>Ga0256847_1001305_pt1 | contig 12996 bp, 10 predicted proteins | sample TeddybearmetaG_FD_189099 | JGI IMG/M metagenome (GOLD analysis project Ga0256847, IMG submission 189099) | Hydrothermal vent microbial communities from East Pacific Rise, Pacific Ocean - Teddybear | ecosystem: Environmental > Aquatic > Marine > Hydrothermal vents | place: Pacific Ocean: East... | reverse complement strand
AGGTGGCGCAGTAGTAGGTGATAAAGAACGAGTGGGCGAGGACGTGTTTGGCGTGTTGCGTACAACCGGGCCGACAATGAGTCCATTTAATGCCTGGATCGCATTGAAAGGCCTCGAGACGTTATCGATACGCATGAAAGCCCATTGTCAGAATGCTCAGGTATTAGCAGAAACACTGGATCATCATCCATTGGTAGAACGTGTCTATCATCCGGGTTTATCTTCTCACCCGCAACATGATCTGGCTAGCCGACAACAAAGTGGTTTTGGCGGCATAGTTTCATTTGAGGTACAAGGAGGAAAAGAAAAAGCCTGGGATCTGATCGATAAAACTCAAATGCTTTCCATTACTGCAAATCTTGGTGATAGTAAAACCACAATAACTCATCCGGCTACCACTACTCACGGTCGTCTCAGTGATGAGCAAAAACAGCTGGCGGGTATTAGTGATGGCCTTATCCGAATAGCAGTTGGGCTAGAGGATATCGAAGATATCACTAATGATGTAATGCGCGGTCTGAAATAAAGGGCTAGATTTTGGTGGATACAGAAAACAACAATTCCGTTGTTACGGAACTGATTGAAGCGTTTAACTATTCGCTCACGAAAGTATCTGGCCGTGGCGCAGTTTTATCAGGGCTAAAAATCCAAAACTGGTGCAAACCCTGCCATGTTATTGCGATAGGTAAAGCGTCAGAGTCGATGATGCAAGGAGCCTGCGAAGTTTTGGGCGATAACGTGCTTTCGGCTTTGTTGATCACCAAAACTGCTTACCTTTCTGAAACAGTAAAAATGAATCGAAAGATAATCTGCATGGAAGCTGGTCATCCTGTACCCAACCAGTCATCGTTGATTGCAGCCGAGATTTTAATCAATAAACTTCAATCGATACCAGCGGGTTCTTCAATTCTCTTTCTGATTTCAGGTGGTAGCTCAAGTCTGGTCGAAAAACTGAACCCAAGACTCGATTTGGAATGGCTGCAGAAGCTGAACAGCTGGTTACTGTCCAGTGGCCTGGATATCCATCAGATGAACCGCATCCGTAAATGTGTATCACAGATCAAGGGCGGGGGACTTCTGGCTTATTTGCCAGCAGGTTGTGACGTGCTAAATTTACTGATCTCCGATGTACCAAGTGACAATATTACGGATATTGGATCGGGTTTGTTAACCAGTAATACGGTTGGCCCAGAATTTAAAAAACCTGAGTCTGAATCTCAATTGCCGCAATGGATTTCTGACGAGTTACACGAACCGAAAACCATATTGTATCCCGGACTAGCACAGGTAATTGCTGCCAGTAATTGTCATGCACGTGAAGCCGCTGCTGAGTTTTTATCAAATAAAAATCAAAAAACCTGGTTCAGTCCGGAAACTTTCAATTGCGCTCAGGATAAAATATGCGATCACATCATGGAACAGATCGAAACCCAGGGTAAGGGTACCTATATCTGGGGCGGCGAAACTACAGTGGAGTCAGATAAATCGCTTCCGGCTGGAGGCCGAAATCAGCAACTGGCGTTAAAACTTGCCCTGTTGATACAACACAAACCCAACATCACCGTCCTTTCAATTGGCACTGATGGCAGCGATGGCACGACGCCTTACGCGGGCGCATGGGTTGACTCCAACAGTGTCAGCAAAATGTATCAACAGGGGATAGATGCCGCTCAGGCTTTGGCTGAGTTTCAGGCTACACCTGCATTAGAGTCGATTTCAGCTACAGTGACAACGGGTGTTACGGGTACCAATGTTATGGATTTAGTGCTGATTAAAAAAAATGACGGTTAGCAATTTATATTCGCAAGTTTTTAAGGCGATTATGGAGCAGAGTCCTGATCAAAAGTGCGATCAAGTGGTTGAGCTTAATAGTTGTTGGTTGCAGAAAAGTTTATCGACTACAAATGACGGCGTTATTGCAGAAGTCGAAATTCCGGGTCGTCCCGAGCGACCAGTGCTGGTACATCCTCGCGACGTACCGAGACGGAAGATTTCTACCACTGAGGGGTTTCTTGCGCTTATTCATTCCATTGCCCATATTGAATTTAATGCGATTAATTTGGCATTAGATGCTGTGTATCGTTTTCGTCAGATGCCACTACAGTTTGTCTCAGACTGGTTGGTGGTCGCGGAGGAAGAGGCGAAACATTTTAGTTTGCTGAAAGATTTCCTCATTCTACAGGGTGCAAACTACGGTGATTTCCCGTCACATAATGGCCTGTGGGATATGGTGTGCAAGACGCGATTTGATGTATTGCATCGTATGGCGCTGGTGCCTCGGGTAATGGAGGCTCGTGGTCTGGATGTGACACCAAAAATGATAAAACGTTTTACTCAGTCGGGTGAACATCAGGCGGCAGATATAATGCAGGTAATATATGATGATGAGATCGGTCATGTGCGGATTGGGAATTACTGGTATCAGTTTCTTTGCAAACAGCGTGAAGTCGATCCTCAGCAAACCTTTAGAGATTTAATCGATTTGTATTTTCAGGGAAAGCTACGCGGGCCTTTCAACTGGCCTGCCCGAATTGAAGCGGGTTTTACTGAAACAGAACTTCTAATGCTGGAGCAGGGTCTGAGTTAATATTTATTGACCAAATTAAATGACGTCTGTTCCCTTTTTTATAACATTACTTCTTTGCTCATTAACAGTTTTTGCTAACCCAGCAAAAACAATTTCAATGACCGAAGTCATTTTTCAGCAATCAGAAACAGGTCTGGAGCCTTATTTATCCCGACTGTTGGTCAATGATAAGTTTATCCGCCTCGATGATGGCGAGAACCAGGGAGATTTTATTCTGTTTAATCGCCAGCAAAAAACCATTCAAAGTGTTAATTATGAAGAGCAAAATCTGCTCAACATTAACCCACCGGTACAGCAAAAAATAAATTTAAAGCTTAAATTTGAGGTCCAACAGCAGGACTTACCTGATGCGCCAGCGATTGCTGGAAACAAACCGCAACAGAATTTGCTGCTGGCAGATAATAAACTGTGCCAAAGCGTGATCAATGTACCTGGGTTGTTGCCGCAGGTGCAGCTAGCCATGATCGAGTACGAAATGGTGATCGCCGCACAAAATGCCGTAACCCTTGAATTCACGCCAAACGAAATTAAAACGGGCTGTTACATGGCAACCAATATTCTGCATCGGACGCGGTATCTCGAGTTAGGATTTCCCTTGCAATACCAGGACTATCTGGGTAAAACTCAACGCCTGGTCGGATATAAACAGGTCGATATACCCGCAAGCATATTATTTGCGCCTGAAAGTTTTACCATTTATTCCCCGGGTGAAATGCAACAGAATTAAATCCTTCGGTCAACCAGTTGAAACCCTTCTGATTCGATCCAGGTCAGATAACTAGATTGTGGGCACCAGTCGCCAAGTACGATTCGTTGTTGATCATCTGGATAGTCATGTACTGCTGGTCGATGCGTATGGCCATGAATAATGACATCACAATGGTGCTGAATGAAATAATCTTGAACTGCCTGAAGATTGACATCCATGATTTCTGATGATTTATTTTTCATCGCTTCAGCGCTTTTAGCGCGTAACCCGGCGGCAATATCAAGTCTTTCGGCTATTGACTTGCCCAGAAATTCTGTCTGCCATTTTGCATTACGGATCAACTTGCGAAAGGCCAGATAATCAACATCATCGGTGCATAGCAGGTCTCCGTGCAAGATTACGACTTGCTTTACTCCCAGTTCAATCAAGAAGGGTTCGGTGATGATTTTAAAACCAGCTTGCGAAGCCAATTGTTCGCTGATCAGAAAATCTCGATTTCCAGCCATGAAGTAAATTTCAACTGACTGCGATAATCGCTTTAGTTCAGTAATTACAGGCTGATAATAATCTGGCAGTGCATCGTCGCCAATCCAGACTTCAAAAAGATCACCCAGAATGTACAAAACCCGAGCTTTCGTGGCCCGGGTTTTGAGGAAAGTCAAAAAATTTTCTGTAATCTGCGGTTTATTCTGATCCAGATGAAGATCAGAAATAAACAGGATTTCGTCAGGCCGACTCACAGATTCAAAACAGTTCCTACTGTTTAGTTGCAGCAGTGATGGTGATTGTTTCTACAGGGACGTCCTGGTGGCCGCCTTTATTGCCAGTCCTTACTCCAGCCATCGCGTCAACCACATCCATTCCATCTGTGACCTTGCCGAATACTGTATAACCCCAGCCTTGCATGGTTTCTGATTTGTGATTCAGAAAATCGTTATCCTTGAGATTGATGAAGAACTGCGAAGTGGCTGAATGTGGGTCGCCAGTTCTTGCCATTGCCAGTGTTCCGCGGTCATTTTTCAGACCATTATTGGCTTCATTCTGAATAGGTGCCCGGCTACTGGGTTTATCTTTCATATCTTCAGTGATGCCGCCGCCCTGAGCCATGAAGTTTGGAATAATACGATGGAATGTTGTACCTACAAAATAACCATCTTCGACATAAGCCAGAAAGTTTTCAGTACTGGCAGGAGCATTCTTTGCGTCCAGTTCAATAGTGATATTACCCATCGAAGTTTCGAGTACGACGCTTGGGTTAGTGGAATCATTCATAGTGTTTTGACCTTTAACAGTAGGATAAATAACAAGTGACAGGATGGCTGCTAAGACCACTGAAAGAGAAAGTAGTGTTTTTTTCATCAGCATTCCAGAGTTAAGTTTGAGATTGTATCAAGCAATTTTCGAATAAAGCGCGGATTCTACTGATTTGTGTGGGTGCTTGCCAGCAATAGATTGCCCTGAAATTTATTTTATAATGGTGAAAAAATGGTTTTATGATTTAATAGCGGCCATTTTACTGAATCGAATATATGACTGGCTTGTATGCTTAAAATTTACAATACACTGAACAATAAAAAACAAGAATTTGTCCCAATCCAGCAAGGCAAGGTCAACATGTACGTCTGTGGTATGACTGTTTACGATTATTGTCATATCGGCCATGCGCGGGTGCTGGTCGTGTTTGATGTCATCTATCGTTATTTTCAGCATTTAGGTTATGAAGTTAATTACGTTCGCAATGTGACTGATATTGACGACAAGATCATTCAGCGTGCAAACGAAAATAACGAAGATTTTAAAGCATTAACTGAACGCTTTATCGTTGCCATGCATGAAGATGCCGATGCTCTGGGCGTGCTTCATCCAACTCATGAGCCGAAAGCGACTGAAAATATTGATGCAATTTTAAGCATGATAAAATCATTGATAGACAAGGGTTATGCTTATCCAGCGGACAATGGTGATGTTTACTTCTCAGTCGCAAAGTATGAACAATACGGCAAGCTTTCAGGAAAAAATATTGCTGATCTACGTGCAGGAGAACGAGTAGAAGTCGATAAATTCAAGCAAGACCCTCTGGATTTCGTACTCTGGAAAAAAGCCAAAGCTAATGAACCCAGCTGGGACTCACCTTATGGCGAAGGGCGTCCCGGCTGGCATATCGAATGCTCGGCCATGTCGACCGAAATGCTGGGCAATCATTTTGATATTCACGGCGGAGGTCAGGATCTGCAGTTTCCTCATCACGAGAACGAAATAGCACAAAGTGAATCCTGCACTGGAGAGAAATTTGTCAACTACTGGATACATAATGGATTTGTTCGGGTTGACGAAGAAAAGATGTCTAAATCGCTGGGTAATTTTTTTACAGTAAGAGAGGTACTGAAAGAGTACAAGGCCGAAGAGATTCGATATTTTATTCTGAGTAGTCATTATCGGAGTCCGTTAAATTATTCTGAACAACAACTCGATAATGCGCGTAGTGCGTTACAGCGGTATTATTCAGCACTATTAGATACTGAAACAAGTGAAATACCAGTCGGTTCCTCTTATCAGAAACGCTTCGAGCAGGCGATGAATGATGATTTTAACACTGCGGAAGCCGTTGCCGTTTTGTTTGATATTGTCAGAGAGATCAATCGAGTAAAAGGAGAAGACACTAAAAAAGCGAATTCGCTGGCCAGCTTACTCAAGTTTTTAGCTAGTATGATTGGTCTTCTTCAAAATGATGCAGAAGAGTTTCTAAAATCTACTGTCGAAAGCGGGAGCCTGAGCAACGAGCAAATCGATAAGCTGGTTCAGCAAAGGCTCGATGCTCGCGCCTCAAAAAACTGGGCTCTGGCAGATAAAATACGTGATGAACTACTGGCTGCTAATATCGTAATTGAAGATGGTAAAGATGGTACACGCTGGCGTCGTGGTTAGGTCAGTACTTCAACAACATTGTATTGTTGGAGCACTAGTTCAAGTTAATTATTTTTATTTTAAATAACTGGGGTCGAGCAATTGACGATCTGACATGATCATCGTATGATTCCGCGCCTTGCTGATAGAGACAGCATTTCGGGGTGTAGCGCAGCCTGGTAGCGCAACTGCTTTGGGAGCAGTGGGTCGGGGGTTCGAATCCCTCCACCCCGACCAATTTTATGATAGTTTCTGCGCCCGTAGCTCATCAGGATAGAGCATCGGCCTTCTAAGCCGAGGGTAGCAGGTTCGAACCCTGCCGGGCGCGCCATACGTATTGAGCATTGGCCTTCTAAACCGAGGGTAGCAGGTTCGACTAAAATCGCCGGGAGCGATTGTAAATGCGTAAAAACGCGGCTCGAAGGGTGAAAATACAGAAGTGTATTTTGTAAATTTGCCGGGCATACCAAATTATGGTGGGCGTAGCTCAGTCGGTAGAGTGCAAGATTGTGATTCTTGTTGTCGTGGGTTCGATCCCCATCGTCCACCCCATATTTTGGATATCTTTTTAATGATAAGGTATCCTCTATCCAACGGAAAAGTGTTGGTTAATTCATCATTATGTAAATGAAAAGTGCAATTTGATTCATGCGAGAGTGGCGGAATTGGTAGACGCGCCAGATTTAGGTTCTGGTGTCTTACGATGTGAGAGTTCGAGTCTCTCCTCTCGCACCATTATCAGTTGTCCACAAACCGAACCTATTTCTAAATATCAATTCTAAAGCAAGAATAATTTAGATCACTAAGTCTATAAATAACCTGGAAAATATTCACGAGATTAAATATGCAAGTTTCCATCGAAGCACTGGAAGGTCTGGAACGGAAGATGACGGTTCAGATACCCGCTGAAAAAATTGACACCGCAGTTGATAAAAAACTGCGTGAACTGAGTAAAACAGTCAAAATTGACGGTTTTAGACCGGGCAAAGTTCCGGTAAAAGTAGTGAAGCAAAAATTTGGCGGACATATTCGCCAGGAAGTGATGGGCGATGTTATCGAGTCGAGCTATCGTGAAGCTTTGACTCAGGAAAAGATTCGTGTCGCTGGTATGCCTGCTATCGAGCCGGTTTCTGACGACGATAGCGATGGAATGGCCTATTCTGCAATATTTGAAATTTATCCAGAAATTGAAACAGTGAATTTAAACAATGTCAAAATTGAACGTCCAATGACAGAAATAAAAGATAAAGATCTGGATCAAATGATTGTTAAATTACAGAAACAAAAGCAGACATGGAAGAAGGTAGATCGCGCTGCTAAAAGAGATGATCAGGTCACTACTGATTTCGAAGGTAAAATTGATGATATCGCTTTTGAAGGTGGTACAGGTCAGGATATGAAAGTTGTCATTGGTTCAGGCAGCATGTTGGAAGAATTTGAAAAAGGACTTAAAGGAATGGCCGCTGGAGAAGAAAAAACCGTCGATGTCAGTTTTCCTGAAAATTACCACGGTAAAGAGGTAGCGGGAAAAACGGCTCAGTTTATACTCAAAGTCAGCATGGTTGAAAAAGCTGTCCTACCAAAAATAGACGATGAATTTGCCAAATCGTTTGGTGTAGAAGATGGAAATGTCGACACTTTTAAATCCGAAATACGCGATAATATGGAAAAAGAACTGGCCCAGAAACTTAAAACCCGCACAAAAAATGAAGTAATGAAAGGGTTGCTGGAGAAAAATGAAGTCCTTGTGCCAAAAGCAATGGTGTCAGAAGAAATTAAGGTGTTAAAAGCACAGGCGGCACAAAACATGGGGCAGGATCCAGCACAGTTTGATGCAAATAACTTTCCAGATGAATTGTTTAATGAAGAAGGAAGTAAGCGCGTTCAACTGGGATTGCTAGTTGCTGCAATTATTCACGAAGAAAAAATTACACTAGATCAGTCACGCTTTAATTCTACCCTGGAAGAAATGTCTGAAACTTACGAAAGTCCACAGGAAGTACTTGATTATTACACAAAAAATGAAAAGGCCAGGACCAATCTGGAAGGTATGGTGCTGGAAGATCAGGTAGTAGAGTTTATTCTGAGTAAAGCAAAAGTATCTGACAAAAACATTGATTTTGAAGAGTTGATGCAGTCGGCTCAAGCGTCGGCATAAATAGGAAAATTGACTATGAATGATCTCTACACAACAAATAATGGTAGTACTAAAATTCAGGCTAATCTTGTTCCTATGGTGGTTGAGCAGTCATCTCGTGGTGAACGCGCTTATGATATTTATTCCCGATTATTAAAGGAGCGTGTGATTTTTATTGTGGGTCCAATTGAGGACCATATGGCCAATTTGATCGTCGCACAGTTACTTTTTCTGGAATCAGATAATCCCGATAAAGATATTTCACTATATATTAACAGCCCAGGTGGTTCAGTAACCGCAGGACTGGCAATTTATGACACGATGCAGTTCATCAATCCTGATGTCAGTACACTTTGTACTGGTCAGGCAGCAAGCATGGGAGCCATTTTACTGGCCGGTGGCGCAGAGGGTAAACGATTTGGTCTGCCGCATTCACGAATGATGATTCATCAACCGCTTGGTGGATTTCAGGGACAGGCTACAGATTTTGAAATACATGCTAAAGAAATTTTAAATGTTCGGGATAGACTCAACAAGTTATTGGCCAGCCACACATCACGCAAAGAATCAGATATTGCCAAAGATACGGAACGCGATAACTTTATGAGTGCCAGCGAATCAGTCGAGTATGGTTTAATCGACAAGGTATTAAGGTCTCGCAAAGATTCAGAGGACTAAACGTTTGAATTATTTTAAATCATTCACAGTTTTAACTACTGCGATTGTTAAAAATGGTCTACTATTATGACCATAGTGTTTTAAAAAACCAGAACTCTGGAACAGGTTATGAGTGATAAAGATAAGCCCGGCAGTAAAAACGAAAAATTGCTGTATTGCTCTTTTTGCGGCAAAAGTCAGCATGAAGTTCGCAAGCTTATCGCTGGCCCTTCTGTCTTCATTTGTGATGAATGTGTCGATCTTTGCAATGACATCATTCGAGAGGAAATACAGGATCAGGATCAGGGAGACAGCAAACTTCCCATTCCAAGTGAAATTTATCAAGTTCTAGATGACTATGTGATAGGTCAGGCTCGAGCTAAAAAGGTCTTGTCTGTTGCAGTTTATAATCACTACAAGAGACTTGAAGTTGGCCATGTCAAGGATGATATTGAATTATCAAAAAGCAATATTTTGCTCATCGGTCCTACCGGATCAGGTAAAACACTGCTTGCCGAAACCCTGGCTCGATTGTTGAATGTTCCCTTTGCGATAGCTGATGCAACCACATTAACTGAAGCGGGTTATGTCGGAGAAGATGTTGAAAATATCATCCAGAAGCTTCTACAAAAATGTGATTATGATGTCGAAAAAGCGCAAACCGGCATCGTCTATATTGATGAAATAGATAAAATTTCAAGAAAATCGGATAACCCTTCCATTACCCGTGACGTCTCTGGTGAAGGTGTTCAGCAGGCTTTATTAAAATTAATTGAAGGTACCATTGCGTCAGTCCCACCACAGGGTGGTCGCAAGCATCCTCAACAGGAGTTTCTTCAGGTAGATACTGGCAAGATTTTATTTATTTGCGGCGGCGCTTTTTCAGGCCTTGATAAAGTGATCCTGGATCGATCAGAGAAAGGTGGTATTGGTTTTTCTGCTGAAGTTAAAAGTAAAACTAAAAACTCTAATTTTGGTGAGATTATTACCGGTTGTGAACCGGAAGATTTAATCAAGTATGGTCTGATCCCGGAATTTGTTGGTCGACTGCCGGTCGTTGCCACTTTGGAAGAGCTGGATCAGGATGCACTGATTAAAATATTAACTCAGCCTAAAAATGCAATTACCAAGCAATATGAAAAAATGTTTGAGATTGAGGGTTGTGAAATAACTTTTCGAGAAGATTCACTTGCCGCAGTCGCACTAAAAGCCATGGATCGGAAGACCGGTGCACGAGGATTGAGAACCATACTGGAAAACACATTGCTGGATATAATGTATGAACTACCTGCTATGGAAAATGTCAGTAAAATTGTAGTCGATGCTGCCGTAATAGAAGGTAAAGCTCAGCCGTATATTATTTACGAAGGCGGTGATATGAAACGCGCAGCATCAGATAAGTAGCTAATTAATATCGAAAAATCGCCAGAGAATACCTATTAGCTGCTTGTATTTTCAGGAAATAAACCTATATATCGGTAAAGCAGTATTCTATCTTTAGAGGCGACTCATGTCAGATCAAGAAGTACCAGTATTAGCTGAAGAGCACGATCAGCAACTCATTCCTGTGTTGCCATTACGCGACGTAGTCGTTTATCCCCATATGGTTATTCCTCTTTTTGTGGGGCGCGAAAAATCAATTTTCGCACTCGAAGCAGCCATGCAGGACAATAAAAAAATACTTCTGCTGGCACAAAAAAACGCCGAAGTTGATGATCCCGAGCAAACAGACCTCTACGAGATAGGTACAAAATCGACGATTCTGCAAATGTTAAAGCTGCCGGATGGCACTATCAAAGTTCTAGTTGAAGGCGGGGCGAGAGTCATTGTTGATAGCATACTGGAAACTAACGATTATTTTTCAGCTTCAATTAAAACATTAGAAAAAAGTGCTTCTATCGATGATCGAGAAGCCGAGATACTGATTCGTTCAGTGCTGAATCTATTTGAGCAATATGTAAAACTGAATAAAAAAGTTCCACCCGAAATCCTCACATCTCTTTCTGGTATCGATGACTCCAGTCGTCTTGCCGATACCATTGCAGCTCATATGTCCCTAAAGCTGGATGAAAAGCAGGAAATTCTCGAAATCAAAGACCCTCGCCAGCGAATAGAACACATCATGGGTAAAATCGAAGGCGAAATTGATTTAATGCAAATCGAAAAACGCATCCGTGGACGCGTAAAGCATCAAATGGAAAAGAGTCAACGTGAGTATTATCTCAATGAGCAGATGAAAGCAATACAGAAGGAACTGGGCGACATGGAGGATGCGCCGAACGAAGTTGAAGATCTACAAAATAAAATTGAAAAGGCTGGCATGTCGAAAGAGGCTCGTGAAAAAGCCGATTCAGAATTGAACAAGCTGAAGATGATGTCCCCAATGTCAGCTGAAGCGACAGTAGTCAGAAATTACATTGACTGGCTGGTCAGTGTGCCCTGGAAGAAAAAATCTAAAATTAGACGTGATCTGACTCAGGCAGAACAGGTTCTTGAAGAAGATCATTATGGACTGGAAAAGGTCAAGGAGCGAATTCTTGAATATCTTGCTGTTCAACAACGAGTCAGAAAACTTAAAGGACCTATATTATGCCTCGTCGGTCCACCAGGTGTTGGTAAAACCTCTTTAGGTCGTTCAATAGCCCGAGCCACTAACCGTAAATTTGTGCGTATGTCTTTGGGCGGCGTACGTGATGAGTCAGAAATTCGAGGTCATCGCAGAACTTATATCGGTTCTATGCCGGGCAAGATCGTTCAAAATTTATCTAAAATCAAAGTTCGAAACCCGTTATTTTTATTGGACGAAATTGACAAAATGGCGATGGATTTCCGAGGAGATCCTGCTTCAGCCTTGCTCGAAGTTCTTGATCCTGAACAAAACTATACTTTTGCAGACCATTACCTGGAAGTCGATTTTGACCTGTCAGATGTTATGTTCGTCGCGACTTCAAATAGCATGAATATACCTGGGCCTTTGTTAGATCGAATGGAAGTTATCCGAATTCCTGGTTATACCGAAGATGAAAAACTCAATATTGCCATGAAATACCTGATGCCAAAACAAATTAGGGAAAACGGTCTGAAAGAATCTGAGATTGATATAGATGAGTCCGCCATTAGAGAAATCATACAAAGATATACCCGTGAAGCAGGTGTCAGGAACCTGGAAAGAGAGATTTCCAAAATTTGTCGAAAAGTAGTGAAGCAGATACTGCTCAAACCCGATGAGTCCTTACTGATTGTAAACGCTGAAAATATCGAAGAGTATCTGGGTGTAAAACGCTTTCGTTTTGGTTCTGCTGAAAATATTGACCAGGTAGGGCAGGTAACCGGTCTTGCCTGGACTGAAGTGGGCGGAGAATTACTCACTATTGAAGCGGCAGTAATGGATGGAAAAGGCAAATTTATCCAGACAGGTCAGCTTGGCGATGTCATGAAAGAGTCTATCCAGGCAGCTCTGACTGTAGTCAGAAGCCGTCATAATATATTAGGCATCAAAGCCGAGTTTAACGAAAATAAAGACATCCATGTTCACGTGCCAGAAGGTGCGACCCCGAAAGATGGTCCAAGTGCGGGTGTTGGTATGTGTACAGCGCTGGTTTCGGCCTTGACCAATATCCCGGTGAAAGCGGAAGTGGCGATGACGGGTGAAATAACACTGCGTGGAGAAGTATTGCCGATCGGTGGACTAAAAGAAAAACTTCTTGCTGCACATAGAGGTGGTATTACCACTATCTTGATACCTGATGAAAATGAAAAAGATCTGGCGGAAATTCCTGCCAACATCAAGGCGAAGCTTAAAATCATACCGGTTAGATGGATAGATGAAGTTTTTGAAGTGGCATTAATTCATCAGCCAACACCACTTCCTGAAGCGGCAGTTGAAACTGAAACTTCTGCTAAACAAAAACAAGACGAGATTAAGGACAAAAAAACCTCTTCGGTCAGACCACACTAGTGTCATTTAGGATGCTACTTTAGCCGCTGAATAATTTAATCTCT
>Ga0256847_1001304_pt1 | contig 12996 bp, 12 predicted proteins | sample TeddybearmetaG_FD_189099 | JGI IMG/M metagenome (GOLD analysis project Ga0256847, IMG submission 189099) | Hydrothermal vent microbial communities from East Pacific Rise, Pacific Ocean - Teddybear | ecosystem: Environmental > Aquatic > Marine > Hydrothermal vents | place: Pacific Ocean: East... | reverse complement strand
TAAATTTTAGAAACAAAGGAGGATCATTTCAAATATGGCCGGAGATACCATTTTTCAAATAAAAGTTTTAGCCAGTGAAATACTGGAAATTTGATCATGAACGATTTTTTACCGCGATAAACCATGCTGGCATTGTTCAAGCTATCCACAATACAGATCAATTCGGTTTTAAAGGTAAAACTGGCCGGCTTGTGATTGAGATAATCAATAGCGTTGCTGGCGGCTGCCTCGGCCTGTAAATCTGCCATATGGGCCTGCTTTGGTTTCCATTCCGGACCAGGAAAACTGCCTGCATCGCCCGCGACATAGATACCCTGTATGCCTTCAACCTGGCAATATTGATCGGCCTTGAAAAATCCGCCTTCTGATAAGCTTAAACCAGATTCTGCAGCCCAGGCTGGGCCGGTCATTCCCGGGATAAATAATATCAAATCAGCATCGAATTCTGTGGCTTCGGTTGAGACAGATTTTTCGCTGAAACCCTTCATTTTGTGACCTAAATGAGTTTCAATATCTCGCTGTTTCATCTCCTGTAATATACGATCTACTGCCTTTTCGCCCATGCGCTTACCCGGCCTCGGTGCAGGACTGAAAAACACCAGTTTGAATTTATCTCGACGCCCTTGTTGGCGTAACAGAGTATCAACGCCAAACATAAATTCAAATACTGGACCACCGCGCATAGCAGAGGGTTCTTTGGGGTTACCGGAAAATCCAAATGCAACGGTACCGCCGTTCATCTTTGCCAGGCTGTCGCTGAAATTTTTGGTTTCCTGCCATCCGTTACAGGCAATAAACGCGTGTTCTATACCAGGTAATTTACGGATATAGCGGCCACCGCTGGCGATTATGACCACGTCATATTCCATCGTAGAATTTTCTAATTTTAGCAGTTTATTAGCGGTGTCTATGCCTTCGACCAGGCCTGCGGTAAAGTCAACATTATGTAAACGAAAAAATTTCGCAAGCGGGATTACAAGATCATCGAAACTTCTTTTGCCTGCAGGCACCCAGATTAAACTAGGATAATAAAACAGTTCCTGGCGTGGAGCGATAACGCAAATTTTTCCCTCAAAGCCTCGCTTTCTCAGGGTTTTTACTGCTGTACAGGCAGCAAAACCTGAACCTATTATCGCGATGGTAAACATGGAAAAATATTTTACTTCTTCATCTCGGCCAACTCTTTTGCTACCAGAAAATCAACAATTTTTAACATGCGTGTATAGCTGCCCGCCATAGACCCTCCGGTACGATATTTTCCATTAATGATTACAGCCGGTACGCCTCTATGACCATATTTTTGTTCTATTTGTCTGGATTTACGAAGTTTGCTATCAACGGGGAATGAATAAAAGTTTTCACGAAATTGGTTTTCATCCACACCAAGCTTTGCAACAAATTTTGCGATGGTTTCCTGGCTTGTTAAACGTTGTTTATCAACATGAATTGCATTAAATAATTTTTGGTGAACCTTATCTGTCTCTCCCATTAATTCCAGGGCAAAAAAGGTTCTGGCGTGATCTGACCAGGGTGGATTGAGCACTGATGGCTGCAGTTCAAAGATGACATTTTCGGGTTTCGTTTTCAACCACTGGTCAACAAAAGGTTCAAATCGGAAGCAGTGTGGGCAGCCGTACCAGAAAATTTCTTTTACGACGACTTTATCATCGTGACCGGTATTAACCGCAGGGCTGATAACAGCATAATCCGCTCCTTCAGTAAATTTTTCTGCCGCAACTAAATTGGTAGCGAATGTTAGCGTTAAGGTCAGCAGTAGTAACCATTGTTTCATTATATTTTTCCTTATGAGTGTTTGCATGGCTTATCTTGACTCTTTTCACCGTAAAAAGTTTAACTTGTTATCGTCCATATACGGGCATCCTGTCCATCATGGATAAAAAAATCGGTAAAATGCAATTGATTTAAAGTGACCTGTTATTTTTGTGTTACAAATTCACTTTAAGCCCGCAACATAAGCCGATACCGATTTCATCTCTTTATCAGACATACGGTTCGCCACATTACGCATCATTTTTCCAGCATCGTTGGCTCTTGAGCCATCTTTAAATTTACTTAATTGTATCGTGATGTATTCTGCATGTTGTCCATTAAGCGATGGATATGCAGCTGGACCATTTCCTTTTCCACTAGGACTGTGACATCCCATACAGGCGGCCACTGAAGTTTCAGAGATTCCGCCACGATAAATATTTTCACCCTGCGCCAGTAAGGAAGCATCAAAACTAGCAGTAGCTGGTTTCTGACTAGCGTAATAAGCTGCTATGTCCGCTATATCTGAATCAGATAATGCTGCCACCATTGCCTGCATGGTGCTATCAACTCTGTTACCGACTTTAAAATCTTTCATTTGCTTAACCAGATAGGAAGCATGCTGTCCTGCCAGGCGAGGCCAAATGGGATTTACGCTATTTCCATCCACTCCGTGACATCCTGCACAGGCCACCGACTTTTCCTGGCCTGCTTTGGCATCGGCGGCATGGACGTTGATTAAGGCCATACTTGCCAGGCCGATAATAGTGGCTCCGATATAGCTGATTTTCATGTTATCTCCAATAAAAAAGGCTAGAAAAATATTTTTCGTGCGAAGAAATTCAGGGCGAGATTATATATCATACCCACATCCGCTTTTCAAATAAGAGTTTCAATGTCAAAGCTATTTCGTCAGGCCCACTATCTCACCAGCGCATTTGAAATATCTCAATGCCCGCCCGATGAGGGAATAGAAATTGCGTTCGCTGGCCGTTCAAATTCTGGTAAGTCAACCGCTATCAACTGTCTTACTCAACAAAAAGGCCTTTGCAAAACTAGTAAAACGCCGGGCAGAACACAGTTGATCAACTTTTTTAGTCTCGATGATCAGCGGCGGTTAGTTGATTTACCTGGTTATGGATACGCTAAAGTGCCAAAAAAACTACGTCAGCACTGGAATACAGTTTTGTCTGAGTTTTTGCTCAATCGCAAAGCTCTAGCGGGTCTGATCATCCTGGTTGATATTCGTCGCGGCCTGGCTGAAATGGATTTTGCTTTAATTGACATGCTGGAAGGAACTTTGAGCATTCATATCTTACTGACCAAATCCGATAAACTCAGTCGATCAACACAACAAAAAATTCTTTTTAAACATAAAGAGGAATTCAATTCTGACTCTGTTTCTCTCTCTGTTTTTTCAGCTTTGAACAAACAGGGGCTAACTGAATTGGAAAATCAATGCTTCAAATGGCTTGAAATGAGCCAATAAACTCTGTATAAGGCGTTGATAAATAAAAAAAACCCCGATATAAATACCGGGGTCTAAACCTCGATCCAGTTGGGGTTTCTGGATCTCGTCCGTTCATAGGAGGGAAGAACGGACAATACGCCGGGCTAGCGTATATTTAAAAGACCAGTAAATACTCGGAAAAGTTCCTTTAACTGAGTTTGTTATAGCTCATTCTTTATTTTTTTCCAGTAATTACATAACACAAACCCATTATAAATATTTGTAAGGTATTATTACCTGACAAACGGTGTTTATTGGTTTAAATATTCAGTGAGCCTGATGCCAGTTCAAACCCACGCCTGAATCAACTTCCAGTTTTACTGATAAATTAGCTGCATTCACCATGAGTGCTGAAATCTTTTTAGTGTATAACTCAATATCATTTTCAGCCACTTCAAACACCAGTTCATCGTGCACCTGCATAATCATTTTCGCCTGATTTTTTTCACTAATTAACCAGTGATCAACCGAGATCATTGCCCTTTTGATAATATCTGCTGCGGTTCCCTGCATAGGTGCATTAATTGCTGTTCGCTCAGCGTATTGTCTTTTCATTGCATTACTTGCGTTGATATCCGGTAGATAAAGACGGCGACCAAATACGGTTTCAACATAACCCTGATCTCGAGCAATTTCTTTAGTTTGTTCCATATATAACTTGACGCCGGGGTAACGCTGAAAATAGGTGTCCACATATTGTTGGGCTTCGTTACGACCGATTTTGAGTTGTTTTCCAAGCCCAAATGCTGACATGCCATAGATCAACCCAAAATTAATGGCCTTCGAAGCCCGCCTTTGATCTGGAGATACATCTTCCAGCTTCACTGCAAAAACTTCTGCAGCTGTCGCACGATGAACATCGAGCCCATGAGAAAATGCCTGTAGCAGGCTTTCGTCGCCTGATAAATGCGCCATTATGCGTAATTCGATTTGGGAATAGTCGATCGCCAGTAACTTTTGTCCGGCTGGTGCTACGAAGGCTTCTCGAATTTTTCGACCCTGAGCAGTCCGTATCGGGATATTCTGTAAATTTGGATCGGTTGAAGATAAACGACCAGTTGACGCCACTGCCTGTTGATAGGAAGTATGAATACGACCTGTTGTCGGATTAATTTCCTTCGGCAGCTTGTCGATGTAGGTAGATTTGAGTTTGTTTAAACTACGATGCTCAAGCAATAATTTTGGTATTTCATATTGAATGGCTAGTTCTTCCAGAACATCTTCAGCTGTTGATGGCTGTCCCTTCGGGGTTTTGCGGATGACCGGTATTTGCAATTTATCAAATAATATCTCTTGAATTTGTTTCGGCGAATTTAGGTTAAAGGTCGAATCCGCTAGTAAATAGATTTCGTCTTCTATTTTTTTAAGTTGCTGACCAACTTCTACACCCTGTTGTTCGAGCAGTTTGGCGTCCAGACAAACACCATTTTGTTCTATTCTGGCTAATACCGGAATCAATGGAATTTCAATATCTCGATAGACGTTGTATAAATTTTCATCTGCACGAATTTGGTCATCTAGATGTCGAAATAAAGCCAGTGTAATTTCCGCATCCTCGGCTGCGTAGGGTGCCGCCTGTTGCAAATCGATTTGATCAAAGGTCAGCTGATTTTTACCTTTTCCAGCGATATCCTGAAAATGAATGGTTTGACGATTGAGGTAGAATTCGGCCAGCGCGTCCATATTGTGACGTGTTGCTGTCGAATTAAATACGTATGAAAGCAGCATGGTATCTTCCGTTATACCCTGCAACTCTATTCCTGCTTTTAACAAGATATGACAATCGTATTTGATATTCTGGCCGATCTTTTTAATTTCCGGGTTTTCCAGTATTGGTTTCAACGCTATCAATACCTGTTGCTTTTCCAGTTGCTTTGGGACTCCGATGTAGTTGTGCGAAAGAGGAATATAACAGGCGACATCAGCGTCTATACAAAAGGACAGACCAACCAGTTCAGCCTGCATATAATCAAGACTGGTCGTTTCGGTATCAACTGCAAAAAGCTTGGCACTGGACAGTTGTTTTAACCAATGATCAAACTCCTGATGGGTTAATATACATTGGTACTGTTTATTATCTTCAGGAGGATTAGTTTCCTGTTGCGGAAAATCAGCCCCCAATTCTTCCAGCCAGCGTTTAAAGCCAAAATCCTGGTAATACTGCCTCAGTAATTCCACGTCCGACTTACTTCTCTGGAGTTCTTCAACTTCTATTTCAAGCTGACAATCCAGTTTAATCGTAGCCAGTTCATAAGACATGGGTAGAAAACCCAGTGAATCACGTAAATTTTCTCCAATTTTCCCTTTGAAATTACTGGCATTATCCATCACAGCTTGCAAGCTGCCATATTCGTCAATCCATTTACTGGCGGTCTTGGGTCCCACCTTTGGAACACCGGGAATATTGTCGGAACTATCTCCCATTAATGCCAGATAATCGATGATCTGATCTGGTCTAACCTGAAATTTTTCATACACGCCTGATTCATCCATGCGTTTGTTTTTCATGGTATCGATTAAGCTGATTTCAGGGCTTACCAGTTGCGCCATATCCTTGTCGCCGGTAGAAATAAGCGTTTTAATGCCCAGTCGTTTTGCTTCAACTGCAAGAGTACCGATCACATCATCTGCTTCGACATTTTCGATCACTACCAGTGGATATCCCTGGGCTTCAATAATTTTATGTAAAGGCTCTATCTGAATGCGTAAATCGTCCGGCATTGACGGGCGATTGGCTTTGTATTCAGGGTAAATATCATTACGAAACGTTTTGCCTTTAGCATCAAAAACAACAGCAATTAAATCCGGTTGTTCATCTACCAGTAGTTTATTTAGCATGTTCAGCACGCCATAAATTGCGCCTGTCGGATGCCCATTAAAATCAAGTGGCGGCAATCCATGATAGGCTCGAAAAAGATACGAGCTACCATCAACCAGAACCAGTTTTTGCTGTTTTTTCATCGAGTTGATTTTTTTATAGAATAGAGCTGACGAGAATACCCGAAGACATGCAAAAACACACTGTCTTGATTTAATCTAAATAAATTAGTTGGCTAAACCGGTTATCTTTCCCACATCACATGGGGTACAAATTTATTCCAGGCGAAATGAAGATGATTACTTAATCCTTTTTGTTGCAATTTACTTTGGTGTAACTGGAATTTATCCCCCGGTTTTTTCAACTGCAGATTATCTCTTGTAGTTACTAATCTAACTGTTGATGAAATAATGTTTTGTTCTTCGGGACCTTTAACGACGATACCTTTCTCTCTACTATCGAAAATCAACATAGCCCCGATCGGAACTATGCCATTTATTTTCAGAAACAAACCTCCAAAAACTGGATTGAGTAATTTTTTGGAAAACATCAAAGCGAATTCTTTACTCGGATTATTTAAATTCTGGCTATCTACGTCAGCATGACTGGGTAAAGCGATACCAGCATAAATAAACGGCGTTCTGAGTAACAACGCATCCTCCGAAGGATTATCTGCTGCCAGGGTATAATTTTTTACCGTATCCATAATAACCGGATCGTTATAACCCAGCTTCTCTAGCAGACTGATACTTTTGGCAGGGTATTGGGTCAATAGTTTTTGTTTATCCAGATCTTCAAGTTTGCGTTGTTTGCTATAGGTTTCTTTTTCATATTGCAGTAAACCCAAATTGGCTGTTAAACCTGCAAGAATCAGGTTTTTAATTCTTTCCGGACTTATTTTTGATTCCGGTTTATAGCGATTATATCGTTTGATTAATTCAATCAGGGAGGCAGTGATGTATAGCGGTTTGATGAAACTGTATTTTATTCGCTCCGACAAAAACAATTCGCCTAACAGCTGATCAATATTTTCGTCGCTAAGTTTTTTAAGCTTAATGGCGATAGTTTCCAGCGGTTCTCGTTGATTCGGGTTCGCATCCTCGATTATGTCGTTTTGTAGTTGTCTAAATTCAATTGTTAACCGATCCAGTCTGGTATGAAACGAGTTGAAGCTGACATAATTGATATCATGCCGTTTTAGTTCCTGTTCTTTTTTGTATACGTCATCCTGAATAAGGCCCTGATCACGTAATCGGTCATAATGATCTTTGCCGATTCGAGTCCCTTCCTTAACCTGAAGCACTCCTTTACTGTCATATATATCACGACGCGCAAGACCATTGACAATGTCATTGCTTTTTACTTTGCGCTCATCAAAAATATCCACTGTTACTTACCAATACAAAAACTCGAAAAAATCTTACCGAGCAAATCTTCTGTTGTAAAATCTCCTGTGATTTCATTGAGATACCTTTGCACCTGCCGTAAATCTTCTGCCATTAATTCGGGAGAATTCATTTGAACAAAAATATTTTTCGCATCGCTTAAACAATGTTGTGCTTTATGAAGGGCCTCAACATGCCGCCTGCGTGCTAGAATTTGCTGATTATCCTGATTATAGTCTGATATTTTACCGGTGATAAGGTTGATACATTGCTCTATGCCCTCTTCATTCAGTGTTGAAATGTGCAGATATTTTGAAGCATTGATCTCGTGCTCTGAAATTAAATCACATTTGCTATATATTATAGAGTAAGTTATTGATTTTAATTGTTTTATTATTACCTTATCTTCTGTTTGAATACCTTTTACGGCATCAACTAACAACAATACCATATCCGCTTTTTGTATTTCCTTCCAGGCTCTATTAATACCCTCAAGCTCAATCTTATCGTCTGACTCTCTTAATCCTGCGGTATCAGTGATATGAACGGGTATGCCTTTGAGTGAAATTTCCTCCTTTACAAGATCTCTTGTTGTGCCGGGAATGGGTGTAACTATGGCAGCATCATATCCTGCCAATGTATTCAATAAGCTGGATTTTCCGGCATTAGGCAAACCTGCAATAACGATGTTTAAACCTTCCTGCAATACTCTTCCTTTTTCAGCCTGTAGTAAGACCTGTGACAGATTTGTTTGGCAGTTATCTAACTGTTGTTCAATATCGGCATCTGCCAAAAAATCGACTTCTTCTTCTGAGAAATCAAGAGCTGCTTCTGTAAAGGCTCTAAGCTGAATGATTTTTTGCTCCAGAAGGTTGATTTCATCTGAAAATTTTCCCTGCAGTGAGCGCATGGCGGCTTTTGCTGCGGCCTGTGATCTAGATTCGATAAGATCGGCTATGGCCTCAGCCTGGGTCAGGTCAATTTTACCATTGAGGAATGCTCGTTCAGAAAATTCACCTGCTCTGGCGAGCCTGGCACCAAGCTGGCACACTCGGCTAAGTAACATGTCGAGCAATATCGGACCTCCGTGGCCCTGGATTTCTACAACATCTTCGCTGGTAAAGGAGTGCGGGTTTTGGAAAAATAGACAGATACCAAAATCTATTTGTTGATTCTGATCATCATAGAAATGACAAAATATGATTTGACCAGCGGATAATCTTTTTGTAGTTAAAGTTTCGGCAATTTGCAGCGAATTAGTACCGGAAAGTCGAATAATACCAATGCCACCAACACCTGGCGGTGTGGCTATTGCGGCAATTGTATCCTGAGTTGACATTTGAACCAGTGCTCCATCAGGATTCTGCACCCGCCTCAATTCGTTTGGTAATCATCCATTGCTGTGCAATGGACAGGATGTTATTTACCACCCAGTACAAAACCAAGCCTGCTGGGAAAAAGGCAAAAAACACACAAAACACGAGTGGTAAGGCCATCATTACTTTCGCCTGGATAGGATCTGGTGGTGTCGGATTGAGTCTTTGCTGGATAAACATGCTGATGCCCATGATAACCGGCAATACAAAATAAGGATCCTGTATCGACAAATCTTGAATCCACAATATAAAAGGCGCCTGTCTCAGCTCAACACTCTCTAACAATGCCCAGTATAAAGCGATAAAAACCGGTATCTGTACCAAAATTGGCAAACAACCGCCCATTGGGTTGATTTTTTCCGTTTTGTATAATTCCATCATAGCTTTATTCATTTTCTGTTTATCATCGCCATAACGTTCTTTCAGTGTTTTTAATCTTGGGCCAACCTTACGCATCTTGGCCATGGAGCGATAACTGGTTTCGGACAGTTTATAAAAAACCGCTTTAATGGAGAGTGTGAGTAAAATGATGGCAAAACCCCAGTTGCCGGTAATACCTGCAAAAAACTCAAGCAGCCAGTACAATGGCTTTGATAAAAATGTCAATACGCCGTAATCAACGGTCAAGTCAAGTCCTGGTGATATAGCTTCGAGTTCATGAACCAACTTTGGTCCAATAAATAAACGGCTATTGAATTCACCCTGGCTACCAATATCGACATTCATATTGGCAGACCTGAGGCCTATGCTATAAGCTGCAGGATATTGTTTAATATTGGCAATTGAATACGCCAGATTATTTTCTTGTTCTGTCGGTATCCAGGCTGAAAGAAAATAATGCTGTAGCATCGCGATCCAGCCTCCTGCACTACTTAATCGTAGCGGGCCTTCTTCAATATCATCGAAATTGACTTTGTCATACTTTATCTCTTCGTTATAAACCACCGCACCGGTATAGGTATTTAATAAACGACTGGTTTCGAGAGGACGAGAACGTTGAATTTGACGATATTGACTGCCATTCCAGTTTTGTGTGGAATTGTTTTTTATCTGGTGATTAACATTGATCAGATACTGGCCACGTTCAAATTCATAACTTTTGATTACTTCTATACCATCTTTACGCCAGTTCAAGGCTATTCTCAGGTTATCTTCGCCATCTGCCAACTCATAAGATTCTTGATCAATCTGGTACTTGCTGTGATGAGTAGGCGCTGGACTATCTTTAGATCTCAAACCGCTTTGTATCAAATAGACAGAATCCTGTTTTTTGAAGGCCAACTCGATTAGTTCCGTTTTGTTTTCTAATGATACTGGATAATTTCTCAGTTTGACCGACTCTAATACGCCACCTACAGTATTGATCACAATGTCATAAACGTCAGTTTGCACGGTAACCAGTTTTCCAGACTGTTGGGTCACTGAAGAGTTTGCTGAAGACTCGATCATATCCACTGGTGATTGTTGCTGGGTATCCGCAACATCCGGTATGTCTGTTATAGACAAATCTGACCCATCCTCAGATGTTGATGATGGTTTTTGAGAATATTGAGTTGGGGCTACTTCTGGTTTAGGGCCGTAATCTGCCTGCCACTGCTGATAGATTAGCATTGAAATAAATACCAATCCCGCATATAAAAAGAGTCTTGTGTTATCCATGATTTTTCTTTGAAAAGGAAATTTTTTCGGAACAAGAGTTTATTGGTACCGGATTATGCCCACCAGCGGACCAGGGATGGCAAGAAAATAAACGTTTTCCGGCCAGATAAAAACCCTTAAAAATCCCATAATTTTCTATTGCTTCGATTGCATAATCTGAGCAAGTTGGCGTATAGCGACAATGCTGACCAAAAAAGGGGCTTAAAAAAAATTGATAGAAACGTATTGGTAAGATTAAGGCTTTGCGCATTGTTTTATCACCGCGGTCCAGTTTTTTTCCTGTAGTTCATTAATTTGTTGATTTGATAAAGAAAGTATTTGATTCCTGACCAAAACAACAATATCCCTTTTAGGAAGAAATGTTTGTCTTAATCTGAAATTTTGTCGAAATACTCTTTTAAGACGATTACGATCAATCGCCCTTTTAATCTGTTTCTTCGCTATTGCAAAACCTAAACGTGCCCTGACACCGTTTTTTTTACTGACCAGCAAAGTAATATTGCTGTCACCAAAGCGGATATTATTTTTAAAAACTGGTTGGTAATCAACAGCATTGAGTAATCTGGCCTGTCTCGGAAATGTTTCCCGGACAACTTCGCTCATTGCTATTTTTATGGTGTCAGTATTGCCCTACCTTTAGCTCTACGAGCTTTGATGACACTTTGGCCACCTTTGGTTTGCATTCTTGCACGAAAACCATGCGTTCTGGCGCGTTTTAAATTACTGGGTTGAAATGTACGTTTCATGATACTACCTCAATTACTGATCAATTTGTCCCATGTAGAAGACAAGGCGCGACAATCTACTGATCTAAAGGCCTTTCGTCAATATTAAATTTTACTTATAAAGAAAAAATTTCAATTTATTGTAATAAATTATAATTTTTAATCGTTAAAAAATGATTCAAAAAAAATATTTACTTTTATATAACTTGATTATTTTAGGTCTGGTGTTTTTAGGCTGTGGATAAGTATAATGGCCGTTAATAATCTACAGGATATGTTTTGAACCACCCAATTTGGCAGCAATGTTCTACTCAACTTGAATCTGAGATCAGTGAGCAGCAATTTAATACCTGGATATTACCTTTACAAGTTGAACTTGAACTAAATCAACTCACATTATTTGCACCAAATCGTTTTGTCATGGATTGGATTAGGCAAAACTTCCTACAACGTATCACCGAATTAATTAGTAACCTCGACGAAACTAAATCGATAACCGTCAAACTGGTGATAGGGTCTAAACCAAACAGTAAATCCCGGCAGTTAAAAACTGATCAAAATCATCTAAATAATGATGTCCGCTATACCTCAAGTTTGAACGGGACTCTGGTATTCGATAATTTTGTCGAAGGAAAATCCAATCAACTGGCAAGAGCTGCTTCTATTCAGATCAGTAACAATCCAGGTTCAGAATATAACCCTCTCTATATTTATGGAGGAACCGGATTAGGTAAAACCCATCTGATGCAGGCGATTGGAAATAAAATTTTAGAGCTTCGACCCGACAGCAAAGTTCTTTATGTAAATTGCGAACGTTTTATTTCAGATATGGTAAGAGCGTTACAGCATAGTAAAATGGATGAATTTAAAGATTTTTATCGAAAACTAGACGCTCTTTTGATTGATGATATTCAATTTCTTGCAGAAAAAAATCGAACTATGGAAGAGTTTTTTCATACCTTTAATTCGTTATATGAAGCAAAAGCTCAAATGATCATTACCTGTGATCGTTATCCAAAAGAAATTGACGGCCTGGAAGATCGAATAAAATCACGCCTTGGATGGGGTTTATCAGTTGATATTAAACCACCAGATCTAGAAACTAGAGTCGCTATTCTCCATAACAAAGCAGAAATAAGTAATACTTCTTTACCTGAAGAAGTTGCTTTTTTTATTGCTAAACGTTTCAAATCTAATATAAGAGATCTCGAAGGCGCTTTAAAAAGGGTCATAGCACATGCTCATTTTTCTGGGCAAGCGATAACACAAGAATTCACTCAAACTGCCCTACGAGATTTATTGGCAGTTCAAAACAAGCTAGTTACCATCGAAAATATTCAAAAATCTGTAGCTGACCATTTCAACATTCGCGTAGCCGATTTGTTGTCCAGCCGTCGCACTCGATCAATTACCAGACCTCGACAAATTGCTATGGCTATCTCCAAACAATTAACCCGTCATAGTTTACCGGAGATTGGTCAGGCATATGGTGGAAGAGACCACACCACAGTTTTACATGCTTGTCGTAAAGTTGAAGAACTTAGACAAAGTGATACAAGATTAAATGAAGACTTTGAAATTCTATTGAGGAAATTGAGTTGCTAAAACCAAATTTCTTTAATACTTATTTTACCTTGTGTATCAATCTGTGAATGAATAGTGGGTAACATAAGAAAAATGACGAATAAATATTTTTTCTCTTTTTTGTACGCTACTTATCCACAGTTTGCTGATACTATACCAACAAATAAAT
>Ga0256847_1001303_pt1 | contig 13052 bp, 13 predicted proteins | sample TeddybearmetaG_FD_189099 | JGI IMG/M metagenome (GOLD analysis project Ga0256847, IMG submission 189099) | Hydrothermal vent microbial communities from East Pacific Rise, Pacific Ocean - Teddybear | ecosystem: Environmental > Aquatic > Marine > Hydrothermal vents | place: Pacific Ocean: East... | reverse complement strand
CAACTACAGAGAAACCACGCCCAGCATCTCCAGCAGCGGCTGCTTGCATACTGGCATTTAAAGCTAGTACATGAGTACGTTCTGCAATATTATTGATGAGGTCAACAATACTACTAATTTCTTGAGAACGTTCACCTAAACGTTTAATGCGTTTTTCAGTTTCATGAATAGTTTCTCTGATTTCTCCCATACCTTTAACGCTGCTATTAACGGTTTCTAAAGCAGTCTGAGTAGTTTGAGTGGCTTGATTAGCAATTTCATTACATGATTGTGCTACTTCAGCAATTTTATTCATAACTTCAGCAGCGGCTGAAAGTTCGTTCATAGTAACATTAACTTCTTTCCGTTCTTTTTCTGCAACTATTGAGACTTTATCACCTTGTTTTTTAACTTGTATAGATGCTGATTCTACATATTCAGTAATAGTACGTACTTTAAGTAAAACTTTACTCATTTCCGATGCCATTTGATTAATAGCATCTGCCAATGGTCCAGTAACATCTTCAGTAACAGGCACTTGAACCGTTAGATCGCGTTGTAAACTCAATTGATGAGATGCTTGTAATAATTTAATTATCGAGTTATTTAATTGTTCATTTTCCTCTTCAGCTCTAGCTAAAGCCATTAGACGATCATCTAATAAACCATTAAAGGCTGCACTTAATGTTTCTAATTCATCACCAGTTTTAATATGACTACGAGCTTTAAAATCACCTTGCGCCACTTTATTGACTGTAGATGCCATATGGCTAATTGGTTTTACTACAATACGACCAAAAAAATAAAAACCTGCAACTCCACCAACCAACAAAATTACTAATGCAATAGGAATTGCTCCAAGATAAATTTTAGCTGTTAAGGCTTCTAAACGTGCTAATGATTCTTCTTCTTGTAAATTAGAAAAAATAGCCCATTGTAATCCCTGTACATTGATAGGAGCAAAAGCTGATAATACAAACTCTCCACGATAATCTTCATAGAGATCAAAGCCGGTAACACCAGCAAAAGCGGCACGAGTTCCGGGATTATCGACTCTTTGTAAACCAACAGTTGTATCTTTAAGCTTGATATTGTCAATGATTGTGTCTTTTAATTCTGCTTTTTCAGCTGCAACTAAATAAGCTTTTTTATCTTCAACTAACATGCGACTATCATTCCGCATAGTGCCATCATTAGCAACAATATAGGTTTCTCCAGTTTTACCAAATTCATCAAATCGCCATACACGATTATTGGTCATAATATCATTGATATTATCAATAGATAATTGAAAGATTAAGATTCCAATTTTTTGCTTTTCATCATAAATTGGTGTAGCAATAAATGCCGCTGAACTATTATATAAAGGTAAATACTTGGTAAAATCTGTTATGGCAATACTTCCATGAGTATGAGAAGGTTTACTTGCTTCTTTAAAAGCTTGAGCTAAATTAGTTTTAGCATATGGTCCATCTTTGAGAGAAGTAGCAAAATCTAATTGTTTTAATACTGAATAGACAACCTCCCCGCTATTATTAACTAAAAAAATATCTTCAAAACCAAAACGTCTTTGAATACTATGTATATAAGAATGATATTTACGATGTATCTGTGTATAACTAGAATTATCAGATGCCGCTAATAATTCTTCTTTAGTACCTAGAGGATTGGGATTATTTGCAATATAATGATATTGTAAGGCAATCTGATGATCTGTTAAATTATTAATCACATCTAACATATCAGGCACATCATTCGCATTTAAAGCATTGAATTCATCAATAAAATCATTAATATAATATTGTTTTAATGCCGATTTATATTTATCGATATTTATTGATTCTTTAGCTTTAAATTTAGAATAAGAATTTTTAAATTTACGCATTGCATTTACAGTGGTTCTAAGTTCTGCATAAACTTGTATTTGATTAAATACCCAATTGAAATGTTCCTCAACTTGAGTTTTTTTAGCATCTCGCAATGAGGTAATATGATTTCTAGCATTTTCAGTTAATGCTTGTCGGCCTAAAGTATCAGCAATTTCACTCGTGACAATAGCCGTAATCAAAACTGGAATCACCGCTAATAATGCAGATCCAATAAACATCTTTTGTCGAAGAGTCATGTTGTTAATTTACTCGCAAGATATTGAAAAAAACCTAAATGATCAAATTGTAACCAAATTTGACCATTTTGATCATAGCCATTATTCATATATGGTTGAAGAATAGCTGGTAATGGTGGAAGATGAGTTAGTTTTTCACTTTCTACAAAGTTTAAGTGTATTGGTAAACTATGAATCACAATTGCTCCTGCTGTCTCTCCTTCTCCTAAAATTACTAACATTGGTTTTTTAACTTTTGAATGTTCAAATTGTAATAATTTATATAAGTCAAATACCGGTATTAAATTACCACGTAAATTCATTAAACCAATAAACCAATTAGCAGTAAATGGAATTGGACAAATAGATAACATTTCTGATAATTCACTCATTGTTTTTTTTGCAATCACAAAGCCTAAATTACCAATTAAAAAACCTAATCTCCGTGAAACTTCGGTTTCAATAGATGTATCAGTTTTATGTACAAAAGAACGATTTAAAACTTGACTAGGAACTAACATATACAAATTTTTGTAAATGTTTGCCACTAAAATGTAATAAAGCTGGTGTACGCCCAGGATAAGAAATCCATTTAATAAATAGTTTATTATTTGTTAATTTATGACGTTCAACAAAATAACGTAAATGGCGCATAGATTTTCTAATATTATTATTACGAATTGCGGCAAGTGCTTTAATTGCAGTGTCATTTAAAGGTGTAGTTATTAATTGCTGTTCATAAGCTTCGCGAGATAAATGAGCTAAACTTGCTAACGCATCTAAAGTTGTGCCCTTTTTATTACCTTGTAATCTATTCATTATAGAAAACCATACTTTTAATAGAGCTTGTCCAAATTGAGGATAGTTATTTAAAGTTTCGCGATGTATTAGAACCATATCAAATATTTCTTGGTTGATTTTATAACTATCAAATAATATTTTTGCATCTAACTTATTAGTTAATTTGTATAATTTAGGGTTATGAGCTACAATTCCATCAACCGTTTTATCAGAAAGATATTTTTCTAATTTTACAGCTTTTATTGTTTCTACACTTTCAAATGGAATTTGATTTCTAATCAGATAACGATCTAAGAGATAATGACATGCCAAATGATGACTTACAATAAATTTTTTATTCTGATTATTTGATGATGTTACTATCGCATGATTACCCATACTATGATTAGTAATCAGAATTACATCTGCCGGAATATTAGATTTCACAATTTTAGCAACAGCATCAATATTAGATATTACAATAGCATCAACTTCTTTATTGATAAATTTATCTATCGTTGCATCATAATTTGCTGATACAAATTGTATATCAATTTTATCTTGTTTAAATAAGCCTTCTTCATTAGCTAAATGCCAAGGCATCGAAGCAATCTGAGGGGCAACTGCAAAACTAAATCTAAGTTGTTTGTTATCTTTTTTTTCTTCAGTTGCGAAATCGCAACCATTTAAAAATAAACTAATTAATATAAAAGTTATACGAAACATAATTTAATTTAAATTGGGTAAATATTCATTAATAACTTCTTTAAGTTGTTCTTGTTCAACAGGTTTAGTTAAATAAAGATTTGCGCCAGCCATTGTACCTTTTATTTTATCAAAATAGGAACCTTTGCCTGTCAACATAATAATAGGAATATGTTTAGCTTCTTTATTAGCTTTAATTTCCTTACAGACTTTATAACCATCAATTCCGGGTAATACTAAGTCTAAAAAGATAATGTCACATAAACTATTTTGTATATATTCCAATGCTTCTTCACCTGTTTCAGCAAATTCAATTTCTATACCATATTGCCCTAATAATAAATCCATAGATTTACGCACTGCAAGACTGTCATCAACAACTAATGCTTTGACACCAAAATTTTGTTTATGGTTTTTTGCTGCACTAAATAAAGTGGCATTTGTTTCTTCTAATATTTCTTCATCATCAATCACAATCCCCGGGATGTATTGATAAACATCAATAACCATCTTATCCAAGGTTTCTAAGACTCGTTTTAATGTTAATGGTCGACGTAAATAAACTTCATTAGAAGCTGTGTCTTCTGGTGTCGTTTTAGTAACAAAAACGACAGGAATATGGCTATTTTTACTACTAAAATTACACCATTCCTTTACAGCATCTTTATCGTCATGATCAACAAGAGCGATATCAGATGTATCTCTTTCAGTTGGGTTTACAATCTGATATTTTCGACTATTTGATGCGGCTAACTTAAAGATACTACCTAATGTACTTTGTTCATTAGCTGCTAAACCAAATATGCCTATTTTAAATATTTTCTCCATCGATATTATTTCCCTTTATTATAAGTTAGACCATACAACAGCGTAATTCAAAATTAATATCTTGCTGAGTTTGCAAAGGTCGTTCCTCTACTGTGTTAGTTTCAAAAAAACGAATGGTAAATCGTTGTTTTCCACCACTAATTTCTGGATAACAAGCATGTACAATTGGCATTAATACTTGAATGATATGGTAATTAGTATTTGTTGGTGAATCTAATTTTGATTGAAAAAATCCACCAGTTGCAATTTCTGGTGTAGTTATAGCATTACTGCGAATTAAGTATAAATTTAAATCAATTGCGTCACGCAATGGTTCAAATGGTTCTAACCAATGAGCTAAGTCATCTTGTCGTCGTTTAGGATACTTTTGTAACCAATGATAATAAGCTGGTAAATCACTGCTAGATGTACCACCCGCAATATTACGGCGTTGTTTAATAATATTAATTAATTTATGTTGTAATATTTTTTCTCCTATAACTTCACCAACTTCATTTAGCCTATCTATAAGTATTCCAGTTTTATTGATTAATTTATTTAATCGTTCAGTATCAACATCTGGTAAACTTTGCCATTGTTCTAATATTTGTGTGTGATATTCTAAATCTTTGATCAGTTCTGCTTTAAAATCAATACGACTGGTTAAATCTAAAATTTCAATAATACTGTTAATAACAGCGCGACTATCCCATTCAGATGGTCCTTTTATCCGATACATAATATGTTCAAATAGATATTCTAGTCGTAATAGAATTCTAATGCGTTCATTTAATGGGTGTTCATAAAGGACTTTTTTTTTCATGTTTTGGAATAATCCTTATGTAAAGCTAAGACTTTTGATTTTAATTGCTCTAAGCTAGTGTCATTCAATATTATATCGTCTGCTATAGCAAGTCGCGCTTCTCTAGTTGTTTGACTCATAAGTATTTGTTCAATTTGATTGGAGCTAATACCATTACGATCTTTAATCCTTTGACGCTGCAAGTCAATTGGGCAGTCAATTACAAGAATATGATCTACTAGTTTGATTTGATCAATTTCTATTAATAAGGGTATACTTAATATACAATAAGGTGTTTTTAGTTTAGCAGCTTTTGCTAACATAAGTTGTTGAATGCTAGGATGTAAAATTTTTTCTAAGCGATGGCGTTGTACTGTGTCTGAAAAAATAATTTTACGTAATATATTTCTATTTATATGACCATCTGCTTGTAGTATTTTAACACCAAAAGTTTGGACAATTAGTTTAAATGCTGTGGTTTCAGGTTCTGTTAGGGAACGTGAAATAACATCAGCATCTATAATCGGTACTCCTAATTGAGCAAATAAATTAGAAACCGTAGTTTTTCCACTTGCAATTCCGCCCGTAAGTCCAATTTTTAAGCTTGGCTTATCCATATTAAATAATTGTGAATAATTATATCACCCCATAATAAAGTTATCCAACCTGCTGCGGCTAAGTATGGACCAAAAGCAATAGGTATATTTTTATCTTTGCCATAATAAAATATTAATATACTGCCAATTGTTGCCGCAACTATTGAGCCTATTAAAATTATAGGTAGTAATGCTTGCCATCCTAACCAAGCTCCTAACATCGCGAGTAATTTAAAATCTCCATAACCTAAGCCCTCTTTAGCGGTTATGAATTTGTGAATCCAATAGACTGTCCATAGCGATAAATAACCTATTATTGCTCCTATAACAGCGGATTCAATATCTGTATATAAACCAAATAAGTTACAGATTAAGCCTAACCATAAAAACGATATGGTTATATTATCAGGTAATATTTGATGCTTTATGTCAATGCCACTAGCGGCTATTAATGCCCAAGTAAGTGTTAATGCTGCTAATAAAGTCCAGTTAAATCCAAAATGCCATGCTGTAATCATGGCTAAAATTGCACTTATTATTTCAACTAATGGGTAACTAAAATGAATTTTTTCATGGCAATTCGTACATTTAGCTCTTTGCCAAAGATAACTAATAAGGGGGATATTTTCTAATATTGTTAGTTGATGTTGACAGTGTGGGCAATGTGAACGCGGTAAACTTAAATTAAAAAATTTATTAGCTTTGGGTTGATCAATTTGCAATAATTCTGCACATTCTTGCCGCCAATTACGTTCTATAATAATAGGTAAGCGATAAATAACTACATTGAGAAAGCTCCCAATTATTAGTCCTAAAATTCCTGCAATTATTATTAAAGTCATTGTGTTAAAAAATTTTCTAGTAAGGCATGACCCTGTTTAGTTAATATGGATTCTGGGTGAAATTGTACGCCCATTATAGCTAATGTTTTGTGTTGAATACCCATAATTTCTTGGGTTTTAGTCCAAGCAGTAATTTCTAAACAATCTGGTAATGAATTTGGTTCTATCACTAGCGAATGATAACGGGTAGCTTCAAATGGATCGGGTAAATTTTTAAATACGCTAGTATTGTTATGGTAAATTGCTGAAGTTTTGCCGTGCATAATTTGTTGGGCTTGAACAATTTTACCACCAAAAGCTTGTCCAATACTTTGATGTCCAAGACATACTCCTAATAATGGTATTTTGCCAGCAAAGTGTTTAATCACGGTAATTGAAATTCCAGCTTGATCAGGTGTACAGGGTCCGGGTGATATAACTATATGTGTTGGCGCAAGTTGTTCTATTTGTTCTATATTTATCTTATCATTACGAAAAACTTGTACCTCTGCCCCTAATTCACCAAAATATTGTACTAAATTATAGGTGAATGAGTCATAATTATCTATCATTAATAACATTTATATATCCTTTTGTGTGAAACCAGCGGCTGCCATTGCAACTGCTTTAAATATTGCACGCCCCTTGTTCATACTTTCTTCCCATTCTGTTGCGGGTACAGAATCTGCTACAATGCCAGCACCTGCTTGAATATATAATTTCTTGTCTTTAATGATTGCGGTACGGATAGCAATTGCGGTATCCATATCAGAATGCCAAGATAGATAACCAATGGCACCTCCATAAATACCGCGTTTAATTGGTTCTAGTTCGTCTATAATTTCCATTGCTCGTATCTTAGGAGCGCCACTGAGTGTTCCGGCTGGTAAGGTTGCTTTTAAAACATCTATAGTTGTTAATGATGGTTTTAATTTACCGATTATATTAGAAACAATGTGCATGACATGAGAATATCGTTCTATTGCCATATTTTCAGTTAATTTGACGCTGCCTATCTCAGATACTCTGCCAACATCGTTTCTTCCTAAATCAATTAACATTAAATGTTCAGCGCATTCTTTAGGATCGGCAAGCAAGTCTTTTTCTAAAGCTAAATCTTGTTCTTCATTGGCACCACGGGGGCGAGTTCCTGCTATGGGGCGAACTGTCAGTTTTTGTTCTTCTAAACGTACTAATATTTCTGGTGATGAGCCAACTATATGAAAATCATCTAAATTTAGATAATACATATAAGGTGAAGGGTTCATACAACGTAAAGCTCGATATATATCTAGGGGTGGAAGTTCACAATCAATTGATAAGCGTTGTGATAATACCACTTGCATAATATCACCTTGAATAATGTATTCTTTTGCGCGAATCACGGCTTGTTCAAAATCTTCACGTTTAAATTCTGATTTAAAATCAGTTTCATTAACAGTGCTAGTTTTGGTTGTAGATTCTACAGTTAATGGTTGTCTTAAATGCGCAACTAGAGTATCTAAACGTTGTTCAGCAGTAGATAAAGCGTTTTTTTGATTTGGATCAACATGAACTATAAGATATAATTTACCTTTCAGATTATCAAAAATTACTAGCTCATCAGACAGCATTAATAAAATATCTGGAGTATTTAAAGGATCAGTAAGTGAAGTTTTTGCAAGACGCTGTTCTGCATAACGTACTGTATCATAAGCGAAATAACCTACTAATCCACCGTTAAAACTTGGTAATTCAGCTAATTTTGGAACACGAAAACCTTGTTTAAACTCCTCAATCCATTGTAATGGATCAGATGTTTGCGTATTTTCAATAATAGAACCATCTTTATAAACCTTAACCTGATGATTATATACCTTCACTATAGTGTTGGCAGGTAAACCTATTATTGAATAACGCCCCCATTTTTCTCCACCTTGTACAGATTCTAACAAATAAGAATATGCCTTATCTTGAGTTAATTTTAAATAGGCACTAACGGGCGTATCTAAATCAGCTAATACTTCGCGTTTGATGGGGATACGGTTATAACCTAACTTGGCTAATTGAGAAAATTTTTCTGGTGTCATTATTTTTTTCCGGTGGGTTTCGCTTCGCTCTACCCACCATTGAGCAATTTAAATGCTATTTTTCAAATACAGAAGATAAATCTATAAATGAATCAATTACAGCATCAGGTTTTGCAAGATTAATATCTTGTCCATGATTGTAACCATAACTTACACATACCACACTAAATCCAGCGGCACGCCCTGCTTGAACATCATTTATAGAATCGCCTAAGATTAGAGAATTCTTGGGTTTTATTTTAAACTTTTTAGCTGCATGTAATAATGGTAATGGGTCTGGTTTTTTCTTTGGAAGAGTATCACCGCTGATTATTATCCGAAAATAATGATGTAAATCTAATGCTTCCAATAAAGGAATGGTAAATTTTTCTGCTTTATTGGTAATACAAACTAATATAGCACCTTGTGATTTTAACCAATTTAAACCTTTACGTACACCCGGATATACTCTGCTATAACGCGCATTACATTCACTATAGAATATATCAAACAACTTCATTGCTGAATTAAATAATTCAGCATCTGGTTCACCGTCTAATTGATTAAGTAAAGCTCGTTTAACTAATCGCTCTACTCCATTACCTACCCAATCCCGAACTTGATCTTCACCTCGCTCTGGTAAATCAAGTTGCTTCATCATAGCATCAACTGCATAGGCTAAGTCTGGCACACTATCAATTAAAGTTCCATCTAAATCAACTAAAACTAATTCTGGGATTGTTAACGCCATTATTTTGCCTTAGCTAACTCTGAACGCATTGCGTCAATTGTGGATTTATAATCATCGGTATTAAAAATTGCAGAACCTGCAACAAAGGTATCTGCACCTGCTTCTGCAATTTCACGAATATTATCAATTTTTACACCACCATCAATTTCTAAGCGAATATCACGTCCACTTTCATCAATTATTTTACGTGCTTCACGTAATTTTTTTAAGGTTTCTGGAATAAAAGATTGTCCACCAAAACCGGGATTGACTGACATTAATAAAATCATATCGACTTTATCCATTACATATTTCAGATAATCAAGTGGTGTACTTGGATTAAATACTAATCCTGATTTACAGCCATTCTCACGGATTAATTGTAAAGTTCTATCAATATGTTCGCTGGCTTCAGGATGAAAAGTAATATAACTAGCACCTGCTTTTGCAAAGTCAGGAATTATACGATCCACTGGTTTAACCATTAAATGTACATCAATAGGTGCTGTGATACCATGTTTTATTAGGGCTTCACAGATTAATGGTCCAATTGTTAAATTGGGTACATAATGATTATCCATGACATCAAAATGAACAATATCAGCACCGCTGGCTAATACATTAGTGACTTCGTCACCTAAACGGGCAAAGTCGGCTGATAAAATAGATGGTGCAATTTGGAAATCTTGCATTATAAATAACTCCTAAATTGTAATTATAAGTGGTTAATGTATTATACATTATCAACTGTTTCAAGCATAATCTAATATTTATCTTGACTCAAAACTAATAAAATTGTAAATTATGGGGTTTTTTTTGGAAGATAAAATGCGATTATTCATCAGTTTATTCTTGTTGACATTTTCTGTATCTAGTTTAGCTAGCCCAGTCAAATTGCTGGATATGCAAATTTTGCAGCCAAGCAAATATAATATGCGCTTAGTCTTTAAGCTTAACTCTGCTACAATTCATAAAGTTTTTACTTTAAGATCACCTAATCGCTTGGTTATTGATCTAACAAATACGAAATTAATGAATAATTTACACAACCTAAATCATGTTTTTTTTAAAAATATTCGTAGTGCAGTACGTAATAGCAATGATTTAAGAGTTGTTTTAGATTTAACCATGGGAGTGCGTAGCAAGAGTTTTTTTAAGGGATATAATTTAATTATAGATTTAAATAAATGGGGTACTAAATCAAGAGATATTATCACTACTGAGTATTATCAAGCTCCTCCTAAAGCTAAACGTGAGTTTGTGATTGCAATTGATGCAGGGCATGGTGGCAAGGATCCCGGTGCAACTGGTTGGAATGGTACTCAGGAAAAAAAAGTGGTTTTAGCTATAGCAAAAGAATTAGCGCGTTTGGTAGCTAAAGAGGCAGATATGCGCCCAGTTATGATTCGTAATGGTGATTATTTTGTTAAATTGCATAAGCGGCTTGAATTAGCGCGACAACATAAGGCTGACTTGTTTGTTTCTATTCATGCTGATGCTTATCCTGATGATCATGAGGTACAAGGTTCGTCAGTTTTTATGCTGTCGCAAAAGGGTGCTAGTAGTGAAGCGGCTAGGTGGTTAGCAGAGAAAGAAAATGCGGTTGATTTAATTGGTGGCATTAATTTACATGATAAGGATAATTTATTAGCTGAAGTATTGTTAAATTTATCTCAAGCAGGCACTTTAAAAGCGAGTGCTAATTTGGGTGAAAGTGTGTTAAAACGTTTATCTAAGGTTGGTAAAGTGCATTCTAGTCAATTACAGAGAGCGAATTTTGTAGTTTTACGTTCTCCAGATATTGCTTCTATTTTAGTGGAAACTGCATTTTTATCTAATCCATCAGAAGAACGAAAAATTAATAGTCCATATTATCGTCGTCGTATTGCGACTGCAATTATGTTGGGTATTCGTGAATATTTTGCTAAAAATAGAATAAGTTTTTTAACTGCTGGTATAAATTAATCTTTAAATTATGAATAATATTATTACAAAATTAGAATCTTTTGGTTTTATCAAAGTTAGTGGCAATGATGCTGAAAGTTTTTTGCAGGGGCAATTCACTAATGATGTGCGTCAAGTTACTGCGGAACAAGATCAGTTAAGTGCTTGGTGTAGTTCTAAAGGGCGTATTATTGTGAATTTTCGCTTGTTTAAGCGCGATGATGCTTATTATTTGTTATTGCCTAAAGATAGTATGGCTTTTATGCTTAAACGTTTGCAAATGTATGTTTTGCGGGCTGATGTTAAGTTAGAGGATTTTAGTGAGAAGTTAAGTTGTTTAGGTGTAGTTGGTGATTATCCTGAAAATAATTTTGCGGTGTTGAAGGTGGAAACAGGGCGTTATTTAGTGGTAGTTGAAGATGATATAGATAGTTATGAGGTAGATACGGGAAGATGGGAATTATTGAATATTCTTGCTGGTTTGCCTCAAATTGTAGCGGCTACTGCTGAGGCTTTTGTACCGCAAATGGTGAATTTTAATGCTATTGGCGGTGTCAGTTTTAAAAAGGGCTGTTATACGGGGCAAGAAATTGTGGCGCGAATGCACTATCTTGGAGCTGTAAAACGTCGTATGTATATAGCTAAGATAGATACTGCACAGTTGCCACAACCGGGAGATGAGTTAAATGGTATTGGTAAAATTGTTAATGCCCAAGTTCATCCCGATGGTGGAGTTGTAGTTTTAGCGGTTCTTCAAATTAAAGAGGCTGAGAATGATAAGAATTTACAATTCATGGAGTTGCCCTATAAACTTTGATTATAAGTACAATAAAAGATAATAAAAAGGCTAAACTTAATAGCCATATATAAAGTTCTGTTTTTGGACGAAAAATTTTTGTTGCTACAATTTCTGTTTCTATTTTATCTAGTTGTTGATAAATATTTTTTAAGGTTGAACTGTCTTGAGCTTTAAAATATTGTCCATTTGTCATTTTGGCAATGTCTTGTAAAGTTTTTTCATCCTTTGCTTTAATTGCGAAACCAATTGTATAGATACGAATTCCTGTTTCAGCAGCCCATTCTGCTGCTTGAATAGGATTTGCAACTCCTGCGTTATTACTACCGTCTGTAATTAGAATCAGTACACGATTTTTGGTCTGGCGTTTGCGTAAACGTTTTATAGCTAATCCTATGGCATCGCCAATAGCGGTAGAACGTCCAGCAAAACCTATTTTTGCTTGATCTAGCATGATTTTTACGGTGCGACGATCAAAAGTTAAAGGTGTTTGTACATAGGCTTTTTCAGCAAATAAAATTAATCCAATCCTATCAGCTTTTCTAGCTACAATAAAGTTACCTATAACTTGTTTTACTACTTTTAGGCGAGTTTGTCCATCTGGTAATTTTTGTTTCATGCTATCAGAAAGATCAACAGAAATTAATAAATCACGCCCAGTTATTGGTAATTCAATTGCTTTGCCTAATAGCTGGGGTCTTGCAGCGGCAAAGATTAATAATATCCAAATTATCCATAATAACATATACAGTAAAAGATTATTTTTATTGACAGTCTTTTCTTGAGTATTAATTCGCTCAAAAAAAGGAACCTTTAAAGCATTTTGAACTTGATGAGCCGCTGGAGGAAAAAAGTGGCGAATTAGCCAAGGTAAGGGTAAAAGTATAAATAGCCAAGACCATGCGAATTGTATCATTGTTGTCTAATCCATTTCTCTATT
>Ga0256847_1001302_pt1 | contig 13061 bp, 9 predicted proteins | sample TeddybearmetaG_FD_189099 | JGI IMG/M metagenome (GOLD analysis project Ga0256847, IMG submission 189099) | Hydrothermal vent microbial communities from East Pacific Rise, Pacific Ocean - Teddybear | ecosystem: Environmental > Aquatic > Marine > Hydrothermal vents | place: Pacific Ocean: East... | reverse complement strand
GATATTGAAAGTTGGAATTTAGATGCCAGTCTTAATCTACATTTAAATAAAAATTTATCGGTTAATGCGGGGTTTATTTATCAAACAGGCGGGGATACGGATGGTCAAGCCATTAATTTTGGTTTAATGTATGAACTTTAATAAAAAATTGAGGAATCTACCATGTTAAAAAAACAATTATTAATAATCGCGGCTTTATTATTCAATACTCAGGCTCTAAAAGCAGATATTAAAAGTGATACAGATCGATTAATTGATTGGGGTGAAGCCTCTTTTTATCCGTTTTTTTCAGCGGGTGGACAGGTTAGCCAAGATTTTATTATTGATGATGTTAACTCTCCTTTTGTGGGACGCTGGTATTATCGTTTTTATCCTCAAACAGGCGCTTTTATCGCCTTACGAAATGAACAAGACATTTATGTCTTAGGCGGGGCTTTTGGCGGAGATTTAACGTTAATTGATAGCCTAGAAAACCTACTTAAGACATTACCAGCAGAGGGAAGCTGTGTTAAAGTCGCTCAACCCCAACAAAATACGGTTGCTGAGTATGATATTAATAATATTGAAGAAGCCATTGATAATGGGCGATTAGTTTTAACTTTTAAAGAATTTAATTCAACCCGATCGGTGATTGAAAATCAAATTATCAGCGAAGATAAGACCATTACAGCCACTGAAACTCAAATATTTGAAATTAAAAATAATCAATTATTTCTAACAAAAGATTCGACGGTTTCAGATCAAACGCTTATTGATATTACCAGTACTTTTGAATATGCTCCGCCTATTTTAGTCAGCCCTGTTTTAGAATATTGCCAAGGACAAAGTTGGCAAACTAATGCATCAACCGTAACCACCACAGGAAGACCTGCTCCTGTTAAAATAAGCAAAGGAAAAACAAATGCCATTAATATTGAAATAACAGTATCCGCAGGGAAATTTAATACCATAAAACAAACTATTGTTGATGAAGATGGCGATAAAATGGAATCTTGGATCGCCATTGATAGTGGTTTAACCATTTTAAAAAGAGAATCTAATAAAGCGGGTTTATTGACTTTTATTCAAACATTAAAAGCCATTCGTTAAGTTGAATTGCGTTATTGATGTCCAATATCATAAGGATAGCGCGCTTGCTGCCGCGCTTCTTTTTTATAATATGCTGAATCAATCAACTCCCATTATTGGGTTGCTAAAAATGCTTTTTCAGAAACACCAAAAAGTGGATCAATTATGTCGAGAAATACCTTAAATTAAATTTTTTTATTTTATATGACAAGAAAGCTAGCCATATTGAAATACAAAGCGTATAATGCGTCCAGTTTTTTAGGCAGATGTAAATAAAAAACAAATTGCGAGAGTGGCGAAATTGGTAGACGCACTGGATTTAGGTTCCAGCGGGGCAACCTGTGAGAGTTCGAGTCTCTCCTTTCGCACCATATTTTATAGTTAGTTAATAAAGGCGGGAAGGCTTTCTTCCCGCCTTTTTAATTTAAGGTCATTGGAGAACCAAAAAAATGCAAGTTTCAATTGAAGCAGGTGAAGGCTTAGAACAAAAAATGACGGTTGTCATGCCAAGTGATGATCTTGACAAGGAAGTAACAAAACGACTTAAAGACATTGCTAAAACCATTAAAATGGATGGTTTTCGTCCAGGTAAAGTCCCGATGCGGATTGTTAAACAACGATTTAGTGGTCATGTTTATCAAGAAGTGATGGGTGAAACCATTCAAAAAACATTTAGCCAAGCGTTAACTCAAGAAAAAGTCGCCATTGTGGGTGAACCCAAAGAAATTAAAATTAATGAATCAGATAAGGCTGTTATTAGTTATACGGCAACCTATGAAATCATGCCTAAGATTGAATTAGTCGATCTTTCAAGCGCTTCTGTTGAATTGCCAAAATCAAGTTTAGTCGACAGTGATGTTGATGACATGATTGAAAAATTACGTGAACAACGGATGACTTGGGGAGAAGTTGACAGTGCCGCAGAAACAGGGAATCAATTAATTATTAATTTTAAAGGCTCCATTGAAGGAGAAGTTTTTGATGGTGGCGAAGCAGACGGGGTTAATCTTGTGCTGGGTTCTAAGCAAATGATTGAAGGTTTTGAAGATGCCTTAATTGGGGTTAAAAAAGACGAATCAAGAACATTTACAGTTAATTTTCCAGAAGATTACAACGCGAAACATTTAGCGGGAAAAGAAGCTAGTTTTGAAGTTTTAACCACAGCGGTTCAAAAATCAGTTTTACCTGAAATTGATGCTGATTTTATTAAAGCTTTTGGTGTTGATAGTGAAAATGAAGCGGACTTAAGAGCTGAAATTAGTAAAAATATGGAATTTGAGTTAAATCAAAAAATTAAAACATTAACAAAAAAGAATGTCATGGATATGCTCATTGAAAAACATGAACTTTTAATTCCTGAGACTGCGATTAAAAGTGAATCTGAAGCTTTACGTGATTCAACCAAAGAAAATATGAAGCAACAAGGACAGCCTGTTAATTTTGACATGCCGTTGTCTGTGTTTGAAGAGCAAGCCAAAAGACGAATTGCATTAGGCTTATTAATGGCTGAAATTACCAAATCAGCAGAATTAACTTTAGATGAAAGTCGGGTAGATGCTTTAATTCAAGAACACGCGGAATCTTATGAAGATCCCAAAGCTTTAATGGAATATTATGAAAAAGATGAAAAAGCTCGTAATTCACTCAAAAACTTAGCGATGGAAGAGCAAGTGGTTGATTATATTTTAACAAAAGTACAAACAACAGATAAAGAATTAAGCTTTACTGAACTGACCTCAACACAAACCGCTTAGGTTTGGTATATTACATATGACAACATTAGAAACACAAAATTTGGGACTTATCCCAATGGTAATAGAGCAAAGCCCACGGGGTGAACGCTCTTATGATATTTATTCGCGATTATTAAAAGAACGCGTTATTTTTATTGTCGGTCCCATTGAAGATCATATGGCAAATTTAATCGTTGCCCAACTGTTATTTCTTGAATCAGAAAATCCAGATAAAGACATTCATATTTATATTAATTCACCTGGTGGATCGGTAACCGCAGGCTTGGCTATTTACGATACCATGCAGTTTATTAAACCTGATGTTAGTACCATGTGTATTGGTCAAGCTGCCAGTATGGGCGCCGTTTTATTAACCGCAGGCACTAAAGGTAAGCGTTATTGTTTAAAAAATTCTCGGGTGATGATTCATCAACCTTTAGGCGGATTTCAAGGACAAGCGGCAGATTTTGAAATTCATGCCAAAGAAATTTTATTAATTAGAGAACGCTTAAACCAAATCTTAGCCGATCATTGTGAAAAGAAAATTGAAACACTTAATAAAGATACGGATAGAGATAACTTTATGGGTGCAAAAGAAGCCGTTGAATATGGGCTTATTGATGAAGTTTTAGCTTCGCGCAGTGAAGCTGACGCTAAAATAGATCCAAAATAATACCTTTGTCAGAATATTATATTGGATTAATGTCTGGCACCAGCATGGATGGTATTGACGCGGTATTGGTTGATTTTAACCAACACCCAGTTAATTTAATTGCGGATGTTTGTCATCCATGGAAAGAAACAACTGCACAAAAACTTCGTTTATTATTTTCGCCCAAAGACAATGAAATCGAACGTTTAGGCGAAGCGGATGGACTCGTTGCAATGGCTTTTGCTGAAGCTGTTGATTTATTATTAAAAAAGACTAATATTCCCGCCTCGCGTATTACCGCCATTGGAAGTCATGGGCAAACCATTCGACACCATCCTAATCGTAATCCCGCTTTTAGTTTACAAATTGGTGATCCCAATCGATTGGCTAGTTTAACAAATATTCCCGTTATTGCTGATTTTAGACGTAAAGATATTGCTTTAGGCGGGCAGGGTGCTCCTTTAGTTCCCGCCTTTCATGCTTGGTTATTTCATCAAAAAACATTGAATCAAGCCGTGCTTAATATTGGAGGAATTGCGAATTTAACGCTTTTATCTAAGAATAAAGAACAAATTAAAGGTTTTGATACAGGACCTGGTAATCGTTTATTGGATGATTGGATTGCTTATTCACTTAACAAAAAATATGATGACCAAGGAGCTTGGGCAAAAACAGGACACGTTTATTTGCCTTTATTAGATTTAATGCTCAATGATCCTTATTTTAAACAAAAAATCCCTAAAAGTACGGGGTTTGAATATTTTAATTTAACTTGGTTACAACAAAAAATAGCCCAATTTCCAACACTCAAAGCAGAAGATATTCAAGCCACGTTAAGTTTATTAACTGTTAAAACCATTGCCAATGATTTAATCCAATATTTACCTGATTGTGGCAAATTATTAGTTTGTGGCGGCGGTTATCGCAATCAAAATATGATGCAGCAATTACAAAAGGAATTTCCCAATATTTTAATTGAAAATACCACCCAAGCAGGTTTAGATGCGGATATGTTAGAAGCCGTTGCTTTTGCTTGGCTTGCAAGACAATATATTAAAAAACAAACAGGCAATATTCCCGCCGTTACAGGCGCGAGTAGAGCCGCTATTTTAGGGATTTATTGCCCGCCTTAAGTGACCACAAATTCTAAACCATTTTGATCTGGATCTCGGCAAAATAACGCTTTTCGCCCCGAACGACTTAATGTATAGAAAATCCCCGCCTTGGTTAATTTAATCTTTAATTCTTCAATATCATCAATTGCTAAGGCTAAATGCCAATCTCGTCCGACATGCTCAGGAACTTCTTTAAAACGTAAAGGCGGGGTAAGCACTAATAGATGTAATTGCAAATCACCCACCGCATACCAAAGCCCTGAAAAACCAAGCTTTGGACGTTCAATCGGTTCAAGACCAATCAGTTTTTCATAAAAATCAGCCGCCTTGATTAAGTCCGTTACAATAAGGCTGGCATGATGATAACCTGATATTTTCATTCTTGGCGCATATGCGGAAATAATAAAACATCTCGAATTGAAGGCGCATCTGTTAATAACATAACCAATCGATCAATCCCAATCCCTTCACCTGCAGTGGGCGGAAGCCCATATTCTAAAGCCCGCACATAGTCAGCATCATAATGCATGGCTTCATCATCTCCCGCGTCTTTTTCAGCCACCTGAGCTTTAAAACGTTCCGCTTGATCTTCTGCATCATTAAGCTCAGAAAAACCATTGGCTAATTCCCGCCCCCCAACAAAAAATTCAAATCGGTCAGTTACAAAAGGATTATCATCATTACGGCGGGCTAAAGGACTGACTTCGGTCGGATATTCGGTAATAAAAGTCGGATTCATTAAACGTTCTTCAACAGTTTTTTCAAATATTTCAATTTGAATTTTACCCAAACCATAACTGTCTTTTAGAGGGATATGTAAATTTTCGGCAATTTCTTTGGCTTGGTTTAGGTCATTGATTTGGTCAGCGGTCATGTCTGGATTAAAATGTAAAATAGATTCAACAATGGTCATCCGAGTAAAAGGTTGACCAAAATCATATTGTTCGCCTTGATAATTAATTAAGGTTGAACCTGTCACGGTTTCAGTTAATCCACGCAATAAATCTTCGGTTAAATCCATTAAATCTTGATAATCTGCATATCCCATATAAAATTCAATCATGGTAAATTCAGGATTATGGCGAGTTGATAAGCCTTCATTTCTAAAATTACGATTAATTTCATAAACCCGTTCAAAGCCACCCACAACCAATCTTTTTAAATAAAGTTCAGGCGCAACACGGAGATAAAGCGGCATATCCAAAGCATTATGATAAGTTGTAAAAGGACGAGCCGTAGCACCTCCTGGAATAACATGCATCATGGGTGTTTCAACTTCCATAAAGCCTTGGTTATCTAAATAATCTCGAATATATTTAACCGTTTGAGTGCGTTTACGGAACGTCTCGCGTGATTGTTCATTCATGATTAAGTCTAAATAACGCATGCGATAACGTTGTTCTGTATCTGTTAGCCCGTGAAATTTTTCAGGCAAAGGGCGTAATGATTTGGTTAATAATTGAATATCCGCAATCCGAATACTTAATTCTCCTTTATTGGTTTTAAATAATTCCCCTTCACAACCGACAATATCGCCAATATCCCAATCTTTTTTAAAAGCTTGGTTGTACATGCCTTCGGGCAAAACATCGCGTTGTACATAACATTGAATTCGTCCGGATTGATCTTGAATCTTTATAAAACTGGCTTTTCCCATAATATTGCGGCTCATCATACGACCCGCAACCTTAACTTTAATCTTTTGCGGATCGAGCTCTGCTTTTTCTATGGCATCATATTGGGTATGTAAGTCTTGTGCTAAAGTATCGCGACGAAATTGATTCGGAAACGCATTACCTGCTTCCCGTATTTTAGTTAAAACATCTCGTCTTTGAGTTATTAATTTGTTTTCATCAAGATTTTGTTCAGTCATTATTAGATCTTCCTAAAGGATCGGCATTTGTAAGCCGCTATTGTAAAATGATTTTTAAATAATAAAATAACTTTGTTACTTTAATTTTAGATTTCATTTAATAACGAACTGATATTATTAATTTTTTAACTAAACTATTGTTCTTTTTAAGTGTCTTTAACACAGAGTTAGGTAAAATGACTCAATTAAAATCTTTATATTGAACTAATATATTATCAATTACTTTTATTTATATTTAAAAATTTATAACGAACGTTTTTATGGCTTTTTTTAAGAACTTTATAAAAAAGAAAACAAATGGGGGCGGATATTATTATTTGCCTTCAGAGGACATTTGTTTTTGTGATTTGGCTGATAAAAAACCGCCTAATGGGAATTATCGACTGTTACCTTTCTCGCTTGATTTAAGAGGTTTAGTGGATAAACTCTTACGTATTAAGCCTGAAAATCGCCAAGAAAAAATTATTGTAGATGGAGATGTTGCTTGGGTTCCTGGGATTGGTATTATTTTTGCTGAACGAGGACGTTGGGATAATGAAATTCGGCAAAATTGGATGTGTATTCGAGAAGCAATGTATCCGCGTTTTATTGAACTAGGGCTTTTTCCTGACTATCGGGAACCGATGATAAACAGTTATGAAATGATTGTTTATGAAAGTTTATATGATACTGTGGATTTGGCAGAAAAAGCCCAAGAATCTTTATTAGGATCTTTATCTTATAGCGAGAAAAAAGGGCTTTTAGAAGAAGTAATCCAATTTCAAGATTTTATTGAAAATAAAATTACACCGAAACAAAAAACGGTTAATTTTGATCAGTCTCAAAGTATGACCCAATCTATATTATGCCAATGGGGACGGAGTGCTTATCGTTTTTCAGGTGATTTAAACTTTAATCGTAAAATTGCCATTATATTAACTCAAGTGCTTAGTTCGGATACATTACCTAAAAGCATGTCAGGAACAATTAATAATACTCGTTGGTGGGTACGTCAACCCATTATTAATCTTATTTTAGAAATTGTCGAACCCAGTGCGAAGAGCGAAGAGGATGACGACTACTGAAATTAAAAAATTATGGCAAGCCAGTGATTATGCTTTAAGAATTTGCCAACGTTTACCTTCTATTATTGATTTTTTGGAACAATTTGGACAACAACCCAGTGCCATTAAATCCCTACTTCAACAACAATTAGAAAATATTACGGATGAAACCGATCTAAAACAACAATTACGTTTATTTCGTCATCACCAATTGGTTCGTATTATCTATCGAGATATTAATCAATTAGCCACTTTACAAGAAACCCTCGCTGATTTAACCACCCTTGCCGATGAATCCATTAAACAAAGTTTAAAATTACTCTATCAATGGCAAATAAAAAAACAAGGCGAACCTCAAAACAAACAAAAAAAAGCCCAATCTCTGTTAGTTTTAGCGATGGGCAAACAAGGAGCAGGAGAATTAAATCTCTCTTCTGATATTGATTTAATCTTTGTTTTTCCTGAAAAAGGACAAACAAATGCCCGCCGCCCCATTGAAAATGAAGTTTTTTTTACCCGCTTGTGTCGTTCTTTAATCAATGTGATTGGTTCACAAACTGCTGACGGATTTGTTTTTCGAGTCGATACCCGCCTTCGTCCTTTTGGTGAATCAGGTCCTTTAGCGGTTAGTCTTGATTTTTTTGAAACTTATTATAGTCATCAAGCGCGAGAATGGGAGCGTTATGCGATGATTAAAGCCCGTGTTATTACAGGAAACAACGCGGATAAATTAATTTTAAACCAACTTATTCACTCTTTTGTTTACCGACGTTATTTAGATTTTACCGTGATTAAACATCTGCGTGAAATGAAAGCCCTAATTTCTGCTGAAATGTTTAAAAAGGGCATGGATAATAATATTAAATTAGGACGAGGTGGGATACGGGAAATTGAATTTATTGGGCAATTGTTTCAATTAATGCGGGGCGGGCAAAGTGTTGCTTTACAAATTAAACCTATTTTAATGGTTTTAACGGTTTTAGAAAAACAACAATTATTACCTAAAAGTGCGGTACAAGAATTAACAGATGCTTATTGTTTTTTACGCCTTAGTGAAAATCGCATTCAAGCTTGGCAAGATCAACAAACTCATCTTTTGCCAGAGGATGAAGCGGGTAGGGCGCGTTTAGCATTAATGATGGGATTTGAAGATTGGATTTCTTATTTTGCCGTGCTTGAACAACACCGCCAAAAGGTTCAATTTCACTTTGATGCATTGATTAGGGAAGCCAAAACATCCAAAGCAACGGTTGAACCTTGGTATCAGATTAAAGAAATTGAAAACCAACAAGCCTTAATTAATTTTAAAAATAAAGTACAAAAATATTTACCTGAACGCGGGCAAGATGGCATAAACAAGTTAATGCCTTTATTGCTTAAAATTATTATTCAACAACCTGATCCTGATTTGGTTCTCACTCGAATGTTAGAATTTATTCAAGTGATTAGCAAAAGAACCTCTTATCTTTTTTTATTAATTGAGTATCCACAGGCATTAAAATTAACCATTCAATTAATCCAACAAAGTGAATGGATTTTTCAACAACTCAAACAACATCCTATTTTATTAGATGAATTGCTTGATACCCGCCGTTGTTTTCGACCTTTAAATAAAATAGCGTTAGCCGATGAATTGGAACAATTATTAGCCATTATTGATATTGATGATCTAGAAAACCAAATGGAAAAATGCCGCCAATTTGCCAATGCTAATAAATTTCGGGTGGCGGTTGCGGATACCGTAAATCAAATCTCGATTGAAAAAGTGAGTGATCATTTAACTGAAATAGCCGAAGTTTTATTAGAGAAAGTATTACAAATTTGCACACTTCAATTAATAAAAAAACAGGGTAAACCCGCCTCTGAAATTGAATTATTAATTATTGCCTATGGTAAATTAGGCGGGGCAGAGCTTAGTTATCAATCAGATTTAGACTTAGTTTTTATTCGTAAGACTCAAACAATTGAGCAATTTTATATCCGCTTAGTCCAACGATTTGTTCATTTTTTTAGTACTCGAACGTTTTCGGGAACTTTATATGAAATTGACTTGCGCCTTCGCCCTAATGGTCAATCAGGAATGTTAGTAAGTACCTTAGATGGCTTTAAAAAATATCAACAACAAAATGCATGGGTTTGGGAACATCAAGCTTTAATTCGAGCCAGAGCAGTTGTTGGAACAACTGATTTAAAACAAGCTTATCAACAAATTCGCCAACAAATTTTAACCAAAGCGGTTAAGCAAACTGATTTACACGTTGAAATTCAAACAATGCGTTTAAAAATGCGCCAATCATTAGATCGAAGTGGCACGGATTTCTTTGATTTAAAACAAGGCAAAGGCGGGATTGTTGATATTGAATTTATGGTTCAATATGGCGTCCTTAAAGAGCTTAGAAAAAGCCCCGAACAATTACAATATTATGATAATATACGGCTCTTAACGCAATTGACAACAACAAGTTTCTTACAACAAACAGAGGCGGACTTGTTGACTCATGCTTATAAAACTTACCGTGCTTTACTGCATCATTTGGCGCTTAATCAACAACAACCATTAATCGCACAAACAGAGCTTATAAAAGAACGTCAGGCGGTAAGTCAATTATGGCAACAACTAATCGAAAGAGGTTAAAAAAGTATGTTGAATATGGCAGATCGAGATGGTTTAATCTGGTTTGATGGTGAAATGATCGATTGGCGGGATGCTAAAGTTCATGTACTCACTCACACTTTACATTATGGTATGGGTGTTTTTGAAGGGGTTAGAGCTTATAAAACAGATAAAGGCTCGGCTATTTTTCGTTTACAAGATCACACCAATCGGTTATTTAATTCGGCCCATATTTTAAATATGAAAATGCCTTATTCAAAAGAACAAATCAATCAAGCCCAAATTGAATCAATTAAACAAAATAACTTAGATAATGCCTATTTACGCCCCATGTGCTTTTTAGGTTCAGAAGGCATGGGATTACGAGCTGATAATTTAAATACTCATTGTATGGTTGCTGCTTGGGATTGGGGATCTTATCTAGGCGAAGAAAACATGCAAAAAGGCATTCGGATTCGAGTTTCTTCTTTTACCCGCCATCATGTTAATAGTACAATGTGTCGAGCCAAAGCCAATGGCAACTATATGAATTCAATGATGGCATTACAAGAAGCCCTTCGAGATGGTTATGATGAAGCATTATTATTAGATACCAATGGTTTTGTGATGGAAGGCTCGGGTGAAAATGTTTTTATTGTTAAAGAGGGCATTATTTATACCCCTGATTTAACTTCGGCTTTAGATGGTATTACGCGAAAGACTATTTTTACTTTAGCAGAAGAAATGGGCTATCAAATTATTGAAAAAAGAATCACAAGAGATGAAGTATATATTGCAGATGAAGCTTTTTTTACAGGATCAGCGGCAGAAGTTACCCCGATTAGAGAAATTGATAATCGCCAAATTGGCGAAGGAGGACGAGGTCCTATTACTGAAAAACTGCAAGCTAAATACTTTGATGTAATTCATGGACGCTCTCCTGAACATGCTGATTGGCTGACTGTGGTATCGGAGTATTAATAATGTCTGATATTATAAAGGTAAAAACAACCGAATTGCCCTTAAGTTGTCCTAATAATGATATGGATTTAGCAATGACCCATCCGAGGGTTGTTATTGATTTGAAAAAATCAGAAGAAGTGATTGCTTGTCCTTATTGTGGTACTTGTTATCAGCTTGATGATGGGGATTGATGTAATGTAGAGACGCACCGCCGTGCGTCTCGTGGTATGAATAAATTCTCAAGTTTATCAATTTAGAATTTTATAAAGAATTTAGTGGTTTGGCTAAGCAGAGCTTAGTGCGTAGACACTCCCAAGCTGGGAGCTTGGGAGCGAGATATAATTAATTAAATTCTCAAATTTAAATATTTAAGCTATTCTTTCTTTAATCGAATCCAACAAATTAAGGTCTTAACTGGTGTTGATTTACCTCAGTTCATCGAAGATAAAGGGGTCAAAGATAAAGGGGTCAGTGTTAATTATAATAAGATAAAGGGGTCAGTGTTAATTATAATTAATTAAATTCTCAAATTTAAATATTTAAGCTATTCTTTCTTTAATCGAATCCAACAAATTAAGGTCTTAACTGGTGTTGATTTACCTCAGTTCATCGAATTAGACCTAAAGGGTGGCGGAAAAAAAGAATAAATTAATTTTAATTAACACTGACCCCTTTATTAGACCCCTTTATTAAAGCTTTTTTTACAGGATCAGCGGCAGAAGTTACCCCGATTAGAGAAATTGATAATCGTCAAATTGGTGAAGGGGGACGAGGTCCTATTACTGAAAAACTGCAAGCTAAATACTTTGATGTAATTCATGGACGCTCTCCTGAACATGCTGATTGGCTGACTTTAGTATCGGAGTATTAATAATGTCTGATATTATAAAGGTAAAAACAACGGAATTGCCCTTAAGTTGTCCTAATAATGACATGGATTTAGCAATGACGCATCCGAGGGTTGTTATTGATTTGAAAACATCGCAAGAAGTGATTGCTTGTCCTTATTGTGGTACTTGTTATCAGCTTGATGATGGGGATTGATGTAATGTAGAGACGCACCGCCGTGCGTTTCGTGGTATAAATAAATTACAATAAATTCTCAAGTTTATCAATTTATAATTTTATAAAGAATTTAGTGGTTTGGCTAAGCAGAGCTTAGTGCGTAGACACTCCCAAGCGAGGAGCTTGGGAGCGAGATATTTCTCCTGATAAGCAATCTGATGTTGTATATAATTTATGTTTCAATCTTTATTCTTTCAAAAGGAAAAATATGTTTAATTTTTTTACTTCAAAAACAGCAGATAAAGCACCGACTAATAAACCTGAAAAACACAAAACGGATTTAGAATTGATTTATGAACTTGAAAAACAAACAGGAGAAGAAATTCCACGGATTAAAATAGGTGGAGACCTAGCCGAAATATTGAAAGAAATAAAGACGGTACAGTTAAAAGGACATAGGATTGATAAGGATAAGCTCAATAAATTGTTTAACTCCTTGCGAAAGAAAAAAGGTATTTTTTTTAATACAGACCATCAAGTGGTTTATTTTAAACCTGCTCCGAATAAAAGATCTAAGCTTCTGTATAAAGCCGCTGAGAATAAAAAATATAAGTCTTTGTTATATAAAACCATCTTTCAATTAAAACAACTATTGATTTTAAATTTAGGTGGGCATTCATTATCTGATTTACCAGCAAAAATAGGACAATTACAACAGTTAACAATACTGAATTTATCCAATAATAAATTAAGCACCTTGCCCCCAGAAATTAGCAAATTACAACAGTTAACAAAGCTTGGTTTATCCAATAACCAATTCAGCACCTTGCCCCCAGAAATTGGTAAATTACAACAGTTAACAGAGCTTTATTTAGACCATAACCAATTCAGCACCTTGCCCCCAGAAATTAGCAAATTACAACAGTTAACAAAGCTTGGTTTATCCAATAATAAATTAAGCACCTTGCCCCCAGAAATTAGCAAATTACAACAGTTAACAAAGCTTGGTTTATCCA
>Ga0256847_1001301_pt1 | contig 13063 bp, 11 predicted proteins | sample TeddybearmetaG_FD_189099 | JGI IMG/M metagenome (GOLD analysis project Ga0256847, IMG submission 189099) | Hydrothermal vent microbial communities from East Pacific Rise, Pacific Ocean - Teddybear | ecosystem: Environmental > Aquatic > Marine > Hydrothermal vents | place: Pacific Ocean: East... | reverse complement strand
AGACGGCACGCTCGCAACTATAACCGGTAGCCAAGCGCTCGCTAAGCAAGCGATCATCAATCATACTAGATCGAATGAATCTGAGGCTGACCGAATAGGCATTGTCACTATGCATCGTGCTGGTTTTAATCCGAGTGCTACCGCGAGCTTTTTCGAAAAGATGCAGCAAAACTCTATTTATCGTTCGAATTCTTTAGAATTTTTGCAGACTCATCCTCTATCAAGAAATAGGATTACCGATGCCCGACTACGTGCCGCGGAACTTCCACGCCGACCGGTCATTGAAAAGCCAACCTATCAATTAATCAAACACAAGATTAGAGCGCTTACCTCTAAAATAAATCCTACCGTTTTGAATTCTAATAGGGTCCGATTTGAAAACGGGGAATTTAAAACCGACGAGCAAATTTACGGATACGCTATTTTGTTAATGCGCGGTAAAAAATTGAAAGCGTCCGAAGATTTATTGTTGGCTTTGCGTAAAAAAAACCCGACTCAAACCTCCTACGCCATCGCACTAGCTGAACTGGATATAATAACAAACACTCCCGATCGCTCCTTGCCAATCATCGAAAATTTTCTTGATAATATTCCTGGCAACCTCGCGTTAGTTGAAATACATGCCAAGCTTTTGTTATCGGCTGAAAAGCCCATAAAAGCAAGAGAATTACTACTCGAAAATGTTCATATGACTGCCTTCGCACCTCACCTCTACAAATTGTTAGCTAAAGCCCAGGAAGAAGCGGGATATCATTCGGAAGTTTTTGAAACAGAAGGAAATTATTTGTTGTCTTTTGGTGATCTAAATGGCGCAAGAAACCAATACTATCAAGCGTTAAATGTCCACACTGAAGATCCTTATGCAAGAGAGAGAATTAACGCACAACTAAGGCGAATAAAAGAATTCTTGTACAAGCGAAGTTTACAGCGATAATTTTTTTCTCTTAAAAACAAACCACTCTGAAAGTTGTGAACGAAACTCTTCAGATAGCACCGTTTGTTGATCGACTAGTTCGCTCACATCAAATTTTATATGGCTTCTTTGTACTATGCTTTTGAATATTGTTCCGGGCGCTACAATGCCATTAATTCTAACCGGCAACAAACTACACCCAGACAATTTGCTCAACTTAATAACGCCAGCTTTAATTCTCTCTCTTGGGTTGGAATCACAGTGAATTCCACCCTGAGGAAAAATTGCCACTAACTCACCAGCTTTTATTGCTCTTAACGCACTTCTAAATGCGCCTTCAACTCGCCCGTTGCGGTCAACCGGTATACAGCCCGCAGCTCGAAACATCCAATTGAGTACGGGTTTCTCGTATTCCTCTTTTGCGATCATGAATCTTACCGGTCTTCTAGTTGCTGTAATCAGTAAAAATGGATCAATAGCACACAAATGATTGGAGACCATGATGAGTGGTACTCCCTGCGGAATAGGAATTTCAACATCGCCTTGCCGATGATATTTTTTACAATAAAATCGCAACCAACCATCCAAAATGTTTGTTGCCGGGTGCCCCCAGTCAGTTCCATTGAAATGTTTTCCTATTGCGATAACGAAAAAAATTAAAACGATGAAAAAAATCAATACTACCCACTCAACCCCCATTATTTTTCGATCCAAATAAGACTTGCCATTCTGCCCGTTTCACCATCTCTTCGATAGGAATAAAAGCTATTTCTTTCAGCGAAAGTACAACGATCGCCACCATAAGTTTCGATCGAATAAGTCGCTAGAATTTTTCTTGCTATCGAATAAAGATCGCACTTAAACTTACCTTCACCGCTCGATTCGAAATCATCAATAAAATCAGAATTTTTATCAGTAAACATTTCTCGTACTTCAGCGCCTACTTCAAAATATTTTTGACTGATCGCAGGGCCAAGCCACGCAATGAGGTTGCTTGAATCGTCCTTATAACTGCTAATGGTTTGCTCAATAATTCCATCGACTAAGCCTCGCCATCCCGCATGCGTAGCGGCCACCCAAGTGGCACTTCTGTCACAAAATAAAATAGGTAGACAATCCGCTGTCATAACGACACAAACACGATTGCATTCAGAAGTATAACTCCCATCCGCATGAACAATTTGATCGTGATAGTTAGATCCTCGCTGTTCAACTACTTTAGTAGAATGAATTTGTTCTAACCACCAAGGTTGTCGTAAAAGATCTAATTCTTGAACCAGCTGTTGTCGATTCTGAGTAACTGTATTGGCTCGATCATTCACATGTTTCGCTAAGTTAAAACTATCGTAATGGCCATTATTTTCGTAACTCTTATCGTTCTTACCCATTGAACTTACTCGTGTGGTTGAATAAGCGTGCACGGTGTCCGGCTTGGGCCAATTTGGTCGAATATAATGATCGAGCGCGGTATTATTATTGTTTTTAGGGTTTTTCAATTTGTTAACTCAACACAAGAGTAGTTCAACATATTAAGCGCCTTTTACTCTGGCATCATGGTTAGTTATTCCGATAAGTAGCTGATTAAAATCATCCGGCAAATCAACTTGCCATTTCATCAAATCACCTGTTCGAGGATGAGCAAATCCCAAAGATTCCGCATGCAATGCTTGGCGTTCGAAACGCGTAAATATTTCACTAAACTCCTCGCTCATTCCCCTAGGTTTTAGATTTCGAACCGAATAGAGTGGGTCCCCTACTATCGCGTGTTTCATGTGGGACAAATGCACCCGTATTTGATGGGTGCGCCCAGTCTCGAGCTTCACCCTCAGCAAAGTGAAATGTTTAAATTTAGTCTCAATACGATAATGAGTAATTGCTTCTTTCGCTGACGCGCGACCATCCTCAATAACCGCCATTTTTTTCCTGATTTGAGGATGTCGACCTATGGGCATGTCAATCGTCTCACCAGCCACCAGGGTGTGATGAACCAGCGCAATGTATTCTCTATCAAAGGCTCTTAGCTGCAATTGATTCACTAGATTGTTATGAGCCTCAGCCGTTTTTGCCACCACCAGTAACCCCGTAGTATCCTTGTCTAGCCGATGCACTATTCCTGCTCTGGGTTGCTTTCTTAGATCCGGATAGCGGTATAACAAGCCGTTCACTAGGGTATCCTGATAGTGACCCGGCGCCGGGTGAACCACCAGACCAGCACGTTTGTTCACAACGATGATATCGTGATCCTCATAGTGCACGTCAAACTCAATGTTTTCTGCAATCCATTCACCCTCATCCTGAAAAACAGGCTCTACTTGGATAACATCCCCCAATAAAACCTTTTGTTTTGGCTTTACAACAACTTGACTTGCCACTTTAACTTGTTGATTTTTAATCCAATTTTGCAATCGTGAACGCGAAAGTTCAGGGAAGAAATGTAATAAAACAAGATCAAGCCTACTTCCATCAAGTAGCTCATCAACAACAAACTCTCGCAATTCTTGTTCATCTTGCTCAAATTCTGAGGAACTTTCTGTCACTTTACATGCCTTATCTGATGGTTAATGTGGCGGTTGCCTAGTCCCTAGGGTAAAATAGCGCCGTTTAACCATGTATCGTAATGAATTGTATCTCGTAATTAGACACTTTTACCTGATTAAACGTTTATTAATACAAATACTATTTTCTTATCATAGGGTGCGAATTGCATTTGACCCGCATTTTAACGGCTTTAAGAATCAATGAAAACAATTAAGAATATTTGGCTAGTCATACTTTTAGTTCTGGTAGCAGCTTGTTCTAGTAGTGACGAAGATATCACCGGCGCTGCAAAAATAAGTAATGCGTTTAAGTTGTTCGAAAAAGCGCAGTATTCTATGTATTCCGGCAATTATAGAAGTGCTGTGGAATATTTAGAGCGATTGGACGGCTTGTATCCATTTGGTGCTTATTCTCATCAAGCCCAGTTAAATTTGGTTTTTTCTTATTATAAACTAAGTGATTTCGCGACAGGTATTGCCTCAGCTGAGCGTTTTATTAGGCAAAATCCACGACACAAGGATTTGGATTACGCCTATTATATGAAGGGGTTAATTAATTTTTCTTCGGAAACAGGCTTTGGCAAAGAAATATTCTCCGCTCCCATTTCAGAAAGAGATGCCAGCAATGCTAGAAAATCATTTGATGATTTTGCTGAATTATTACGTCTTTACCCGAATAGTAAATATGCGAAAGATGCCAAACTACGTATGATTTATCTAAGAAACAGGTTGGCAGACTACGAACTACATGTTGCAAAATACTATATGCAAAGGGATGCGTATCTGGCCGCAGCAAACCGCGCTAAATACGTTGTTGATCACTACCCAAAAACACAAGCGGTGCCACGAGCTCTTGAAATGATGATGATTTCCTACAATTTACTGGATTTGCCGGAGCTAGCTGAGAATAGTCGCAAGGTATTATTATTAAACTATCCAGAATACAAAATCTGATTCAAGGGTGAGCCCTGCTTTGGCCTAACATTCCTCTCTAACCCGTCGAGTCATCTGGTCAAACATCGTTTTAATAGAATCTGAAGGCTCATTGTCTAATAGACTAACCGCTACAATCGCAATCATGCTCAGCAGAAATCCAGGTACTATTTCGTAAATGAAGTGACTCGGCTCACTTCCGTTAATAGTAAATGGTGCGTAAATCCAAACTAACACTGTTGCTGCACCAACTAGGATACCCGATAATGCGCCATAAATTGTCATCCGATTCCAATACAATCCCATGATAATTAACGGTCCAAATGCTGCGCCAAACCCTGCCCATGCGTTTGCCACAATGTCTAAGATTGAACTCTCTCGATCATGAGCCATGGCAATCGCGATCAACGCCACCACTACAACACAAATTCTGCCCATCAAAACTAATTGCGCATCAGTAGCGTCTTTTTTGATAAAAGCCTTATAAACATCTTCCGTAAGCGAGCTTGAAGTGACCAATAGTTGAGAGGAAATTGTGCTCATTATTGCCGCTAGTATCGCTGCTAGTAAAAAACCGCCGATGAGTGGATGAAATAGAAGCTGAGACAATACTATAAAAATCGTTTCCGGATCATCGAGTTGAATACCGTTCTTGGTGGCATACGCAAGGCCAAAAAAACCGGTTGCCATCGCACCAAACAACGCTACTAACATCCATGTCATACCAATTCGCCTCGCTATTTTCATCTCTTTCAAACTTCGGATCGCCATAAACCGAACGATGATATGTGGCTGTCCGAAATAACCAAAACCCCAAGAAATAGCAGAGATGATTCCTAGGCCAGTCGTTCCTGCTAACCAATCCATGTGATTTGTACTAGCAACCTCGATCGATTCTGAAATAGCTGAATAACTTCCAAACTCAATCAAAATAACGACTGGCACCAAAACCAAAGCGATGAACATGATGCAACCCTGTACAAAGTCAGTCATGCTGACCGCGAGAAAACCACCGAATAATGTATAAACAACAACCACACCAGCGGTGATGTATAGACCGATCTCGTAGCTTAGTCCAAACGAAGATTCGAATAATTTACCGCCTCCCACAACCCCAGAAGATGTATAAACAGTGAAGAAAATAATGATAACGATAGATGAAACAATTCTTAGAAGTCGAGTATTATCTTCAAATCGGTTTTCAAAAAACTCCGGCAAAGTTATTGAGTCGTTGGCTATTTCTGTATACGCGCGAAGCCTTGGCGCGATAATTAGATAATTGATATAAGCACCTGCGATCAAACCCATCGCAAGCCAAATGTTAGATAAACCAGACATATACATCGCTCCGGGCAGCCCCATCACTAACCAGCCGCTCATATCCGAAGCTCCCGCTGAAAGAGCCATCACCGCGGGAGCAAGTTGTCGCCCACCTAATAAGTATCCCGAAGAACTCTGTTGTGTGTTCTTGAAGGCATACAAACCAATACCTAACATGGCAAGAAAATATATAGAAAGGGATATTATGGTTCCGATTTCCATGCTGACCTCTTCGTTATTAATTCTATTTTTATTTAGTAGTCATGCCGACACCAGAGGGATCTCACAATGTTGAATGCTTATAAGATACTTGATAGCTCAAGGTGACATATTCTAACGCATCGATAGCGATCAATAACCCACTAGTGATAAAGAGTGCCATCGCCCAATAATCTCTACAGCGGAAGATTATTCCTACCTAGGTAATCCCAGCCGGAATAATCTCTACGCAGTGTTCCATCTTGTAGCTGAGTCGCATCTCTTCGTAATCTATCAAAATGCACCGCTATAGAATAGTCTCCTTTGGCGCCTAGCGCTTCAGAATCCACTTGAATGTCATATAAAGTCAATAGTTGATCTTCCAATAAGTCGTTTTGCAGCGATATTCGATTGTTTGCTGGATAAAGCATTGCTTCAGATTGTCGCTCCACCAGTCCGAATGCCTGGCAGAACGCACGATAGATCATCCAGCTTCCTCTGAGTTTTCCTTCTAAAGTATGACCTGCGATGTGGGGTGTTGCTAACAGACATTCTCTGAGCAAACTCGGCGGAACATCTGGTTCTTTTTCGAACACATCCAATATTACCTGTGCCCGTATTGAATTTAGATTTCTATTGGTTAACGCGTGATTATCAACTACCGCCCCACGCGACGCATTAACTAATAGCTGGTTACCATTTAAATGACTCAATGTTTGTCGATCGAATAGATGTTTGGTTGCATAGCATCCATGTTCTACGAGAGGAACATGTAAAGTAAGCACATCGCATTTTAGTATTTGATCGAAACCAACCAACAGTCGTTTATCTCCTTTAGATTTTAGCGGCGGGTCGTTTAAGCAATAACGAATATCAAGCAAATCAAAACATTTCGATAGCTCAGTGCCTACATTTCCGGCACCTATAATGCCGATCTTTAAATCGCGAAATTTTCGGTGAGTCTGTTTACACCAATAAGCGATCCCACTCAATACGTACTGAGCAACCGCCGCCGCGTTACAGCCGGCAGCATTTGACCACTGGATATTATTAGACTCAAGCCAATTAATATCGAGATGGTCAGTACCGATGGTCGCTGTACCAACAAACTTAACTTTAGAGTTATGCAATAATTTTGAGTTAACCTGCGTAATTGAACGACAGAGCAGCGCATCGGCATCTTTTAGCATATCCGCGGATATTGAGCGACCATCGGCCCTATCAATATCAGCGATGGAGCCGAACAATTGTTCAATACCCGGCATGTTTTGATCGACAACAATTTTTAGTTGGTTGTTCATTGATGTTTTATTTCAGGTGAATCAAACGATAGTTTATACCAATACCACCTCAACATGGAATGGGTATATAATCCTTCCGTTCACCCGAAGACAGGAATGCACAAATGAGCGAAAAACTCGCCACACATTATTCAAACATACTCACGGAACTCGGTGAAGATGTCAAACGAGATGGTTTGTTAGATACACCAATGCGAGCAGCCAAGGCGATGCAGTTTCTTACCCGCGGCTACCAACAAAACTTGGATACTGTGGTGAACGATGCCATATTTGAATCTGATAACGATGATATGATTATCGTAAAAGATATCGAACTTTATTCTCTTTGCGAGCACCACTTATTACCCTTTATTGGCAAATGTCATGTCGCCTACCTTCCTACAGGAAAAGTTATCGGCCTCTCCAAAATCGCTCGAATTGTTGATATGTTTGCCCGCCGTTTGCAAATTCAAGAGAACATGACTAAACAAATTGCAGAAGCTATTATGCAAGTGACCGGAGCCTCCGGCGCCGCTGTAGTCATAGAAGCTAAACATATGTGCATGATGATGAGAGGCGTAGAAAAACAAAACTCATCAATGTTAACCTCAGTAATGCTGGGTTGCTTTAGGAAAAAACCTGCGACTCGCTCTGAGTTTTTGAATTTGATAAAAAGCTAGAAGCCTATCCACCACCGAGGCACAGAGGACACGGAGAGAGAACAAAAAGGCAAGCTTCTTTGTTTTTCTTATCTTGCAGAATAGTCATTTATGTCTAGCGCTCAACTTGAAAAATTTGCTTTAGTTAAACCGGCTGAAATTGAGTGGCTTGATGGTCTGCCGTTTAGTATAGAGTTTAACGATGTCTATTTTTCTATTCATGGAGCGATCGAAGAATCTCAGCACGTTTTTATTGAGGGCAATAACCTTCTCGAAGACTGGACAAACTCATCGCAGAATAAATTTTTACTCGCTGAATTAGGTTTTGGTAGTGGCCTTAATTTTTTGATTGCCGCTCACATGTGGCAGAGATTTCTTTTCGACTCAAAATTTAATAATGCAAAGCAGTTACACTATATCGCGATAGAAAAAAGCCCGTTCGCTTTCGATGATCTAATTCGAGCCTGTCAATGCTGGCCAGAGTTCGATCAGATTAGTCAGCAATTAATGGACCGCTACCCTTCACAGACTTTTGGGCGTCATCAAATATTTTTTCCAGAATTTCAATTAACTCTCACTCTAATGTTTATGCCCGTCGAACAGGCTTTATCGGATTTAATAACTGAATCAAAAAATAGTGAGTATAAAGTAAAAGTTGACCATTGGTTTTTGGATGGCTTTGCACCAGCAAAAAACGCTAGTATGTGGAGTGAAGAAAACGCAGTCAAACTAGCAAAACTTTCCAAAGTCGGTACTAGACTCGCTTCCTATAGCGTTGCTGGTTCCGTTAAACGCGCATTAAGCAAAGCGGGTTTTGAAATATCAAAACGCAAAGGCTTCGCAAAAAAACGTGAAATGCTAACCGCCATTTATAAGAACAATTATGCAGCAAACCAAGATTCGAAATTTGTTAATATTAAATTCGAGAAGCCCTGGTTTAGTTTAACCAGTAATTTTTCCGAAAATGGTAACAATAGAATCGCGATTATCGGTGCAGGAATAGCTGGATGTGCAACTGCGTTTGCATTGGCAAAAACAGGGATCGGTTGTGATATTTTTGATGCTAACGAGAAATTGGCTGGTGGCGCTTCTGGCGCCGCAGCTGGTATCTTTCATCCACAACTCACCGCTGATATGAACCACTCCAGTCAATTTAGTTGGCTATCTTATTTGAGACTCATTCGGTTTCTCTCTAGTTTAAAGGATGATGATCTATCAAAAATAGTCTTGTGCCAAGGTGTTTACCGAATTTTAGAAGACCAGTCACAGGTCACCGCAATTGAGGAGTTATGTAAGAATCTAAGTCTAAACTACTGGATTAAGAGCGCCAAGCTTGCCGATCAAACTAAAGTTTTACATTTCCCACACTCAGCCGCGCTTAATATTCCTGCTTTGTGTCAACTATTCATTTCTAAGCTGGATACACTCAATTCAAAACTTAGACTAAGTACCAAAATCGAGTCTGTTGAAGTTAATCATTCTAAATATCAACTCACTTTCAGTGATCAAAAAGAATCTTATGACCATATTATCTATTGCGGTGGCGCGAACAGTCATTTACTTTCACAACTAGCGATTAAGAATACCAATACCACTCGTGGACAGAGTTGTTTTTTTGAGTCGAGCAGTATGGCCAAAGAGATTAAATCTGTACTCTGTGAGAAAATTTATTTGGTACCTGGAGAAAATGATCAATTTCATCTCGGCGCTACCTTTGAAGATTTTTCTGATCCCTCGTTGAACAGCATTAGCCAAACTAAGCTACTTGAACAACTATCAGGCTTGCTGAATAAATATCATTATACTCCCTTCGAACAAGGGCACGAGAAGCAACCGATGAAAATCCAGTCCATTCCTCTCAAAGGAACTGTCGGTTATCGTTTGCACTCGAGTGATCGCATGCCGTTAGTTGGTGGAATCTATGACCATCCAAAAATGGAGACGGATTTCAAAAAATTAGGTCAACGCCGCTTAAGAAGACAAAACCTTAGTCACTACAACTTACCGGGGCTTTGGATAAATTCTGCCTATGGCTCCCATGGAATACTGTACGCCCTGCTTGCTTCTGAACACCTAGTTAGTCAAATAACTAGCCATGTTTCGCCCCTCTCTACTGAATTGTCAAACGCTCTCAATCCCGCGAGATTCCTCATTCGCAATTTAAAACAATAGATAATAAATAGTGAACTATAACTCAGTTTCGATCTAAATCAGAACTATTACCGCCTATTAATGAGAATGATTTGCATTTAGATATATTCGTCTCTATACTCTTTAATAACTTAACAAGATTGCTCCTACCGGAATAAAAAATGAATATCAATACCACCGCTATTGCTTTTGCGGGTCTTTTGGCAAATTCAACGGCATGGGCCGCAGAACCAACCAATAAAGAGTTAATGGATCTACTTATAAAACAACAAGCGCAAATCGAAGCTCTACAAGAGAAACTAGGTAAAACTCAACAAAAAATCGAAGAAACAGACGAAAAAGTAGAAGCCAGCGCCGCGGCTATTGAAGAGACATTCGTACAATCATCCTCTAATAAGACAAAAATTGGTGGATATGGCGAATTGCATTACAACAACATTGAAGAGGACGAAACCATCGACTTTCACCGCTTCGTTCTTTTTTTCGGACATGAGTTTACCGAAAACATACGTTTCTTTTCAGAATTGGAGCTAGAACACGCTTTTTCAGGTGATGGTGCACCGGGTGAGGTAGAGTTGGAACAGGCGTATGTAGAAATTGACATCGCTGAGAATACAACATTAAAAACGGGTATTTTCTTACTACCGGTGGGCATCATTAACGAAACACACGAGCCACCTGCTTTTTATGGTGTTGAAAGAAATCCAGTTGAAAAAAACATTATTCCCGCCACTTGGTGGGAAGCTGGTGCCGGGTTTAACACTCGCTTTACCGATGGTTTAAGTGCTGATTTTGCTATCCATTCTGGCCTGAGTGTACCAACTAACGGAAATAAATCCTTTCTAATTCGAAGCGGACGGCAAAAGGTAGCTAAAGCTAACGCAGATAGCTTGGCATATACCGCGAGGGTCAAGTATACGGCTATCCCTGGGTTAGAATTAGCCGCGTCGTATCAGTTACAGGACGATGTTTCTCAAGGCGCTGTCGGCGCAGATGCAACTTTGTTTACGGCTCATGCCATTTATAATACGGGTCCTTTTGGCATTAGAGCTTTATACGCGACTTGGGATATTGATAGTGATGAAGCTAAAGCGGTTGGTCGTGATACTCAAGAGGGTTACTACATTGAACCGAGTTATAAAATTAATGAGCATTTTGGGGTGTTCGCACGTTTCAACCAGTGGGATAATAATGCTGGAGATACCTCAGATACGGAAAAAAAACAAACAAATTTGGGCGTGAATTATTGGCCTATCGAAGATGTTGTTTTTAAATTTGATCTAGAGAATCGTTCCGGTGCTCAAGAGGGTCACGGATTTAATCTGGGATTTGGGTACCAATTCTAGAATATAATCAGGCTTCCGATTTACACGAGATGTAGGAAGAGAGTTATTAATCAACAAATAAAAATCTTAGCCAAAACGATCATCCAATGGATGGTCATTTTATTGATCTTGACTAGCGCGCAACATTTGTCAGCCAAAATCCATATGAGTAAACAAGAATTTTTGAATCTCATATCAGCTCAAGACGTATCGTTTAGAGCATCTGATTTTAGAACAAAGACACTATGGCTAGACAAAAATACACAAAAAGAAATCAAAAATATTCTTAATCATAAATATCCGAAACTACGGCTACGGTACGAAACTAGTCAAAAGATAACACAAAATACCGGCACCGATTCACCTCTCAATCATACTACAGTGTGGTTTCTAGATGAAATCGGTAAGGAAAGACCGATTAGCTTTGCCGTGGCAGTTAAAAACAATAGAATCAGAGCTATTCGAGTTTTAGAGTTCAGAGAAAGTCGAGGTTATGAAATTAAATTACCGGCATTTGCTCAACAATTTAAACAAATAGGTGTAGACCAGAATGGTAGGTTAGATCATAATATAGATGGAATTACCGGCGCAACTATGTCGGTTAGAGCGATGAAAAAAATTAGTCGAGTCGCTCTTATGTTACATAAAAAAGTACTAGTCGTGCAGAGTTCAGAACCTATAAACTCAGATGAACAAGAATAATAAATGAGCCCTTACCAGAAAAAACAACAAACTAAACAACGTAAGAATTTCTTTCGCCAGTGGCACCGCAGGATCGGCTTTACCGCAGCGTTATTCTTATTTAATCTCGCTGTAACGGGCATTTTGCTCAATCATTACGAAGATCTAAATCTTCACCAGAAGTATATTACTTCAGACTGGATTATAAAATGGTACGGCGTAAAAGCGCCCGAGAATGTTTTTTGTGTACCTTCTGATATAAATCGAACGTCCATCTGCCAACTAGGAGAAAAAATCTACTATGGTGATCAGCTATTGGTGGATGAAACATCGCCGCTAGTGGGGATGCTCAAACAAGACAGTTTGTTATATTTGTCTACTTCTAGCGCCATTTACATCTACAACTCAGCAATGGAACTAGTAGAAATTAGTTCTAGCGACTCGGGACTACCACCGAGCATACACCAACTTTTAAGTTTGAAATCTGAAATTAGTTCGGCTGATCAAGCTATTGCAGCCATCTCGAATGATCAGTTTTTTTTGCTTAATCAAGATGATATGACTTGGACAAAATCGAAATTATACAATATCAATAACCAAGTACTGAATATCATTGACAAGAAGTCGCTCGTTAGTCTATCTGGAGAACAAGCTAACAAACTGAAAGGGCTTTATTTAGATCGGCAAATTACACAATTAAAGTTAGTGCAGGATTTACACAGTGGCAGTATCCTTTTTGTTCCCGGAAAGTATTTAACCGATTTGATTGGTCTTGTGATCATTCTTTTGTCGATAACCGGTTTTATTGCTTGGCAAAGACGAAAGGAATTCCCAGATGTCTAGTGGCTAAACTGCCGCGTTTCAGTTTTGTTGTCTACCCTTTCTTAACAAAATTTCGGGCAACGGCAGACTTATCTAGCTTTAACGGCGCGACCTTACTCATGGTTCTTTTTATTGCAGAAGTTAGTGACCAAATTTCTGCTCTAGCAACTGGATCGCTCCATTCATAAACGCTACAACCTTCTGCAAACGAATCTAAATATGCCACTCTAAAGGTGATTTGGTT
>Ga0256847_1001300_pt1 | contig 13075 bp, 9 predicted proteins | sample TeddybearmetaG_FD_189099 | JGI IMG/M metagenome (GOLD analysis project Ga0256847, IMG submission 189099) | Hydrothermal vent microbial communities from East Pacific Rise, Pacific Ocean - Teddybear | ecosystem: Environmental > Aquatic > Marine > Hydrothermal vents | place: Pacific Ocean: East... | reverse complement strand
ATTCTCTGTTTCTTGACATGTTTTTTTAATTGCATCTTTTTACGAGCGCGGGTCTTTTTCCAAGTTTCAAATTGGGTAGCATTTAAGATAGTTTTCATTTCATCTTGATGTGCAATTTGGGCATCTAATTGTGAACTTTTTCTTTTGAATAATTCTTCGCTACTTAATTTTTCACCATTTTCACGCAATTCTTTTCTAGTTTCTAATTTCTGCTTGCGCTCTGTAGCATTTCTTTTATTTATCTCGAGAATTTTTTGTTGCTGTTTTTCGGTTAGTTCTAGCTGCAAAGTCATTTTTTTTGTTTGTAATTCAGCAATTTGATTAGGCGTAAAATTTGGGCGTTCTTTATTTTTTTCTAATGGTTGAGCATTTAAACTCATTGCTGTTATCAATAATGTAGCAACTAATAAATTTTTCATAATTGTGGTTTTATAAATTAATAATATTTATACAAATTTAACTTGGTATTATATCTAAGACCCTGCTATAATTAGAAGGTTTAATGGAGTTTTTTGTTTTAACAAAGCTTTAACTAGATTACACTTATTAGTATGTTGAAAGGTATTAAAAATCAACTGTAACATTTACCTGCAATTATTGTCCTTAGTTTAATAACTAAACTAAAATAATGAAATGTACTATTTATTATCTCGCGATATTAATAATTTTCTTTTTCTCTTCTTGTGAAAGTAGTAAAAAGGAAAAAGAATTAATTAATGGAATATGGGAATCAATTGGATATGGTAAAATTATCTCGATTGAAAATAAAGAATACGCACTTTATGATAGAACAAAAATTTCTTGTTTGCCTGCGCAAAAAGGGAATATTTCTGATTTTAAAAATACAATTACAGCTCAAAATGACACACTTTCAATAAGCAGTGGAACAAGTATTTATAAGTATTTTAGGATTGATTCACTTCCTAATTTATGCAGTAAAAATTTTGCAGAAAACAAAAGGACTGACCCTATTTACAATTTTGAAGTATTTTCAAAAACCATTGAAGAAAATTATGCATATTTTGGACTCAATAAGATAAACTGGGGTGGTCTTTATATAAATTCTAAAAATAAAATTACTTCGAAAACAACAGAGGTTGAATTATACTTGGTGCTAGATGAAATGTTAGATAAATTAAATGATAATCACGGTGATATTGAACCAACAGATAAAATTTATGAACAAGCAGAAAAATTAAATCCAGAAGTCAAAGAAAATGTACAAATGAAAGAATACGGTGACTTTCAAATTGCTCAAATGGTTGCTGAACACTTTCTTGATGAAGATATGACAAAAGATTCCTGGTTAATCGAATGGGGGAAAATGAAAAATAACATTGGTTATATGCAAGTAAAAGCAATGTGGCTTTTTGGCGATTTAAACCTATCTGATTCTTTGATTAAACAAAATGGTTTTGTTGACACTTATGTTGAAGCATTCAATAAACTGAATGAAAGTAATTACGTTAAAGCTGAAGTAAAGGGGATACGTTTAATAATGGATAAAGTGATGAAAGACTTAAACGACACTGACTTTTTAATTCTTGATGTTAGATTTAATGGCGGAGGTCAAGATGCTGTGGGATTAGAAATTTTAAAATGTTTTAATAATAGAAAAGTTCAAGTTGCTACAAAGAAAGCAGTATATAAAAATAACTATACCGAGAGAACCCTTATATTTATTGAATATTCAAAACACCCATACAAAAAACCAATCTACTTACTAACCTCACAACAATCTGCAAGTGCAACTGATTTTATGACATTAGCATCTCTCGAGTTGAAAAATATAAAAAGGATAGGCTCGCATACAAATGGTGCACTTTCTGATGCACTTGGGAAGAAGTTACCAAATGGTTGGTTCTTTTCAATTTCAAATCAAATTTATGAAGACAATCAAGGAAAATGTTATGAGAATATTGGAGTTCCTGTAAATTATGAATTAAATTATCCAAGTGATAGGCAAACGTTCTTTAGAAGTGTTGCAAATAATTTGGAAAAAGACAAGATAGATATATTGAATGCAATAGAAGAATTGAGAACTAAACAATAAAAGTACTGCAACAAATCTATGTAAAATTATAAGGATTTTGAAAGTTAATAGGGCGGTTCTGTTTTCAATAAACTTTAATCTGAACCAAAAAAAGAACATTTATTCACTTGATTCTTTCACAAATGGTATTAGCGACAACTTAAAATTGATAGGAGAATGGTAGAAATTTATTTATTTCTACTATTAATTACTTCAACAACATCTATATCCTTATAGTTGGGAGCAATTTTAAAATAATCAAATGGCAATCGGGACTTTTGCATTTCAAGACTTCCATTGGTAAATGACCGTTGTAAGATGTCTTCTACTAAAAAATCTAACGGGTCATTTTCGGGATGATATTCATTTTTAAGTGATAACTTGAACATTTTAGCGGTCGTATTATACCAAAAAGCTTTCCAACCACTTCTATATTCTTTTACAAGATTAAATGCCGTTAAACCTGTTTGCCGATGCAATAATTTAATAAGAATCCTGCCTTCCGTACGCGTCATTTTTTTTAGTTTTTCAGTAAACTCTCCTTCCATATATTTTTGCATTTTTTTAGTATGCTTTTTACGTTTTCGTTTAGAACGAATTGTCGCTAATTGCTCATTCAATTGAAGTAATCGTTCGGCAGCTAATTTTGCATAGGGATAGGCATTGTGTACTTTTTTCCAATACCAATAATAGTAACGTTTCTCTTTGGTAGTTTTAAAATTAAACTTATTCAAAACAACAACCTCATCTAAAGAAATGACGAGAGAATCACCTCTAATAACTATCATATCATCAATAATAGTATCTCTTTTAATTTCTTGAGCAGAAATTGAGAAAGACAATAGTAGTGTAATTATAAAAACGAAATTCCGTATCATGTTTTTCTCTTTTTTTGGAGTAGTACCAAAACTGTTCCAAAAATATTATTTTTCTTTAAATAGGTATAACTTATAAACGTTAATTTTAGGATAAATTATAAAAAGACTCATAGGTTTAAAATATTTATGAGTCTTTATAATTTCTAAGAAAATGGGTAATACCAATTTGAGTTTATAATGTCGTAAAATTAGAGTGAATTATTTTTTGCAAGATTGAGGGAAAAATTATTTAGCATAGCCTTTGTTATAACCTGAGTTCGACGTAAGTAATCTTCCACAGAAACCTTATAAATAGTGAGATTTGAATAACTAAAAACGTAGATTTATTATTAATTCAAGGCTTTTATTATTTAAAGATTGCTGTTTATAAGGCTTTCCGAAGGATTGATAGCAATTTCCATATACTTCGTTATGACTTTTCAAACTAGTCATAGTCTATCAAAGCCACGTCTTGTCTATGAAAATTGCTATTAATTGTGATTGATTCCTTACGTCGAACTCAGGTTTATAGTAAATAATTTTCACAAAAATAATGTGAAAAAGAAACATTATAATGCGGCATTATAAACTAAAGTTCTCTTCTATTATCATTAGAATTCGTATCTATCAATTTATTAAAAGGATCTATTCCTACCTCTGTAGGTTTTTGATTTATAATTAGCTGAATTTTATTATTAATAGTAGTAATTTTATGCTTTTTTAAGTATAAGATTACTTCCTTCTTTTTTCCATCAATATCTTCTTCTGCAAAAATACCAATATCAATATAATCAGTTAAAGGAACTGAATACAATGGTTTTTTCATTTTTTCCGTTTTATACTTAATGGAATCACCTACTTTTTCTCCATAATATTTCTTTCCTTTTTCGTCATTTCTATATTTACTAACATTAAATTCTATGTCTACTTGGTACTTTCCGTTTTCAAGTTCAGTAGAAGTGACATCAACAATTCTGTTTTTATATAGAGTAATAGTTTCAAACATATCTTTAATAACATATTGTAGCGAGTCCGGAGTTGCTTTTTTAATATAATCAACCATCTCAATAGATGTAGTATAAGGAGCTTCTTGAAATTTTACTTTTTCTACATATTTCTTTAACGCATTATTTAGGTTTTTTTCTCCAATATAATCACTCAAAGCATAAAAAACCAAGGATCCTTTTTGATACCTTATATATGGTTGTCCGTCATTATACATCAACGATTTTTCTCGTTTACGTTCTAACGTACGTTGCGTTAAATAATCATCTAATTGTCTTTTTAAAAATTTATGCATCTTATCTTTTCCATGTTCATGTTCTAATACCTTCAAAGAGACATATTCTGACAAGCTTTCAGATAACATGGTGGCTCCTAATACATCTGCGCCAATTACTTGATGAGCCCACCATTGATGTGCCAATTCATGTACAGTAATAGCAAAAGGATAATCTACACCACCTTCTTCCGTGTCATCTACATCAGCTATAAAACCAACACCTTCAGAATATGGAATGGTATTAGGAAACGATTGTGCAAAACTACCTCCGGTTCTCGGAAATTCTATGATACGAACCTGTTTGTGTTGGTATGGACTAAAGTTTTTTGTATTATAATCTAATGAAGCTTTAATACCAGCCATCATTCTATCTAGATTATATTCATGTCCTTTATGATAGTATATTTCTAGATTTACACCGTTCCATGAATCCTTTTTTACTTCATATCTAGCGGAATTGAATGCATAAAAATTTAAAATTTTACTATCCATTTTATAATGAAAATATTTACGACCGTCTTTTACCCATTCTTTTTGTAAATAACCGGGAGCAATTGCTATTTGGTCTTCTGAAGTACTTACTGTAGCTTCAAAATCTATCCAATCGGAATCTTTAGAGATATATGTATTTGCCAAAGCAGTAGTGTCAGAAGGATGAGGTCTTAATTTATTTTCTGGTAAATCGTATTTTTTACGCGTTTCATCATCTTGCAATTCTCCACCACTACTATATCCTAACGATGGAAAAATACCTGAATTTATAAAGGTCCCGTTACTTCTTACTGGAGAATGTCTTTTTAAAAAGGTATTCTTTTTATTTTTAACAGTAAAGGTCAATGAAATACTATCACCTGGTTGTAAGGATTCTTTAAGCTGATAAATATCAAAATGATAGATGGTGTCTTCTGAAACCAAGGTGTTATTTTGGTCAAATTTAAATGTACTTGGATAGTCATTATGATTTAGGAAAATACTATCAATTTGTTGGTTAGATTTATTAACCATCATGTACGTTCCTTCAGCATCAAAATCTAATTCTTCAGGATGAATATTCATGGCAACTTTTACAGATATGATTCTGGGTTGAATTGCATTTTCGTATTTTTTATATTTCTTTTCCCATCCAGCAGTTTGTTTTTCTTGCTCTTTTGAAGAAACCCATTGGTTTAAAACAGTGTTTTCATAATATATACGATATCCTAAGCCTAAAAAACCTACTAATAAAATTAAAAACCCAGCTATCACTCTACCTTTAAATCGGAATTTGGCTATGGACAATCTTTCTTTGAATGAATGAGGTAATCCTCTTACCCAGAACAATCCAGCAAGTAATAATAAAATGGAGCCTCCAAGCAACCAATATATTTTATAGGTAAAATATCTTGAAATAGTAGATCCGTATCCATTCATATCTGAATATGAGAAATTTGGACCTTGATTGTATTTAAAGATAGCTTGTTCTATGCCTGCAAAGGATAGAAATCGTATTCCTATAGCTATGATTAGTAGTACAAATAAGCCTAAATAAGGATTACGTATGAGTGTTTGAACAAATAAAGCTAGTAAAGCCCAAATTACAAAATGAATAAAATTTAATGCATATAATTCATATAAATAATGCCCAATTTCAAAATTATAATACCCATTATATACCTGTATTAAAATTCCTCCAACCATTATAGCGAGCAATAATATAAGTTGCATTTTTAACAACGCTATCAATTTAGAAAGTAATAAAGACCAGTTAGGTATTGGTGTTACGTCAATTAAATGATTAGCTCCGGCAATTTTACTTCTGTGCACCAACATGCCTGCGTATAAAAAGGTTAAAATATTAATAAATAATGCAAAGCTATTTCCTGGTACTAATAACATTTGCCAAGTTACAGGTAGTGTTTTTGTTCCGAATATTTGCCCTAAAGAAAGAGAAGAGAGTAATATAAAAATCAATCCAACTAAAAGAATACTTATAAATGGCCAGCTTTTTATAATATATTTCAAATCTATATTTGAGATTTTCCAAGTAGTTTTTAGATTTTGAAGAAAAGAGAAACTATGTGTAACTTCTGGAAGTTTAATTCTGGTAATTCCGCCAAAATTAGATTTGGTCATACGTGCTGCTTTGTGCTTTCTAAAGCTGAATGAAACAGCATTTTGGCTAAAAGAAAAATACTTGTAAACCGTACCGAAAACGATAGTTGCCACGGCTAACCATAAGAGCCTGTTGTAAATAATTACTCCCTTTATGGGTAATAATTGTTCATTCTGCTCTGCAACAGTCCAATAACGCGTATAATAACCCGAAGCTTGTTCACCAAAAGGATCTAACAACGCAGCAATAAAACGGTTATCAGGATTAGATAATAGGCTTTCTGCTAATCCTTGAATAAACATTAGCAAAATGATTGTTATAAATCCAGCAGCAATGTTTCGGCTAAAGGTTACTACGGCAAAAACAATGGCTCCAAACAGTAATGCATTTGGAATTATATATATAAAATACGACTGTAAATAGGCTATAAAGTTGAATGACCCAACGATATCTTCATTGGTTCCTGGTAGTCTGAAACCAATAAACATACCTATTCCAATTGCAAAAACAATCATAAATACAACAAGCATTGCGCTAAAAAATTTAGCAAATAAATAGTTGGCTTTTGTAAATGGATACGAGTATAAAATGGTATGCATCTCACTTTTATAGTCTCTGTATGTTGACACACCAATAATCGATGGAAATAGAAAGAAAATGAGTACGGTTAATCCACTGAACAATCCATTAACTCCCATAGGAGAATTTACAATTTTTGAAGAGCCGGTTGTTGTGGTTAGAAAATCGAAAAAACCAGCAGAACTAGCAGCTAAAAACAATGATAGTATGAAGAAAATGGCTAGATAAATATAAAAAGCAGGTTTTTTAAACCAATATTTTAGCTCGTGTTTAAATATGGTAAGAAACATATATTTTTTAGTTTTATGTAATTGTTGAGTAGTTAATTGTTTCTGAAGCTTAAGGCTTAGAAGTGTAATAGAGATTCATTTTTAATTAAGAACTGCTTCGTCTTGTTTTAAAGCAATAAAATAGACGTCATCTAACTGCGCTTTCGCTACTACAAAATTAGCTGCAGGTTTTTCTAATGAATGTACTCGAATGTTTAGTGTATTGTCTTGATTGTAGTTTGATGACAAGACATTAAATGTAGCTTCCATTGTCTCTAAATCATCTCTTTCAATAATTTTTGTCCAAATTGAACCTTCAATTTCTTTGGTGGCCTCCATCGGTGTAGTATGCTTTAAAATTCTACCGCCATTTAGAATGGCCATTTCATTGCATAATTCTTTTACATCATCAACAATATGAGTTGAAAAAATTACTGTACAATTTGTGCCTACTTCACGCAGTACATTTAAAAAACGATTGCGTTCTGCGGGATCTAAACCTGCAGTAGGCTCATCAACAATAATTAATTTCGGATTGTTTAATAATAGTTGTGCAATGCCAAAACGTTGTTTCATTCCTCCAGAATATCCTGCAACATATTTTTTTCTAACATCGTATAAATTGGTAATTTCTAAGACTTCTTTAACCAATTTTTCTCTATCAGATTTTGAACTAACGCCTTTTAAACTTGCAAAATAATCTAACAAATCTTCTGCTGACATTTTTGGATACACTCCAAAAGATTGTGGTAAATAGCCCAATAATTGACGCAATGACATTTGGTCTTTTAAAACATCAATGTCATTAAAAGTAATGGAGCCAGAATCAGGACTTTGTAAAGTAGCAATGGTTCTCATTAAAGATGATTTTCCTGCTCCGTTTGGACCTAATAACCCAAACATACCTGTTCCTATTTCAAGCGTTAGGTTATCAATAGCTTTTACACCATTTTTGTATGTTTTTGTCAAGTTGTTAATAGTTAGTTTCATCTGAGTTGCTGTTTATTTTTTGTTTACGAATAAGTGTTAAAGTTAGAGGTTTTGTTACAGAAAAGTAAAAATAATTGTTCGGAGTACAATAAAAGTAAAGAAATCATACTATTTTTACCTAATAAAACAGAACTCATCTTTTGAAACTAAAGCAATAAATTTACATATGGCAAAAAAAGCAATATTGAATAAGAAATCACTTGCATTTCTCGAAAAATACTTAAATAATGCTGCTCCGACAGGTTATGAATGGGACGGACAAAAAATTTGGATGCAGTATTTAAAACCTTATGTAGATGAGTTTTTTACGGACACATATGGTACAGCTGTGGCAGTTATAAACCCAAAAGCAAAGTATAAAGTAGTCATTGAAGGGCATGCAGATGAAATTTCATGGTATGTAAATTATATTTCAGATAATGGATTGTTATATGTGGTAAGAAATGGTGGTTCTGATCATCAGATAGCACCTAGTAAAATAGTAAACATACACACTAAAAAAGGGATTGTTAAAGGAGTGTTTGGCTGGCCGGCAATTCATACACGTAATAGAGCGAAAGAAGTGCCACCAAAACCTGATAATATTTTTATTGATGTGGGTTGTAAAAAAAGGACTGAAGTTGAAAAAATGGGAATTCATGTAGGTTGTGTAATTACCTATCCAGACGAATTTCATATTCTAAATAAGAACAATTTTGTGTGTAGAGCATTAGACAACCGTATGGGCGGATTCATGATTGCAGAGGTTGCTCGTTTATTAAAAGAAAACAAAAAGAAATTACCATTCGGATTGTATATTGTGAATTCTGTACAAGAAGAAATAGGCTTACGCGGAGCACAAATGATTGCTGAACGTATTCAGCCTAATGCGGCAATAGTTACTGACGTTACGCATGATACTACTACACCAATGATTGACAAAAAAGTACAAGGGCATTGTGAGATTGGTAAAGGACCGGTTATTGCCTATGCGCCTGCGGTACAACAAAAATTACGTGATTTAATTACAGATACAGCTGAAAAATATAAAATTCCTTTCCAACGTGCCGCATTGTCTAGAGCAACGGGTACAGATACTGATGCTTTTGCATATAGTAATTCTGGTGTCGCAAGTGCCTTGATTTCATTGCCATTGCGCTATATGCATACTACTGTCGAGACAGTGCATAAAGACGATGTAGAAAATGTGATTCGATTAATTTATGAATCGTTGCTGAATATGAAAAATGGTGATACATTTAGTTATTTTGAATAAATGATTATCCTCCATACTTTTTTAGGTTTAATACGACTTTTTTTGTTTGCATGTATAGCAATATTTATATATAGTGCGCTAATAGTTGTCAATTTTTTTTATAAAGACAAAACTAAAAATATTAAACGCGGTATTATATATCGTCGAAGTATAATTAGGTATATACATAAAATACTAGGGACTAAAATTACTGTTTACGGAAAAGAATCTTTGCAACCTGGATTAATTGTTTTTAATCATCGTAGTTATTTTGACCCTATCGTTATATTAAAAAACATATTAGCTTATCCAGTTGGTAAAAAAGAAGTGGAGTCATGGCCGTTAATAGGTAGTGTAGCCAAAACTACAGGTGTAATATTTGTTAATAGAGAGAATAAAGAGAGTAGAAAAGAGACCTTAAAAAAAATGAAAGACGTTTTAGAAAAAGGGTATTCCGTTTTAATTGCACCAGAAGGCACTACGCATATAGAACCTACTACTATAGATTTTAGACCTGGGGCTTTTGTATTAGCTGCCCAATTAGACGTCCCTATTATACCTATTGCTATAGATTACAAATTACTTTCTGATGCTTGGGTTGGTGACGATACTTTTTTACCCCATTTTATTCGCTGTTTTGGTAAATGGCGTACTGAAATAAAAGTGAGCTTTTTAGACTTTATTCCTGCATCAGATAATGTAGAGGAACTCATATTTCTTTCTAAAAAATGTATAGATGCTGAAATGCTGAGGTTTAGAAAAGATTGGGAACAATAAATAGATTGTTGATTTATTACTATAGGTTTTAGTATCTATTTTGGAAATAGACTTTTATCTAAACCTGGTACTAAACGTAAAGCATTTTTATAATATACTTTTTTAAGTACTTCATCGTCTAGGTCTAAGCCATACATTGACCAAAATGCATGGTATTTTTTGTGATAAGGAAAGTATTCATCATTACTTTCTAAAACTCTAAAATAGGTAGGAAATTCTTTGGGTTTCCAACTGTCTTTTCCAAATAAAATCCGATCTTGGTATTTTATAAAAAAGGCTTTTGCAAAACGTGGTTGGCGACCTAATTCTGCAATAATAGCACCAATACCAACATGCATGTTTGGCATTTCATCGAGTAAGGATCCTAATTTACCTAAGTCATTCGCATACCAGCCCATATGTGCATTGATAAATTGTGTTTTAGGGTGTTTTTTAAACATATTATGCTGTTCGGTAATGATTTGCTCCCAAGGAACCGGACTTGTAGCATCGCGCTTTCTACGCGGATGTGTTTTTAGTTCTAACCAACGTTCATTATCACCATCAAATTTATCCCAAAAAGATTTAGGGTCAGCTGAATGGATTAATACAGGAATACCTAACTCAGCACATTTAGACCAAATAGGGTCAAGACGAGCATCGTCAATTGCCAATCTATTACCCTGAGCATCTTTGTTTCTAAGACCTAAGCTTTTATATACTTTTAAACCTCGTGCTCCGTTTTTAACATCTTCTGTTAATTGATTCACTTTGTTATGTATCCAGTCTTTACCATCTGCACCTTCAAAATTAATATTAGCAAATACAACAAATCGATTAGGGTAATGATCCGCAATATTCTTAACAGATTTCTTTAAATCCTCACCTGAACGACCACTGAGATTTACCATAATACCCATATTGAGTGTGTCCATTGCTGTAATAACAGGTGCTAAATCTTGTGTTGGCATTCTATATTGGTGCCCATGCACATCTATAAAAGGAAATTTAGCTCTTTTAATAATCTTACTAGGTACCACTAAAGTAGATATTGGGTTGTACTCTTCAAATGTGAGGTCTTGAGCTCTAATAGAAGTAATTATTAATAAAGTAAAAGTTAGGACAACAATATTTTTAATATGCATTATTTATCAATTTAATGAGTCGTTAAATATACAGATATCAAAAGAAGTGTAGAAGATTTTAATAAATGTTTAACATTCTATTGAACATAAATACGAATTGCTATACGAACTCATCTTGACTTTTTGTTTTTAACCGAAAATGAGATAAAATCTGTTCAGATAAGACACTTTTTAAAGAGTATAGCATCGCTATATACTAGAAAAGTAACGAAATATGGACGAATTTAAGCCATTTTTTAGGAAATAGAAAAAGTCAAGATGAGTTCTATATCTAAAAATTCGACTTTTCGGACAATCTCTTTATTCAAATATGTAACTAAAACCCAAGGTGATTATATCCGAAGCAAGCCCTGTGCTTCTATCATAGTGACTATATTTCAATTCTGCACTTTTTAAATTGAGTTTCCAAATATGTAGTTTGGTAAATATATCGGTGTACTTGATACCAAAACCATATTGATTTGCATCAAAATCAGATAAATCAAAATCTGAAGTGTAAAATTCTTGAGTAGATAAATTTCCTTCATAAGGTGCAAAATAATCTGCAGCGGTTTGTGTATAATATCTATAAGAAGGATACAATGTAAATTTTTCGGAAATTTTTATAGGGATTTCAATTTCTGCGGTGTGTGATGTAACTCCCCAATCATCAGTATAAAATCGATAATACGTTCTTGCAACAAATGTTTCATTGATATAATAGTTGAAACGCATACCAATAGGGATTTTAACACGACTATCCGGTAAACGTTCTATATCATCTGCTAATTGAAAAACATCTCGATTACTTGATGAGGTATAATTTGGAATACTTTGAGGATTCCCAATATAAAAATTGTCCCTATCGCCAAAATACACACGCTGTAAAGGACTTGATAACCAACCTTCTTGTTGTATAAAGTCAGCAAAGAAAGAAACTTGTGCATTTTTACTTAATATTTGCGAAAAACTTAGTGAAAAAGCAAAAGTATTTTTGGTTTTGTCATCTACCAATGTTGTGCTCAACGGATTCCAAACATCTGGACCATCCTTGTCTATTACATTTCCGTTTTGGTCTAGAATGTCTAGATTACCAAAAAAGCCAATATTTAAATCTTGAAAATCTCTGTAAGCATTTAATTCAATCGGTGTTTCGGGTTTCCAAGTATCAAAATAGGCATTTCCTTTAATTCCGAATTCGGTATTTTTTTCATTGAACAACCATGTGTGACTTCCCCCAAAACCAATTGAAGAATAGTCATATTCATTAGCGAAATTTACATTCGCACTCCATATTTTGTTTCTATCATCAGAATAATGGCTATAATTAACATTTAAATTTATCCAAGTATCTTTTCTTGAATCGCCGGTTGATTCTACCCAAGGGCTTCCCACAACGCCCAAAGAATTATTGTTATCGAAAGGATTTAAATTACTAGAAGATGCAGAAGTATAAGCAGAAATTTCTGCATTAATTGTTAATATGTCATCATCATTTAGAGGAATGGCTATGACGATATCAGTGGCAAGGTCGGTCATTTCTTCTATTCCTATTCCACCCGTTACAGCGGCATTGTCTCCATCTTGAGAATAGTAGCTAGTTAAAAAATCAACTTCTATTTTTTCTAAAACGCGTTTTTTATACACTTTTGTTGAGTCGTTAGATGGTTTTTGAGCTATTATAAAAGTGGTAAAAAAAAGTAAGGTTATAATAAGTAATTTCTTCATTTTTAGGTAATACTAAATTATTATTGTTAATGAGTTTTATGCATAAGATTCCCATTTTTATGGGAATGATATAAATGTCAATTGCAACCACAACCTCCACCTGTTTTTCCTCCGTTGGCTCCTGCAGCAGAT
>Ga0256847_1001299_pt1 | contig 13080 bp, 12 predicted proteins | sample TeddybearmetaG_FD_189099 | JGI IMG/M metagenome (GOLD analysis project Ga0256847, IMG submission 189099) | Hydrothermal vent microbial communities from East Pacific Rise, Pacific Ocean - Teddybear | ecosystem: Environmental > Aquatic > Marine > Hydrothermal vents | place: Pacific Ocean: East... | reverse complement strand
AAAGGTGTTCATTTTCGTACAAGGTCACAGCTGCATCGGCAATCTTTTGTGGATCATTGGCGACTAATCCCGGCCAATCCTTTTCAGATGACATTCCTTCGCTACCGATAGAGGTCGTAACGCTGGGAGTGCTAGTAAGCATAGCCTCAATAAATTTACCTTTTATTCCAGCGCCAAATCTTAATGGAGAAAGGCACACTCTTGCATCTTTCATTACCATTGACGCATTTTCTACTCGATCTCTAATCATAAATCCGTTCTTGGGATCATCGAGAGCTGTTGCTTTCGGTGGGGTATAGGCACCGTAAATATGCATTTGCGCTTTCGGCAATCGCGTGCGAATCAATGGCCAAATTTCTTGCAAATATAAAATAGAATCCCAGTTGGGCGCGTGACGTAAATTTCCAATGGTGACGAAATTTATTCTTTCTGAATAGCTAGGCATGTCTTCTTCAATTCGATTAAGATCAACCATAAACGGTAGATGTATCAATAAGTGTTGGTTAATTTCAAAGTAGTCGGTTAGCAGATTTTTTTCAAAATCAGATATAATTAAGGACAGGTCACAGCGATAAATACTGGCGATTTCCCGCTTGGCGAGATCTGTTTGTAAATCATTGTAGGTGAAATTTCGATTTTGTTTAACAGCATTATGTCTGGCCGATCTCAAACATTGAAGATCTTCAGTATCCAGTACTCTTAGCGCATTGGGGCAAGCTTCTGCCACGCGCCAACCAAACTGTTCTTCCATCATAAAACGATCAAACAAAACGACGGTTGGATTTAATTCGTATACGTAATGATCAAAAGCAGAATCGTTAAGCCTAATCTCTTTCTCTTCAATATTATCGACAGATAGATCATCGTTATAATCAGTTTTTTGTGCGGGGGTCGAAAAAATGACTCGCCAAGAATTTCGCTTGAAAAGACGTAGTATCGAAAGCATGTGGGAACCCGCTGCGGAGGAGCTAGGTTCGGGCCATACATAACCGATGACGAGCAGTATTTTCATTAAAGGGACTGGATAAAATTGCTTCTAGGTTAACACTGATCTTAACCTATCAATGAGTGATTCCCCAAAACAAATCATTAAAAACTTAAGATTAAAAAGTCACCCCATTTCTGATCTCGATTTTATGGTCACGACTGTGGGACAAGCTATTAGCAGCGTTACTCAAAACACTTACTGTAGTCTGCCAATCGATACAGGCATCGGTAATCGAAACGCCATATTCCAGATTGTTCCCATCATCAGTGAGTTTTTGATTTCCATCATTCAAATGGCTTTCTAGCATAAAACCAAATATTGAGCTATTGCCCTCATTTATTTGACTCATTAAATTGCGCAAAACTAAGCTTTGACGTCTGTGATCCTTGCTGCTGTTGCCGTGACTACAATCCACCATTATCTTGCTACACAGCTCGGCGTCGTCGAGTCGTTTTTCATATTCTCCAATATCTTTCGCCTTATAATTCGGTTCATTCCCCCCCCGAAGGATCACGTGTCCGTATTTGTTCCCAGTGGTGTTTAAGAGTGTAACTTGCCCCTGCTGGTTGATACCCATAAAGCTATGCGGGCTTGCGGCCGACTTCATTGCATTAATGGCTGCGCCGGCGGAACCGCTGGTGCCGTTTTTAAAACCAATGGGCATAGATAGACCACTGGCCATTTCTCTATGGGTTTGAGACTCGCTGGTGCGCGCGCCAATGGCTGTCCATGAAATTAATTCGGCTAGGTATTGTGGACTGATTGGGTCGAGCATTTCGGTTGCGACAGGTATTTCTTCTTCCGTTAACCATAATAATAGCTCTCGCGCTATTATTAAGCCCTGCTCTACATCAAAACTACCATTTAGGTGTGGATCATTAATTAAGCCCTTCCAACCAACGGTAGTGCGTGGTTTCTCAAAATAAACTCGCATAACAATAAATATTTCATCATCCAGTTTTTCTCGAAGTGCTTTTAACTTTAAGGCATATTCTTTTGCGGATTTTATATCGTGGATTGAGCAGGGCCCAACAATCGCTAGTTTCCGGTGGTCTTTGCCATCAATAATATTCTCGATAATCTGACGAGATTTCAACACGAAATTGGCGCCCGCTAGCGGAAGGGAAAATTTTTCTTTCAGCTGACTCGGGGTAATTAATACTTTCTGTGAGGAAATGTTGGTGTTGTTTACCTGATTAGTGCAGGTATTGGCTGTATTATTCATGTTTTGTTGCTCAGCTTTTGGTTTTGGTTTGCTAGAGACTAAAATTAGTCTGGTTAGGGGTTTAGGGTCTAGAAATTAGAATCTAAAATAAGAATAGGGATATTGGCGGGAGATGGAAATATAGTTAAAAGGGTGACGAATCTGGGCAATAGAGAGTTTCAAAAATTCTAAAACTGATGATTGCTGTGCAATCACTTGAGAGCGCAAAAATTGTGGCTCCTGTATTAAACCTTGTGTTTGAGACACGGAGTTTCTCCAATATTTAGGTAGATTTTAATTGGTAGTATGGATTAATACCCAAATTCTAACAGTGATGGAAATAACTTGTAGGAATATCGCCATAGATTTCATGTTACCTCAAATCTTATTGGTCTCTCCACAATCCCCACACTTGATCCCCCGTCTATGAAAAAGTAACGGGATACCCAAAAGAAAAAGAGTGGCTAAAGCTGAGATTTTACCGAAAGTGTGGTTTTCCAAATTCGTACTCTTACAATTTGGACATAATATTTCTTCAGTTTCAATTGTTAAGTACTCACTAAAGTCCGTAGCCATTGTCTCCCGTGCCAGCTTTTCATGCTCGATATGAACTAACAGCCTTACACCGCCGAGTGCGCCAGAATACATCCATTGCATATTGATAGTATGCTCGTCAGTGATAAAAACAGGAACATCTACCCTTTCAAGAGCTATTCTTGCGATATGGGCTTCATGTCCAAAAGAAAAGGATGCTATTTCTGCTAATTTACTTGAGATCATGATTGATACTGCTACAAGAGAGAGAATTCGAACTCATCAGATGATGTTCGCATCTAAGTTAAGACTAAGCAACACTGAATATACAAAGCTTCAAAGTTACACTAGAAATGTGGCTGGTGCAAAAATACCACACACTGTTGCAAAAATAGGGACTTTTCAGACCGTATCTCCTTGAGTATTCTAGGGTGAATATTCGAACAATGCTTTTTTTAGTTTCAATGAAAACATTCCCACCACTACTCAAAGGAGAAAAACCAATCGATCAGGCTTCGTCTGTGACCCTGCGTAATGGTGAGCAATGCATTCCTCAACATTATTTAGTGTTCGCACACGACCGAGAGTCGGTTGAAGAAATAGTAGTCAACATCGATTTTGATGATAAATACCTTATTTTTGTTAGCGAAGATAGCAGTGGGATCTACGTTCAAATCGGCATCGTGGGATTTGATAACTATGTTGCTATTGATGATCAGGCGGATAAAAAAGTAGTATACGGTCGAAAGTGGCGAGTAGAAGCCCAACTACCTTCCTCAGAAATCATTCAGACGGTTTTTCTGGCAATAAAAACTGCTCGAGAACACGAAGTTCGAGAGTTACTCCAACTAAAAGAAAACAACCGAACTACAACGCCTTTTAATAATCACCATGATTTACCTTTAATGGCTCAAAATAGCGAACTAGTAACGGCTGAGCCGTTCAAACCAAAGGAGCGACTGAGCCGTCAAAAAATCCAAAAATATTTAAATAAATTGGTCTACGATAATTCATTGTTTAGTTGCAAATCATTGAGGGATATTGATGAAAATAGTAGCTTATGCGAAGTTCAAATCTCAAAAGGAAGACACAGTCAATTACCGGAAATCCAAAATAGAACTCAGGATGCAATTAAAAATAAAACGATCTACTTAGTTTTATCAAAGATGACGGTCAATGAATTTCATTTTCAATTAATGGAAACTCTAATTGGTGAAAGTAATCGTTATGTGGAGGAGCGTTTTACTTATCTTGGTTTCGCTCGATTTAGTCGCAATAATAATATTCATGCTATCGCTGATTTGTCATATACGCTCAGGCAAAAAGAGACCGAGCACAAACAAAATAAATTTTCCGCAATACTAGAAGAGAGTAATTATCACACTGATAAAACTAGAGTTCCTATTTTGAAGGATGGGCCTCAGTCGAATAAACTTAGAAATAAATTGGCACTTTTTGGTAAGCTCAATGGGATTTTACCTAGTTCTTAGTTTGGTCGACAGATTCCTTTGTGACTTTATCTGACGTTTCTAGCAATGGCTTCTCAAAATCTTCACCACTAATGAGGGACATATGCTTTTGAACATGTTTACTCATAAACCGAACAAAAGTTTGGATTTTGTTATTTCCTCTAAGATCGGGATGATTAACTATCCACAAATCATACTTTGCTTCTGAGGTGAAAGGTGGGATGCGCACTAAGTCGGGGTGACTGTCGGCCCAAAAGCAAGGCAAAATAGCAATCCCCATACCGTTAATGCAAGCCTGCGCTTGTAGCGTTCCGCTGATAATTTTATGTTTGGAATCAAATCTCGGATATTCACGGGCGATTTTTCCCTTGGGTTTACGTAGCTTGGTTGTCCAGCCCAACCAGCTTTGTGACTCTAGCCATCCATCAGTTTTTAAGTTGGGGAGCAACTTTCTCGCCATATAACAAGCGCGATGAATAGTTGCTAGCTTTTTACCGATTAGATAGTCTTCCGGTTGATTACACAGCCGAAAGGCAACGTCTGCCTCTCGATTGGCCAAGTTTAAAACCTTTACAGAGTCGATAATATCCAATTGTATGTCAGGGTATTTGCTGCAAAACTCAGCAAAACCAGGCATCAGTAAATTTTGTGCGAGTAGGTCTGGCAAAGTAACTCGTATCTCGCCAGATAAGCTACCATCCTTACCTGCTACTCTTCTTTCAACGGTTAGCAATCGTTCCTGCAAATGAGCGGCTTCATAGTAAATTTCTTCGCCGACCAGTGTTTTTACGTATCCTTTAGATGTTCGCTCAAATAATTGCTCACCCAAGGATTCTTCAAAGTGTTTAATTCTCCGTGAAACCGTCGCATGATTAACGCCTAATGAATTTGCGGCTGTTCGAACCGAACCCGTTTTGCATACCATCAAGAAATATTTTAAATCATCCCAATTCAAACTCATTGCTCCCGAGTATTGTTTAGCCAGTTAAAAAAGTAATAAATAGCCGCGCCAACTAGTCCGCTGTATAAGCATATTTTATGCAGAACCGAAATCGAGACTAATCCAACAAAAGAATTGGTTAGTACAAATGGATAGAAAGGTTGAACATCGCTATACATTAAGCTATCCAAATAAACATGACTAAAACCATCAGGCTAAAACTACTCTGCAACAAGACTTTAAATAGAATTCCTGGGCCCATATGAATAGGCGTAAATGGCATATTGATATCCTTGAAGCAACAAACAACGTTGAAATTACGTGATTTAGTCTCAATTAAGGTTACTTGAAACTATCTTGAGAGTCGTAATGTCACCACTCATTATCATTAGTCTACTGGTTATTGGTCTAATCGGCTACATTCTGTCAAAGCCCCTATTGACCGCCCGTCGTCGTAATCAAATTAAGTCACAGCCATTTCCCAAACAATGGCGATTGATTTTACGACAAAATGTACCCTATTTTTATTCTATGCCAGCAGATATTCAACTTCAACTAAAACAACATGTATTGATTTTTCTTGAAGAGAAGAAATTCTATGGATTTGAAGGAATACATATAACTGATGAAATTAGAGTGACAATAGCTGCTCAAGCATGCCTATTGTTACTCAATCGAGCGACGGACTATTATCCGAAACTGAAGTCCATTTATGTTTACCCGGCCGCGTTCATTACTAAGCATGAAAGTCACGATGCTGCCGGTGTATTGCAAAATAATCCCAGGATCTTAAGCGGCGAGTCATGGGAGTTAGGAAAGGTAATTTTGTCTTGGAAAGATAGTAAAGAAGGCGCGTTAGTATTTAATGATGGACACAATGTCGTGATTCATGAATTCGCCCATCAACTTGATCAAGAAACTGGTGCTGCCAATGGAGCTCCCCTTCTACGGCACAAAGAGAGACGCTGTTGGTCTCAAGTATTGGCTGACGAGTTTCAACAGTTGCAAAATAAGGCCAACCGGGATGAAGCAACGCTATTAGATCACTATGGTGCCACCAATCCAGCAGAGTTTTTTGCGGTAGCGAGTGAGGTTTTTTTCGAAAGACCTAATGAAATGAAAAAACTCCATACTGGGCTTTATCAACAACTCAAAGGGTTTTATCAAGTAGATCCTGCCAATTGGTAGTTCGATCTCTTTTGCGAATAGGAATAAATAGCGCCCAAACTAGAAGCAACATAGAGCAGAGTAGTCGTGGTTATTGCAATTGTCTTCCATTACACTCGATGAACGATAATTCGTCCATAACGACGCTTCAACAATTAATAACAATATGACAAACTCAAAAATCGCAGCCGAGTGGCTCGAAAAAGGAAAGCATTATTTAATTAACGGACATAAGATTTTCGTCATAGATTCTGAACATTCAAGTAAGATCAATCAGGCGCAAAGACCAGAACTGTGTATTCTCCATGGTTTTCCAACCTCCTCTTATGATTACTGGAAAGTTTTGGATGTTTTTGCTGAGCATTACCGAGTGATTATTCATGATCACTTGGGTTTCGGATATTCAGATAAACCAACTGAGTACTCTTATTCGCTAGTTGAACAAACTGATATCGCTCTCTCTTTATGGAAGTCGTTAGGTGTGAATAAGCCAGTCATTCTCGCGCATGATTACGGAACAAGCATTCTCACGGAGATACTCGCTCGCGATAATCAGGGTTGTTGTTCTATAGATATTGAAAAAATCATCCTGTGCAACGGGTCTATGCATATTGAATTAGCCAGATTAAGACTAATGCAAAAGTTACTAAGAAATAGATTCTTAGGTCCCACAGTTGCGAAGCTCTTTAATATGAAAGCCTTAGGCAAAAATTTAAAAGCCATTTATTTTAACTCCGATAAACTATCCGAACAGGAAATTGGAGCGATCTGGGAGATGATGATCTATAACCAAGGTCGAGATGTAATAGCAAAGATTAGTCGATATACTTTCGAGCGACAGTTTTTCTGGGAGCGTTGGATTGGAGCGCTTCGAGAAACTGAGCTACCTATTGAAATAGTGTGGCCAGATAGTGATCCTATTGCCGTATCTAAAATGGCTACTGTGATAGAAACTGAAACAAAAAATTCTAATTTACATTGGTTAAAAGACGCTGGTCATTTTCCAATGCTAGAAGCCCCTAAAAGGTGGAGCCAGCTGGTGCTAGAGGTAGCGAAACTTAAGTGAAGTAAACTCGTTTTCCCCCGAGTAATCTCTAAAAACTCACCATCTTGGAGAAACGTTCTTCAGATTAGCCTTTGGATTGATTTGCTCTAGATAGTTCTGCGATAGTTAATTCAGGTTTATAGTTGTTTCAGTTCGCTCCGAACCATAGGCATGATGCGTCTGCTTACCGGAATTTCGGCACCGTCGGTAAGAATTAATATACCGCTACCCAGTGATTTAATAAACTCCATATTAACCATGTAAGATCGATGTACTCTTAAAAAGGTTTCGGGAAGTTGCTTTTCCATTTCTTTTAAACTTCCGCTAAATAATCGCTGTTCTCCTTTTGTGAGATGGACTTCAACATAATCTCCAGATGCCTTACAAAAAACAATAGACTCACTAGAGACTAGTTCTAGTTTTCCTGCAGTTGTAATTTTAATCTTGTTGGGTTTAGTTTTTTGTTCGTTCTGGCTAATTTTAAATTGTAGCTTTGCTACCAGTTTTTGCTCTTCTTTTCTATTAGACTGCTCCAAATTTAGCTTAATTGCTTGTTGAACGAAAAGAAAACCTAAGATCATGCTAATAATGCAGTAGTAAATGAATGCGTGAAAGTTTTGAATGTTAAGAAGAATAGTTGTGATTAGAAGAACAAAAGATAGAAGATGAATCACATGCTCTTTAGTCCATTGTTTTTTTATTTTAATAATAATGAAGGTTGCAAAAAAACTAGGTGCTAGAACTCCGATGGCTGTTTTCGGATCGAAACCAGGTGTGAACCACTCTATTAATATGGTCGTTATAAGACAGGTCGAAATCCATATGAGGCGATGTTTAATGTGGTATTTAGAAATTATGTGAGTGAATAACCCTGTACCAAAAATAGTCGATAAGCCAGCAATTAGGATCAGTCGTATGTCTTGAAAAGGATAAGAGTAAGAAAAAATAGCTCGAGAGAGCTCAAGAAACAGTTGGGCTGTCGCACTAACGCTGAGCAGTAAAAATAGAAGGTTATCAAAACGTTGGTGCGGCCCAAAACTAGCAACGGAAAAATACAAAACGCCCAGTATTAAGGCCCCTAAGGGAAAGAAAGATTGCCAAATACTACGTTGAATAAAATGACGGGGATCGGCATATACTCCAAACCCAATAAAATTAATCGGGCGATCAAGATGGATGAAGCCATGATGTGAAGACAAGAGTAACACTAGCTCGTTGGATTGTTTTTCGATCAAATGAGAGGGAACATAAAACATAGCATCGATTTTTCCTGCCAACTCCCCCTCTGGTGACAAACTGGGTGTTCCATTTGTACCAAGTAGTTCACCATTAAAATAAACTTCGCTTGATGTTTTGCCTGAAACATAAAGACTATGGGGGACATTATTCAGCCTCATTTCTTTTGGGATATTTAGGCTTGTTTTTACCCAGATTAGTGTATTTTGCGGGTCTACTTTGCTGCCATGTGTATGTTCACATTCAGGCTCATCGAAATTTGGTATCGTTCTTTTATTAGATTTTGCAGGGCAAATTATGAAATCATCGTTATTAACGGAGATAATTTTCGTGGTGGGTGAACTATCAGCAAGAATATTGAGACAGCACAAATTCATTGTGAGAAAGCAGGATAAAATTAGTGAGAGTCTATTCATGCGACCACTATAACCATAACTGTTCCTTTTTGGGTCTATTCTTATCGAATAAATACTACCGTTTAAAGATTCCAGACGAATAATAGCTACCACTGAACGAATAACGGGGGAAACTCGGTGAGTAATGATAGATAGTAGAGAAAATCAGCTACAAAAGGTAAAACAATGTTAAACATCATGAAACTAACTCTAAGAATACAAAGGCTCCTCTATTTCGTTATCGTAATATTATTCCAATCGTCTCTAGCGGCTAGGGCAGACACAACATTCCCAAATGAAAAAGAAATCACATTTACTAGTGGAGATCAGTCTGTTAGAGCTTTTGAGGGGGTCATCGACGTACCAGAAAATAGAAACGACATCAAAAGCAGATTAATTCCTGTGCATTATGTTCGTTTTCCCGCAACCGGAAAAAAGAAAGGCTCTCCTATTATTTATCTTTCGGGTGGACCGGGAGGCTCAGGAATTGCTACCGCCAAATATCCAAATTTTAGGTTTCCTTTGTTTATGGCCCTCAGAGAACATGGAGATGTAATTGCGCTAGATCAACGAGGAACAGGAAAATCAAAAATTGCTCCTAAGTGCCTCTCCAATCAATTTATACCGCTAAACAAAAGAGCGAATGAAAAAACGATTAGAAAAACATATCGCAAAGCTGCTAGGGAGTGCTCTGTTTTTTGGAAAGAAAAAGGGTTTGATTTACTAGGTTACACCACCGTTCAAAACGCTCTAGACATCGATTTACTCCGCCAACATTTAAAAGCAGACAAAGTTACTTTATGGGGAATTTCTTATGGAAGTCATTTGGCCTTAGCTAGCATCAAGGTAATGCCTGATCATATAGACAAGATTATCATTGCAAGCGCAGAGGGGCTTGATCAAACGGTAAAACTACCGGCACGAACGGATGTTTATTTTGAAAGATTACAAGCTGCAATTAACGAGCAACCCAAAGCTGTTCAAGCATACCCTGATATAAAAGTCATGATGAAAAGAGTCCATCGCCAACTACAAGAAGCTCCGATTTCGTTGAAATTACCACAGGAAGACGGGACTCCTAAGGAGTTTCTATTTCAATCATTCCACATGCAAGGCATCGCATCGGCAATGATAGCCGATCCACAGCGAGGAGTTGGTAAGCTTTTGACTATGTATGCGGCACTTGATAATGGGGTGACCAATTTTCTTCCTAAAATTATTAAACGGGCGGGGTTTGATGAAAGCCAGATAAGTTTTAACCTTATGTCGTTTGGAATGGATATAGCCTCTGGTATTTCGAGCAGGAGAGAAAAATTAGTAAATATACAATCAAAATCGTCGTTACTAGGAAAATACTTAAATTTTCCCATGCCGCAATTAAATCAAGTCATCGATGGATTAGATTTAGGAGACGATTTTCGTAAATTTCCGCAGAGCGATATTCCGACATTGTTACTGACAGGCACATTGGACGGAAGAACCTACATACAGGCACAAAAAGAGGCGACACAGGGTCTGACGAATTTAACTCATGTAATGGTCAATAACGCCGGTCACAATTTATTTATGGTGAGTCCAAAAGTCACAGAGGTTATTCATTCTTTTTTGCGCGATAAAAAATTAGATACTCTAGAAATAGAGGTCGAACTCCCTCCGTTTATCCGATGAGCGTTAAATGTTCTGTAACAATTCTGCATTGCAGGCTCTTGTAGTCAGTTTGTATGAGTGAGTATGATTGGTTTCGCGTTTAGATAGGGTATAGTAATCCAATACTCGGAGGTATACGGAGAAACCAATGAACGAACAAACTCTAAAATCCGAGCCAGTATCAGCATCGGCAAGAAATAACAATATAGATACACTGCGCGGGGTTGCGGTTCTTGGTATTCTTTTTATGAATATTTATGGCTTTGCAATGTCATTTGCTGCTTACCAAAACCCACTCGCTTCCGGAGGTACCGAATGGTACAACCTTGGCATTTGGTTTTTTACCCATATTGTTTTCGATCAAAAATTTATGGCTATTTTCTCGATGCTATTTGGTGCAGGTTTAGTGTTGATGGCAACGCGAGCTGATGAGAGAGGAGCGAAATACCGTGGAAATTGGTTTCGCCGGAATTTTTGGTTATTGATCACTGGCGCCTTGCACGGTTATTTTCTTTGGTTCGGCGATATTCTTTTTCATTATGCTTTAATTGGAATGCTAATTTATCCGCTTAGAAACCGATCACCTAAAACACTAATAATAATTGCTAGCATTCTACTGAGCCTGGGAATATTAATGTCATTTGGCGGCGGTACCTACATGCATGAACTGCGTTCCCAAAGTGCAGAAATTCAAGCATTAAAAGATTCGGGCGAACAGCTAACGGAAGCTCAGACAACAACCTTGAACGAATGGAGCGAAGCGGCGGACTTTATGAAACCCCCAGCCGAACAGGTTGTCGTAGACATCGCCGGTTATGGTGGAAGCTACAGCGAGGTGGTTGAACATCGTGCTCCAATGGTTTTAATGATGCAAACTCAAGGTACATTCGGCTTTGTGATCTGGCGGGTAGGTGGGTTAATGCTGCTGGGAATGGCACTAATGAAACTTGGTTTTATTTCAGGACAACGTAGCCGATCCTGTTATCGCAAAACAATGCTGATTGGATATGGAGTAGGTTTACCTTTAGTCGTATTTAGCGCGTGGGATCTACAGGCTCACGCTTGGGAATTTATATGGCTATTTAAAGTAGGAGGCATACCCAATTATATTGGTAGTATCTTAATGGCATTTGGCCATATCGCGCTTGTGATGACTATTTGCAACTCAGATAAGCTAAAAAATGTAAGGCGACGTTTAGCCGCTGTCGGAAGAATGGCGTTTACTAATTACTTACTTCATTCCATTATTTTGACCACTGTATTCTACGGTTATGGATTGGGATTCTACAGTCAAGTAGACCGCATTTGGCAGATGTTAATTGTTATTCTGGTGCTCAGCTTTCAGCTTTGGATGAGCCCCATTTGGCTTAATAAATATCGTTTTGGGCCCGCGGAGTGGGTTTGGCGATCGTTAACCTATTGGCGATTGCAGGATATGAGAAAATAAATCGATGGTTGCTAAGCCGGTCTACATTGCGTCTACATGAGGCATGAATAAAAAAGGCCTAGCAACCGCTAAGCCTTTAAATAATGGTGGCCCGGAACAGAATTGAACTGTTGACACAAGGATTTTCAGTCCTCTGCTCTACCAACTGAGCTACCAGGCCACTGGTTTTGAAATCTCCCTTCAGATACTTATTAACCACGGTATCTTCAAGAGCGCGCTATTAAACTAGGATCAGGTTTTAATGTCAAGTGGGTTGTTGGATATTTTGGAATTTTCACTCTGTACCCTCTCCCTAGCCCTCTTCCATCAAGGGAGAGGGGATTAAAACTTTGGGAGATTGCCGCGTCGCACCTTCTCGCAATGACACGGATAAATACAATCAAGTCTCTGGAACATACCCTTCTACTTCATCATAGTCACCGCCGAATAGAAATTTCTCCATTTCTCCCTTTAGGTAGGCTCTAGCATCTGCGTTGGCTAGGCTGAGGTGTTTTTCGTTTATTAGCATCGTTTGATGTTTCATCCATAACTGCCAGGCTTCGTTGGATATACCTTCTAATATTCTTTGGCCGAGCTTACCAGGAACCGGAGCAAAGGCCATTGGTTCGCCTTCTTTTTGCAGTTTTTGACAAAAAACCATATTCACTTCTCTTCGATTTTTAGATGTTGATATAAAAATTTCTTTATTGGGGTTGGCAACGCTAGCTGCGAGACCTCTGAGACATTATGCCATGCGAGAGCGATTTTATCCTCAACTCTCTGTGTGCTTGCTTGGGTTTTGTCACCGGCGAATACTGTCGCCTCTAGATGATAATGGCTAAAGGTGTGTTTAAATTTTCCTATTAGTTTCGACTGTTTTGCCTGTTTTGAATTTTCGTTTGTTGTAGTAATTTCCGGAAGACTCCATAAACCGCCCCAAATACCGGATGGCGGTCTTTTCTCTAACTGAATTTGAGCTTGAGAATTTCGACTAAGGATCATTATCGCCTGCTTGGTGGGAATGATTTT
>Ga0256847_1001298_pt1 | contig 13082 bp, 6 predicted proteins | sample TeddybearmetaG_FD_189099 | JGI IMG/M metagenome (GOLD analysis project Ga0256847, IMG submission 189099) | Hydrothermal vent microbial communities from East Pacific Rise, Pacific Ocean - Teddybear | ecosystem: Environmental > Aquatic > Marine > Hydrothermal vents | place: Pacific Ocean: East... | reverse complement strand
GGCTTTTGTTGTAGCGCCTTGGAACTATCCTTATCTCACAGCCATTAACGCAATTATTCCAGCCATTATGGCAGGTAATTCGGTTGTATTAAAACATTCAGCACAAACGCCTTTATGTGCTGAGCAATTATTCAGGGCATTTGAAAAAGCAGAACTCCCAGAAGGTGTTTTTCAGTATTTACATTTATCACACGCGGATACCGAGTCGATTATAAAATCGCCGAATATTGACTTCGTTGCCTTTACCGGCTCAGTCGCGGGTGGCGAAATGGTGGAGCGAGCTAGCAGTGGTCGATTTATTGGCGTTGGTTTAGAGCTGGGCGGAAAAGATGCCGCTTATGTTCGCGGAGATGCTGACCTTGATTATGCGGTAGAAACTTGTATAGATGGAGCTTATTTTAATTCGGGGCAATCCTGTTGTGGTGTGGAAAGAATTTATGTTTCTGAATCTGTTTATGATGATTTCATTGAAAAGGCCGTAGCTCTAGTCAATCGATATCGTCTTGGACGTTCAGATGATCCAGAAACGACACTGGGGCCTGTCGTAAAATCATCGGCCGCTGAATTTGTAAGATCGCAAATCAATGATGCAGTAGAGTCAGGAGCCGTTGCACATATCGATTCAAAATTATTTCCTATGGATAAAGCAGGTTCCTGTTACTTAGCTCCTCAACTATTGACGAACGTCGATCACACAATGCGAGTTATGACCGAAGAAAGCTTTGGTCCGGTTGTTGGGATCATGAAAGTTTCAAGTGATGACGAAGCAATTGATCTGATCAACGACTCTGAATTTGGATTGACGGCATCTGTTTTTAGTGCGGATATAGCGACTGCAACTAGTATTGGTGGACAGCTGGATGTAGGGACGTTTTTTGTCAATCGCTGTGACTATTTAGATCCTGCATTAGCATGGGTTGGTGTTAAAAATTCAGGCCGAGGTTGTGCGCTTTCTTCTCTAGGATACCTTTCCGTTACGCGACCTAAGTCATACCATATAAAAATTAAGACATGATTTTATTCAACTAATTTTTTAGACTATCAAGTTAATTGCATCTATGTAAATATAATGTATAATGTTAGATATGCATACATTGTCTAGAAACCAAGCAACCTCAATCATCCAATTACTAGATCTATTCCCCGTTGTTGTAATTTTGGGTGCGAGGCAAGTTGGTAAATCCACATTGTCACAAATGGTGTTACCCAACGCCAAAATGTTTGACTTAGAGCGTGAAAGTGACTTTCTCAGAGTAGATTCTGAGCCAGAGTTACTATTCAACGAAGTTGATCTTCCAATTATTATTGACGAAGCACAAAAATCGACTCGGTTATTTGAGGCGTTACGCGTGTACATTGACGCCAATCGTGAGCAAAAGGGACAGTTTCTTTTATCGGGGTCGAGTTCAGCCGAATTATTGAATAATATTTCAGAATCATTAGCCGGTCGATGTGCCATTGTAGAGTTGAATGGATTCTCTTGGAATGAGGCTTTAGAAAAAAAACAGTCAGATTTCTATCGTTTGCTAGGAAAACCCATTGATCAAATACTTTTATCAAAAACCAGCACGATTCAACGACAATTATTAGAGCTTTGTTTGTTCGGAAGTTATCCAGAACCTTACTTAGAGCGTGAAAATAAATTATTTTATCAAGAGTGGATGTCTGCCTATATTCAGCTCTATGTTGAAAGAGATATTCGTGCCTTATTTCCGACACTAAATCTGGATGCCTTTAAACGATTTATAAGGATGATTTCATTTTCAACCGGGGAAATAATCAACTACGCTAAATTCTCGCGTTCTCTCGATGTATCTCAGCCAACCATAAAACGTTATTTTGAAATAATTGAGGGGACTTTTTTGTGGCGAAAATTACCATCATATTCCAAGAATAGTAAAAAGAGAGTCATCAAGATGTCTAAAGGGCATTTAAGAGATACCGGGATCGTCAATTACCTGTTAAATATTGGTGATGTTGATACACTTAAATCTCACCCACAATTTGGTCAAATTTGGGAGTCTTTTATCGCGGAACAAATTATTGTTGGATTAAAAAGTTGTTTAATAAAGTTTGAAGCTTATCATTATCGAACTTCCAATCACTCAGAAATAGATCTAATCATAGAAGGTGATTTTGGGGTAATTCCGATAGAAATAAAGGCATCAACAACTACCAATAAAAAGCAACTGTTTGCATTAGAGGCGTTTATTGAAGAACATAATTGTGAATATGGGATTTTAGTTAACAATGGTTTTGAAATATATTCACTTTCGAAAAAAATCATTCAAGTTCCAGCTATTTTTCTAGTTTAATTTCGAAAAGGAAATCTAAATCCATGACCGACCTAAAACAATTTTACGCCAATTGGAATTATCCAACGAACGTCCGTCAAGGGTTAGGTCGGATCAGCAAGTTGCCTCAATATTGCAAAGAGTTAGGCATGACTGCACCGCTTTTAGTAACCGATCCCGGGCTTGTTAATTTGCCAATTATCAAAGATGCTCATGCTAATTGTATCGAACAAGGTTTACATTGCGAAATATTTTCAGAAGTTGTTAGCAATCCAACGGATAAAAATGTTAACGATGGCGCGGCGACTTATCATGCCGGAAACCACGATGGGGTGATTGCTTTTGGTGGTGGCTCAGCGATTGATGCCGCCAAAGCGATTGCACTTTTGGTGGGTCAAAAAGGCGCGCTTTGGGAATACGAAGATCTCGGTAGTAATTGGAAAAAGGTTAATGGTGACAAAATGGCTCCTGTTATTGCCGTGCCTACTACATCAGGAACTGGCTCAGAAGTTGGTAGAGCATCGGTTATTACTGATCCTGCAACTCATGTAAAAAGAATCATATTTCACCCGAATATGATGCCAGCGATAGTTATCTTAGACGCTGAGTTAACCACGGGATTGCCTGCTAACTTGACTGCAGCAACGGGAATGGATGCGTTTTCGCATTCACTTGAAGCTTATTGTGCGAATTATTATCATCCAATGGCGGAAGGCATTGCCATTGAAGCTATCCGTTTGATTAAACACTATTTACCTAGAGCAACCGCCAATGGTGGAGATTTAGAAGCGAGAGCGCAAGTGATGGTTGCCTCAAGCATGGGCGCTACAGCTTTTCAACGAGGATTAGGCGCAATGCACGCACTCGCACACTCGCTGGGAGCTATTTACAATTCTCATCACGGTCTTCTCAACGCAATACTAATGCCCTATGTTCTTAAGGCTAATCGCGGAGCGATAGAAGAAAGAATTGAACGCCTGGCTCGCTATTTAGAATTAGAGCATGCTAACTTCGATAGTTTCTTGGACTGGGTGCTTGAACTAAGAAAAAAATTAGCAATCCCGCATACGCTTAAGGAAATCGGAATTGACGATACGCAAGCAGAATTAATTGGTGATATGGCGACCAAAGATGCAACGGCGGGTGGAAATCCAATTCATTTTAGTCAAACCGAATACTCCCAAATTTTTGTTGCCGCCGTTAACGGAAATCTCTGAGAAAGCGAGTGTAATAACTGTGTTTAAACTAGGCATATTAATTTGCGATCATTTACACCCTGATCTGCAACCCGATCATCAGGATTATCCGCGAATGATTGATAACCTATTCAAACCATTCAAAAATAATATTGATCTAGACTATTACTTTGTGATTGATGGGAAATTCCCCAATTCTATTTATGATTGTGATGCTTATATGACTAGCGGAAGCAAATCTAGCGTCAATGATAGAGCACGATGGATCGAGCGTCTCGAAGAATTTGTTCGAGAGTTATATCAGGCAAAAATCCCGTTTGTTGGAATTTGTTTTGGCCATCAATTGATCGCCAAAGCACTCGGTGGAAAAGTAGAAAAATCAGATAATGGCTGGGGAGTAGGAGTTCATACCAGTAAGATAGCCGAAGCTAAAAATTGGATGACAGAAGCTCCGAAATCTATTGGACTGGTTGTAAGCCATCAAGATCAAATATCAGAACTACCCAAAGAGACTAAAGTATTGGCAACGAACGATTTCTGTCCTTTTAGTATGATTCAAGTAGGAGAATCCTTTATCGGAATACAAGGGCACCCAGAGTTTTCAAGAGTTTATTCCGCAGATTTGATGGAACTCAGAAAAAACATCATTCCAGAGGAGATTCGAAAGGTCGGTCGAAATTCATTAGAAATCAAAACAAACTCTGTGGACGTTGCTCGCTGGATAATCAATTTTATTCAAGAGGTTTTCGCGCGAAACAAAACATTATCAACTGGAAATAAATAAACAAATCAGGAAAAATTTCAATGACACCAAATAAAAACGACTGGAATAACTTACAAGAGTATTTTGATATTTTTCAAAATTTAACGCAAGATTTTATGGATAGGTTGGAAGATGAAAAAGTCGCAAAATTGGATGTCTCTTTAGAGCAAAACAAGCTCACCGAAACAGGGATGGACTTAACCTCCAGCGTAAAATATCTACAAAATAGCATTATCCCTCAACTTTCCGCTGCTCGCGGCCCAAGATATTGGGGTTTTGTCACTGGCGGAGCAACACCTGTCGCCACCATGGCGGATTGGCTGGTCTCAACTTTCGATCAAAATGTTCACAAAGCAGGGGACTCAATTGCAGCATTGATAGAAAGGCAAGCAATTGCATGGTTATGCGAAATGTTTGAACTGCCCGAAACATTTGAAGGAGTTATGCCAACTGGTGCTACAGGTTGCAATTTTTTGGCCGCGTGCTGCGCACGTCAGTTCGCGGGTAAAAAACAAGGGATTGATGTAGCGAAACAGGGCGTCTATGGATTAGAGATTGAAATATTCTCAACCACGCCTCACGCCAGTATGGTCAAGAGTTTGGGAATGTCGGGCATCGGCCAGAAACACATTACAAAAATTGATGCAAAGCCAGATTCAGAAGCGATTGATGTCGTACATTTACAGCATATGCTAGATGGCTCCAGCGCTAAAGCAAAGGTCGTAATAGCGAGCGCAGGTACGGTCACTACAACGGATTTCGATGATCTGGTTGCAATATCAGCCATGTGCAAAGAACAAGGTGCTTGGTTGCATGTGGATGCAGCCTTTGGGTTGTTTGAGCGAGTCGTAGAGGGGGTTGATGGCAAAACTAAGGGCATCGAAATGGCCGACTCGATTACCGTCGATTGTCACAAATGGCTAAACGTTCCTTATGATTGTGGCGTATTTTTGACTCGACATTTAAAACTCTTAGAAGAAAGCTTTGACGTGCCAGCCCCTTACCTAGCTAATTTTGGAAATGAACCTGATTTTATGTCTTTGGGCGTCGAGAATTCTCGACGATTTCGAGCTTTTCCCGTTTGGTTAACCTTGTTGGTTTACGGCAAACAGGGCGTGAAGTCTTGGGTCGAGTCGAATATTAAATTATCAAAGGCACTATCTAATTGGTTGGACGAGTCGGCCGATTACGAGTTGGTACATCCCTGTCATATGAATGTGATTTTATTTCGCCCCAACTGTAAGGGACTTTCTCAACAGCAAGCGGATGAAAAAACAAAGACACTGTTGCAAGACATAAATCGTGACGGACGAATCTATTTAAGTCCAGGTATTTGGGCCGGTAACGAAATTATTCGAGTCGCTTTAAGTAATTGGCAAACTGATGCTGGCGATATTGAGATCGCCAAACGAGTATTTAGAGAGTTGGCTTGAAAATTGTACTCTCAGTCTAGAAAAGCTCGGCATCTAACTAACTTTCTTTGGCCAAATTTTACAGTAGTCAAGACCATTGTCTTGTAATCGATGACGGATTGATTCAGTTTTTCGTTTACTCTTGTAAGGTCCTAATTCCACCCGATACCAAAGCCCAGATTTGACTTTAACTTGATTAACTTTAGATTCATATCCGGCAAAGGCAATTTTCGCCTTTAACTCTTCGGCCCGAAGTTTTTCCCTAAAAGATCCGCATGGCATAATGTAGACATATTTATGTTCGTCTACCGGTAATTTCAAATCTTCGATAGGTATTTCTACTGTTTTATTAACCATTTCTTCATGGGTGCGATAAAAGGGGACTTCATTTGAATCTTGGACATTTTCGTTGCTCGATTTTTTTTCTGGAATCACTTTTTTTGGAATTGATTTTTTATTTGAGATCTTAACTGGCCTACTCTCTTTCGATAGGGAGTTATTGTTTGGTTCTGTTTTCAGATAGATCAAAAAAGAAATCATGAGACCCATAATCAACAAAGCGCTAATAATCAATTTAATGGATAAGGGTGATTTCTTTTTACCACGGCTAGCCCCAGATTTTTTACTCTTAGATTTATTTTTTGCGTAGTCTTTTGCCATGTATATTTTAACGTATCTTAGTTGATTATTTTAGTTCAGCAAACATGGGTAATGTTTACATTTTTTCAGGTGCACTAACGGCCAACAAATGTAAGCCATTAGCGATCACTTGTTTTACAGCTTTGATTAAACACAATCTAGCATTACGCAAGTTATTGTCCTCTACTATCCAACGTAGTGTCGGATCATTCTTACCAATTTGATAATAAGAATGAAGATCAGAGGCAATGTCTTTTAAGTAATGAGCGAGGATGTGAGGCTCACAATTTTTGGCCGCGATTTCAATCAAACCGGTAAACTGATTCATCTTATCCATGAGTGATAATTCTTGCTCCAGAGTCAGTTGGTCTAAATTCTCTAATCCGCAGGTTTGATCGTATTGTTTGTTTTCTTCACCGAGTTTTCTAAATGCTGAGCAAATGCGTGCGTGGGCATATTGAACATAATAAACCGGATTATCAATTGTCTTAGATTTAGCGAGTTCGAGATCAAAAATCATTTGCGAGGTTGATCGTCTTGCGGCCAAGAAATATCGAGTGGCATCACGGCCCACTTCGTCAATAATATCTCGCAAGGTCACATAGCTACCGGCGCGTTTCGATATTTTTACTTCTTCTTCGCCGCGTACTACTGTAACCATCTGATGTAGCACAACTTCTGGCCAGCCCTTGGGTATGCCGATATCAAGCGCTTGTAGCCCTGCTCTGACACGATTGACGGTACTATGATGGTCAGCCCCAAATTCATTAACGACGCGTGCAAAGCCTCTTTGCCACTTGTTGGCATGGTAAGCGACATCGGGTAGAAAATAGGTGTATCCACCTTCGGATTTTCTCATGACCCGATCTTTGTCGTCACCGTAGTCAGTGGTTTTTAGCCAGAGAGCCCCATCTTTTTCATAGGTGTGGCCTCCTTTGACTAATTTATCGACCGTTTTTTCGATATCACCATTTTCGTATAGAGAAGATTCGAGGAAAAACACGTCAAATTCAACCTCGAAGGCTTTTAAGTCAAGATCTTGTTCATGACGTAAGTAAGCGACTGCAAACTCTGTGATCGCCTCTATATCGCCAATGTCACCGTTAGCGGTTACATGTTTATCCACCGAATCGATGGTTTCGCAATTTTGAAAGGCTTTCGCCACATCTTCGATATAAGTGCCTCGGTACCAGTCATCTTTCCATCCATCTGATCCCGGTCCCAAGTTTTTCGCTCTAGCTTGAACTGAGCTTGCTAGATTATTTATCTGTTGTCCCGCATCGTTATAGTAAAACTCTCGAGTCACATCCCAACCAGTCGCGCTTAACAGTCGAGCGATACAATCGCCGACCACAGCTCCTCTGCCGTGGCCAATATGCAGTGGTCCTGTGGGGTTAGCTGACACATATTCCACTTGAACTTTATGACCTTTGCCGGTATTGCTATTACCAAACAAATCTTGCTTTCCCAATACAGCATTAATGATCTGAGTACTGGCTGCTTGGCTGAGGAAAAAGTTGATAAATCCGGGGCCTGCGATTTCTAGCTTATCTATTTCCTGATGCCCACCCAAAAGATTAATAATCAACTGAGCCATCTCTCTCGGAGGACGTTTAGCTTGCTTAGCTAGCATCATCGCCGCATTTGAAGCGAAATCACCGTGGTTTTTATCTTTGGTATGAGTGAGCTTGGCTTTCGCGCTAAATTCCTCGGGAACGATCCCCTGAGATTTCAGCTGGTCTATCGCGTTGTTTAGCCAAGTTTCGACAGTTGTTTTCACTAAGTGTTACTCGTGGTTAATATTAGAGTCTTTGACTGGCAATCTCGATCAGTCGGGTAGATTGCCGCCATTATCCTCAAAATGTAGCAATGATGCGAGCTTTAATCGAACCCAATTCCTATTATAGAACTCGTGCAAATTGTATAGCCCGTTAATTTCTATGTGTGTTAGAAATTAAGCAACGCACTCTTTGTCATGATTCCACAAGAAGATTTGGAGCAAACTAAACAGGCGGAAAAATAACGTGCTAACACGCGGAAGTGAGAACTGGTTCACATTTAGGCAGAGGACGGGCGCATGGTTCTAAATAATAATAAAATAAAATGGAATTTCGGTATATCTGATCTATATTTAAAGGCCAACAAAAATAAATTGTAGTAGACCAGCACGTAGTAGATATGGTTGTCGTAAGTAGTATGCTTGTTCGCTCAAATAGAATTAAATCTATGTGCGGGGCAGTTTATTTAGCTATTTCATTTTTAGTTCTAAGTAGCGGTTTTTTTATAAGTTTTAATCTCTCTGCCGATCCGGCATTTCAATTTCATACCCTCGATAAACAGCAAGGCTTAGTGTCTAGTGTTGTCTATGATATCGCCCAAGATAAAGACGGATTCATGTGGTTCGCTACTGAAGATGGGCTGCAGAAGTACGATGGCTTTGAGTTTACCAGTTACCGTCATAGCCGATTGGATGATCGTTCGATATCAAGCAATGTTGTCAGAACCCTACTAGTCGACTCAACTGGACGAATATGGGCTGGAACAAATAATGGATTAAATCTATATCAAAAAAAATATGATAATTTCGTAAGATTTAATTCTGATGAAAAAGATGCTCAGAGTATTGGTTCGGATCAGATTTTGGATATCTACCAGACAAAAGACAATACTATCTGGATTGGTGGGGCAAAAGGACTTAGTAAATGGGATGAGAATACTAAGAGTTTTAAGAATTATTCAGTCAACAATGTTAGAAGTATCTTTGAAGACGAACGTCATCAAATTTGGATTGGTACTCTCGATCGAGGGCTATACATATTTGACCGAAATCTTAAGAGTTTTGAACGACCAGCGGCGCTAGGTTCTGGTAGCTCTTATTTTGAGCAAGTGGGTATCTTAGATATTTTTCAAGATAGCTATGGTCGCATTCTGATCGCTACGTGGGGATCCGGGGTTTTTCATATAGATCAAGGACAAATATTACTCAAGAAATCTGAACTAAATTTACCCAGCGAGTTCGTAAAAACTATTCACCAAGATGAAGCTGGGAAAATATGGTATGGCACTTTGGAAGGGATCTTAATTAGAGATAAAGTGAGGAGTACCGATCGAACCATAACCACAGATGATAGTGCGTCTATTGCCCCAAAATCAAATAAAATATTCAAAATTTTCCAAGGACAAGACAAAACAATTTGGGTCGGCACGCACGGTGGCGGGATCAGTCGACATTATCCATCAAGTCGACGTTTTGAATCATATGGTGTCAAAAAAAATCCACAGGACGGATTAATAGATCCTGTCATATTTGCGATGAAAGAACAAGATGATGGTCTGGTTTGGTTAGGTAGTGAGCTCGGAGTGTTGTCTAAATTCAATCCATTTACGCAGCAATTCAAACATTATGAAATGTTGCTCGACGGTAAACTCTTTGAAGGACAAATTTCCGCGATACACATATTGAATCCGAAAAAACTGCTAATTGGAAGTCAGTTTGGATTATTTAGATATGATATAGAATCAAAAGTGTTGTCAAGATTTTTGGATCAAAAAGGTAACCATCTACGAGATGGCGAAGCAGTAAAATACATACAAGAGGATAGAGTTGGTACAGTCTGGATTGCATTTCGTAGTTCCGGGTTGCAAGGGTTAAATCGAAATACACAAGGCGAACTTGGAATCATACATTCACTATCTTTGAATATTGCTTTGCCGAGTGTTATTGAGAACATATCAGATAAAGAATTTTTAGTCGGTACTCGGAATAATGGAGTGTATAGAGTTATTCGAGGCGAAAAGGATTTTGACATAGTTCTTATTCCTCACACAGAAAGACTAAATGTTATCAGTCTAGAACTAGATTGGTTAGGTCAATTGTGGATAGCCACCTGGTCCAAAGGTATTAAAATTGTGGCTACATCAGGAGAGATACTGAACATCGATGAAGATAATGGACTACCGAACAATACGGTTTATTCGATTCTGGCAGACCGGAATTCTGATCTGTTATGGGCGACTACCAATGCAGGAATGGTGTCGATTAGTCCAAGCAAGTTTCATGTAACAGGATATGGCTTTTATGATGGACTTCAGGGAGATGAGTTTAACCGTCCCGGCTTTAAATCAAAGACCGGCTACTTATATTTTGGAGGCATTAATGGCTTTAACCGTTTTCTACCCAATTTAATCGATCAGCACTTGGAAATTGAGAAACCTATAGTAACCGATTTGAGGGTTGCTAATGAATTAGTTGAGGTTTCTCTGGACGGTTCAACCATTCTGCCAGAGTCTATCACTGTGACTTCTGAAATTTCCTTGAAATTCGACCAAACCCCTTTCTCAATAGGATTTACCAGCCCTCAATTTGTCAAACCAACAGATGTAGAATTTAGATATAGGCTTCTCGGATTAGATGATCGTTGGGTCAAGTCTCACGGTGGCGCCAGACGAGCGACTTATACCAATATATATGCTGGTCGTTATGTTTTTGAATTACAGGCTAGAAATAGACATCAAGAATGGAATGAATTGATGGTCAGGAAAACTATACTCGTACAACCTCCATGGTGGCTGGCAACCTTCGCGAAGATAATATATTTTCTATTAATAACATCAATTTTATCTTTCATGTTTTATCTAAATTGGAAAAGGCGTCAGTCGGATCATCAAACTCATCTGACGCGTGAAAAGAGCGAAGAGCGCTTACGACTCAGTTTGTGGGGCGGCGGCAATGAGATATGGGATTGGGATATTAGGACGGGTAAAATATCGCGTTCAGATGAAGACTCAAGTATTAATATCAAAAGCGAAGCTATCTCGGAAGGATTGGTTGAGTTAAATTCTTACATTCATAAATTTGATATAGAAAGAGTAAAAGCACAACTTTCGGATCATCTAAAAGGTCGCACAGAGTATTTTGAATCCACCTATAGAATTAAAGATAATGAGCTCGGCTGGCGTTGGATTCAAGATCGCGCCAAGGTTGTGGAGAGAGATATTAATGGCTCACCCATACGGATGTCTGGTACTCAGAAAGATGTCTCGGAGATTCAGAGAAAAAATGAAGAAATTGAACGACTAGGTCAAGCATTTAAGAACACATCCGATGGCGTTTGGATTAGAGATTCTAAATGGAGGCTTATTGAAGTTAATCCTTCATACGAAAAGATTACTGGGTTTAATTTTGACGAGAAACAAGGGGAAGAACTTTGGTTCCCAGATGTTGAAGGGCAGTCAGCCAATATTATTCAACGTATTCGTTTGAGTTTAATGGAAAAAGGACATTGGCAGGGCGAAGTTTGGGCGGAGCGTAAAAAGGATGAACCCTTCCCGCAAAAACTAACAATCGATACAATTTTAGATGAAAAAGGACACGTTAACTATTACGTTGGTGTTTTTTCTGATATCACTTTCCACAAACGTGCAGAACAAGAATTCAGAAAATTGGCTAATTTCGATGCACTAACAGGGCTGCCTAATCGTGCTTGTCTTTATGATCGGTTAAATCAAACGCTAGAAAAAACAAGGATACGCAAAGAGAGGTTCGCTTTATTTATTGTAGACATTGATAATTTTAAGCGTATTAACGACTCTATGGGGCACACTGTTGGCGATACCTTGATTGCTGAGGTCGCACAGCGGCTGACTCATTGTAATAGAGATGGTGATACGATTGCACGAGTTGGTGGCGACGAATTCGTAATAATCAGAGATGATATTAGCTCCTCTAGTGAGGTAGCCTCATTTGCAGAATTAATGTTAAAAGAGCTCAACTCCCCCATTTTTGCGAAAGGTCAAAAACTGAGCCTCAATTTTTCAATCGGGATAACCTTATCTCCAGATGACGGCACAACTGCGGAAAAATTGCTAAGAAATGCTGATACCGCCATGTATGAAGCTAAGAAGGAAGTTCAAAACTCTTATCACTTTTTCTCGGTGGATCTTAATAAAAAAGCCCGTAAACGACTCTCAATGGAAAATGAATTAAGGCGCGCGATTGAGTTTGATTTAATCGAGTTAGCTTACCAACCAAAAGTGAATATGGAGACAGGATTGGTGGATGGGATGGAAGCTCTTGCCCGTTGGAATAGTCCAAAACTTGGGCAGATACCTCCCGATGAGTTTATCGTTGTGGCAGAAGAAACGGGTCAAATTATCACCTTGGGCGCCCAACTGCTTAAAAAAGCGATCGCTCAAACTAAACGTTGGGTCAAAGGCGGCTTAATGAAAGGCAGAATGAGTGTTAATTTGTCGGCCCATCAATTTCTTCACGATGATTTACCAGAGCAGGTGGAAACAATTCTTCGTGAGGAGGGATTAGATGCAAAATATCTAGAACTTGAGTTGACCGAAAGTGCTTGTATTGAAGATATCGACAAGACGATTCGTCAAATGAACGCGCTAAGAAAACTAGGTATTCATCTTGCACTAGATGATTTTGGTACAGGCTACTCTTCACTTGCCCAGCTAAAAACACTTCCACTCGACACGCTAAAAGTAGACAAGAGTTTTATCGAGAACATACAAACCAGCAGTCGAGATGTCAATGTCGTGAAAGCTATTATTGATATTGCTCGTAGTTTAGATCTTGGTGTAGTCATAGAAGGAGTAGAATCTCAATCACAGTGTGACTATCTATGGCAATGTCGCGCCAAAATAATCCAAGGATACTACTTTAGTAAACCTGTGACATCGGAAAAAATGACGGCATTACTAAACAAAAAATGGAAGCGCTCTAGCTATCTAACAAAAGTTGCTGATAACGTGACCAGTCTAGGCT
>Ga0256847_1001297_pt1 | contig 13083 bp, 9 predicted proteins | sample TeddybearmetaG_FD_189099 | JGI IMG/M metagenome (GOLD analysis project Ga0256847, IMG submission 189099) | Hydrothermal vent microbial communities from East Pacific Rise, Pacific Ocean - Teddybear | ecosystem: Environmental > Aquatic > Marine > Hydrothermal vents | place: Pacific Ocean: East... | reverse complement strand
CTTCAACAGTGCAAAATGCATCGTTCACGACGGTAGAGGACTCAGCCTCAAGAGATACCGTGCATCCATTCGCAGTGATTGTAATGGCTCCGTTGGATCGTGTGGTAATCCGGTCACCCTCAAAAATCGGGTCACCCGCTGCAAGAGAATAAGTCGACCCGCCGCGCGTCACGATAACTGATCCAGTTTCTGATGACATTGCATCGATACTGCCAATAGCTTGAGCCGAAGCGGCTAAGGTCAGTCCCAGTGCTACGGTTGATATCAAGATGCTTTTGAAAGTGCGTCCCACTATATTCCCCTGTTTTCATTTACTTTTTCAGTATACAGGGTTTTTGATCAGTGTACAGTATTTATTGATTAACCATAAAGCGCCTTGTTTCTAGATCACTTGCCATGCCGTTGATGTCACCATGCTGTGAGTTGGCTTGTCGGTTAACCAAAAGCTACTTTAGTCCGGTTGATTGCAACTGGCCACGTTCCTCGCCATCAATCCAGACCGCGCTCAATATACCCGTGTTGTAAGCGCCGGTATCCAGTCCGATCCGGTTAGAGGTTTCTTGAATGGTTTCGCTGATAGTGTGGCCATGGACAACGAGACAACCAAAGTCGGCCTCACTTTCGAGAAAGTCTTTTCGTATCCATCGCATGTCACGCGGCGATTGTTTGTCCAAGGGCACGTCAGGTCTTATTCCAGCATGCACAAACAACACATCCCCAAATCTAATGCTATCAACAAATTTTGACATAAACTCAAGATGGGCCCCTGGGATAGCTGAGCGTAGTACATGCTCCAGTTCGTGGGCAGGCCGCCCGATTAGAAGGCGACGATCGACCCCATAGCTTTCAGCCGTTTCATAGCCGCCATGCCGTAACCAGGGTTCAAGCAGGTTTGGTTCTCCTGAGAGCCCGCGCAGGAGGGATTCCTCATGGTTCCCCATAATATAATGAGGTTGCAATGGTCCGTTCTCGCGATTGATCAGGAGTTCAATCACATGTTTTGAGGCTGGGCCGCGATCGATCAAGTCGCCGAGATAGATGAGATGCGCTGGCTTTGGGGCAGATTGCGAAAAGTGCAAATCAATCTTGAGTAGAAGTGCTTTCAATAGATCAAAGCAGCCATGTACATCGCCAATCGCATAGGCGCGCTCACCTGATTTTCCAGCGCGCACCGGGCTCGGCCGCTGGCGGCGTTTGCTAAACATGATCAATGTCCCCGGCAAAGCAATTGCTCGCAGTAAATAGGCGTTCTGCAAGAATACTAACACGGATTCGCAGCGCATGAGTCGGATGTAGCCATGAGCTGGCAGAGTTTGTTTTTCGGCAGCATTTCAGCTCCGAGAAGTGTCGTATCCGCGCGGCACAAAGCTGGCACGATAATTGAAAGCTCAGGGGTGGCTTCAGGTGTGCCTGAATTTTGTAATAGCGCGTTGATTGGGGACTTTTTTGGACATTGATGACCTATCAGTACACGATGCTCAATCGACTCGGCGGCTTGGGAGTATAAGGCGGCAGCTCGGTATTGCTCTCGCACGCATTCGTTATCAGCTGCTTGGCGGCCTAATTTTTGGAGTGATTGCTCCAATTATTTTGAGGGGGCGGTTTGAGCGTTTGCCGGACAAGATTGCGAATTATGATAATTCTCTAATTGGATGTCTTTGTGCGTTACTGATCGGCTATATGATGTTCAGAAAGGTGACTGCGCTCCCAGGGGCAGGAGGCGTAGTCAATGTCGTTCCGGTATTTCTGTCCTCTTATAGTGTCGTCATCGCATTCTTTTTCATGTTTAGGCTGGACTATAGCCGTTATCAGTTCTTGGCGAGCTTTCTGCTGGTTGTCGCTTGGTTCTATCTGGTTACGTTTCTAACGGCCCGGTTTCGCCGCGCCCAGTTTGCGCTCGTATCAAACCGCAAGCTGCGTCATCTCGATAAGGTCAGAGGCGTGGAATGGAAGCTGACCCCGTCCTTGGCAGCTGCTGATCGGATGCGCCATCTTCCACTTGTTGTTGATTTCGAAACTGCAAAACTATCTGCACCATGGGAACGCTATTTGGCAGATGAAGCGTTATCAGGAAGGCCGGTCTACAATTCCCGAAACATAGTTGAATCCCTGCAAGGGCGCGTGAAAATCGAGCGCTTGGCATTTAACTCATTCGGGCATCTGGCCCCCGACTCAATATATTCTCCTGCAAAACGCTATCTCGACTTTTTAATCGCCCTGATTGCTCTAATTGTATTGCTACCAGTTCTACTTGTCATCGCATTATGCATCAGGATTGACAGTCCAGGGCCGGCGATATTCAGACAGGAGCGAATGGGTTACCGAGGGCATAAATTCACTTTGTACAAATTCAGGTCAATGAATGAGAAGCCTGATAATCAAGCTGATGCCTCGTCCGACATGACCCAGTCTGAAGATCAACGTGTGACACGGGCGGGCCGCTTCCTTCGCCGAACGCGTCTAGATGAGTTGCCACAAATTCTCAACATCCTACTTGGGGAAATGAGTTGGATTGGCCCGCGGCCGGAGACACTGAATCTGTCATCTTGGTATGAGTCAGAAATCCCTTTTTACAGGTATCGCCACATTGTACGCCCGGGTTTGACTGGGTGGGCGCAGGTGAAACAGGGCCATGTGACAAGTGTGGATGATGTTCGCGAAAAACTGGAATTCGATTTTTACTATGTAAAACACTTCTCAGTATGGACCGACATTCTCATAGTTATTCAGACGATCAAAGTCGTTCTGACGGGGCAAGGCGCTCGGTGATGGGTTATTTCAGGGAGCCTCATCCCCTCCTTTTGCCTCGTTTGTATGGCGCAAGCGATGCTGGTTGCTATCATTATTTTCTCCGATCGGTCGGGCATTGCATAGCCCTTAGAAGCAAATGAGCGGGCCTCATATAGGCGGCGAAAAACGTCTCTTCTTCATCAATAGGTTCTATTATCCAGACCATGGGGCAACGGCTCAAATTTTGAGCGACGTGGCAGAACACCTCGCCGCTTCGGGCTGGCAAGTTCATGTCTTAACCTCGAGGCTATCTTATTCAGACCCGCGTACTCGCTACCAGCACCGGGCCTCCAGAAAAGGCGTAAAGATCATTCGATTGCCAACCACTGGTTTTGGCAGAGGCAATTTGATCGGGCGCACGATTGACTACTTGTCATTCTATGTGGCTTGCGTGTTTGGTGTGCTGAAGCATGTTCGAAAAGCGGATTTGATTGTCATAAAAACAGATCCACCCATGCTCAGTGTCCCTGTTTCTTTTGCAGCGCGACTGAAGCGTGCGCATTCGATTAATTGGATACAGGATCTGTTCCCGGATGTGGCAGACGAACTCGGCGTGCCTTTGGCGCGCGGGTGGATTGGCAAGGGGCTCAAGATACTTCGAAATCGGTCATTTCGGACGGCTGTGACAAATATTGTAATTGGTGAGCGAATGGCAGAACGTTTGGCCGGCGAAGGCATCGTAAAAGATCAAATACGGATCATTCCTAATTTTACTGATGACACGACAATTCATCCGGGACCTATGGGCTGGCAAGATTTGCGGCGCGCTTGGGGGTATAAGGATGAGGACTTTGTCATCGGGTATTCTGGCAATCTGGGGCGCGCCCATGAAGTTGCAACTATGCTGGATGCAGCGCAGCACCTGCACGACAATCCACGAATTAAGTTCTTGTTTGTCGGCGGCGGGCACTTGCGGCAGCAGGTTGAGGCGGAGGTTGAGCTACGACAGCTGACCAGTGTTTCATTTCAACCATATCAACCGCGAGCCACACTGGCTGCGTCGCTCAGCGTGCCGAACATGCACTGGATTTCCCTTCAGCCCCAGCTTGAAGGGCTGGTTCTACCAAGCAAACTTTATGGTGCCGCTGCTGTTGGTCGTCCTATATGCATGATCGGCGACAAGGACGGTGATATTGGACGCATTATCGCCAAGCACAATATTGGATATTGTTTTGAACCTGGCGAGAGTGATGCGTTAGCTAGAATGATCCTTGATCTGGCCGTAAATATTGATCGCCAGCGAGATCTCGGACGAGCAGCTCGTCACTTCGTTGATGCTCATGCTTCACGCGAACATGCGTTTGCTCTTTGGCAGGCCATGCTTGAGGAGGCCTAAAGCGTCACTCGCTTTTCGGCATCCGCGGCGCGTGCCGCGTGATCCGAACTAGAGTGCTCCTGTGAAGAACGGCGAGGGAGTAGCATGATCGCTAAACAAGCGGCGCTAAGCGTCGCGATAGCAGGTGTCCGCGCCGGATAGTCAACGAGACTATGTGCGATGACGACGAACAGGGCAATCGAGGCAGCACGGCGGTATCGGTAGAATTTATCCGGCTGATGAGTCCAGATGCGGATAAATGCCATAATCCAGACCAGCAGTGCCAGTGCAACCAGAACCAAGCCCGGAATACCCCACTCTACCCAGACTTGAAGGTAGTCATTGTGCGCATGGTTGACGTAGCGCGACGTCACAGTTTCAGGATTTTCATAGAGGCGATAGACGTCTTCATAAGCGCCTGGACCTACGCCCAAGATACCATGATCCTTACCTATGCTTTGGGTTACGCGCCAAATACCGATCCGTGAGGTTTCATGATCCTCAAAAGAGGTTGCCCCCAATCCATCAAGGTTTGGACTCAGTGCCACCAAAATGGCACATAGGAGTGTCGATACAAGGATCAGGCCGCCAGTAACTCGGCGACTTTGTGTCTTGCGACCATTACCAATAAGCAACAGGCTGAGCAGCAGCACCGGTATGAGTAGCGCATATCCGGCAACAGATCCGGCGGCCAGTAAGCCGACTAGGTTCAGGAGAAATAGCAGACCAATCGCGATGGCTTTACCCATATGTTCGTCAATTGATAGCCACTGCTGTCTGAGTTTTCCAGCTAGGGCGGCCACGAATGGCAGACACATGAGCATCAATGTAGCTTGATGGTTCGCATTAGAGAAAACCCCAACTGGAAAGCGCCGATTTGTGTGAGTGTAAAAATATAGGGCGGAATCTGGCCCAAGAAATATTTGAGCCAATCCAATGAGCGCGCTAAATGCTCCAATCATGGGTATTAGCCATTGTAGTTTTGATAACCCCATCCGCCACCCAACAGCGCTTGCAATCACGATAACTGCAAGCGGTGGCAGAAATCCAAATAGCGCTGCAAAACTTTTCTCTGGGGCCAGACTAACCGGCAGGTCGGGCGGCGTTGTAAAACCTAATTGTTGGTAGCCCGATAGAATAAGGGTGCGATCTCCAAAGCTCTGCCAGACCGCATCTGATACGGGGATCAATTGTAGCACCGTCCACACAGCCAGCATCACGGCAAGGAGAGTTAAGCTTATCAGGGAGGGGGGCCATTTTGAATGGTTGGCTTGCCTGACAAATGTGAGCAGTAGACCGACTGCAGCCAATTGAACCCAAAGATGGATAGTTTGCCCGTAATGGCTGGCACCGCCAAACACAATTGCGAGAGTAATAAAGACTGGCAGGCAGTATTCTGTCGCTGCTCGTTTCAAAGGTCTCATCTTCATTGGTCTGGGCCGATTGCTGCGCTGATGGTTACAGATGAAATTTTGGCACGTGTCGTTCGTGGGTATTCTCCGGCTACGCCCAAGAGACGCAGTCTTTGAAAATTGCAGCCTGTGGGTGGGACATCGAACAGTCCTCGAAATGTAGATTTCGTGGCTGCCAGTTTATCAATTGGAATCGTCATCAAGTTTTCGCGTTTTCCGACGCATTGAATGATCCATTCAAAACTGCCGCCGTATTGGTAGAGTTCTCCGCCCATTTCGACCGTAGCTATGTATTGTCGGGGGGAAAGAACCAAAATTTGCTCGGAAAGGGTTGGACGACCTTTGCCAAAAAAGTTGACATAAAGACCACCATTTCGTTCTAGCTCGCCGAATTTCTCGTTGACGAGCCAATTAAATGGCTTCGCTCCGGTTAGGCCTTTGAAATCAGAATCGTAAGGAACTGTCATCGCGCCAAGTTCTTCATCATTCAAGAAACTTAGGAAGGCGATATAGGCACGTTCTAGATCACCGCTCTTGGCAACCGCGCGAACAAAACTCGACTGGTTCTCTGGATAATATTTGTACAATCGTTGCAGAATTCGAACGTCATGGAGGTCGTCAGACAGCATATTTACAAATTGGCCGCCCCAGGTGGGTTTGTCATCAAGAAGGTCTTCAATGGCCGCGATGTCGCCTGTCGCCATAACAACCTGAACCATGCCAGCCAAGTAATCGCGCTGGTTGTCCCGATCGAGTATGACGAGGCGTTCTAGAGCGTTGAGCGCCTCATTTGGTTGGGCATTTTCTAAAGCGATTTGAGCCGAGATAAAATGTGCGACGCGATGGCGCGGATCGAGTAGTTTGACATGCTTTGCAAGCGTTGCGGCAGGTCCAAACTCAGACGAGCTGGCCTGTTCGATCATTCTAATTGTGAAGGGCAAGGGATCGAGTGGTGCGGCTATGGCAAGGTCATTCACTCTCAATTTACTAGGCGCATTAGCCTCTATTTGATCGAGTTGATTAGTCAGCGTTTGTCTCTGTGAGCGCGCTGAAGTGTATGGATCCAGATGCTGGATGACCGGTATGGTTTCGCCCCCTCCAAGCTGGATCAACCTCGCCGAAATGACGAGGCCGGCATAAGCAAAAACAAGGCCGCAGATGAGGCGTCGCATTAGATGCATTAAGTTTCGGGCTCGTCTGGGAGATTGGCGGAGCGGGGTTCAGTGAAAATATCAATTTTCCGCCGTTTATATGCATTCTCTGAGACGTGGTGGTTCTTGTAGGCGTATGCTCCTTTACCATAGGCGTAATAACTATAGCCATAATCGTAACCGGCATTCTTGGCGTCAAACTTGGTCAACATTGTGCCGAGAATATTGGTTTGGCTGTCCAGTAATCGATCAATAGTGTGCAGAGCCGCAGGCGTTCGTATGACGCCAGATTGTATAACCACAACTGCAGCATCACAGATTGATCCTAGCAACGGGGCGTCAGCAAAGCTCAGCACTGGTGGGCTATCGATGATCACAAGATCAAATGCCGCCTCTGCTTCACTGATCAGCTGTTGCAATTTCGGTGATGACAGCAATTCCGCCGGATTGGGTGGAATTGTTCCCGCAGGTAGTAAGTAGAGCCCATCTGTCACGGAGCCAACAATCTGTTCCTGAAGCACAGCATCACGGGTCAACATTCCAGATAGGCCAATTGACGAACCAATATCTGCGACGAAAGATGGCTTACGCATATCGGCATCAATCACCAAGACTGAATGTCCAATTTTGGCGAATGCCATTGCCAGCGCGATCGTTGTGCTGGTCTTGCCTTCGCCGGGGCGTGTGCTGGTTATCAGGAGGCTGCGGGGAGCGCCCGTCGTTGTTGTAAACTGCAAGGCTGTTCGCGCCGAAAAGAACGCCTCAGAAGTGCCAGATTTTGGATCATTGAGCTCGCTCAATATATCTTCGTCAGAACCCTTGATTTTCGGTATCACGCCGATAGCTGGCAGTCTCAGTTTTGTTTTGCTGTCATCAGGTGTCGTGATCGTGTCATCAATGTAGTTAAGCAGGAAAGCAAACCCCAGCCCCGCAAGCAAACTGAGTAAGAAGGCCTGTACTATGGTGCGGGGAAGGTTCGGCTCGAACGGTGCGTCTGGGATTAGGGCGCGATCTATAATGGAGACTTGACTTGAGCCAATACCACTGGCGATCGACACCTCCTTCATGCGCTGAAGTAATGCTTCATACTGTGATCGGTTTGTGTCGACTTCACGAGCGAGGATTGTGTATTCGATGCGGCGATCTCTGAGACTGTGCAGCGAATTTTTCAGCTCAGCCACACGTTGACGTAGCGAGTTTTCCCGCGAGACCGCAGCACGGAATTCAGATTCAAGCGCGGCGAGTATGCCATTCTTTTCAGCTTCAATTTCGCCGTCCAGTGCATCAATTCGTGTTTGCAGTTGACGCATATCAGGATATTCGGGTTTGAATTTACCGCGCATTTCCTGATACTCACCGACAAGAAGTGAGCGCCGGGTACGTAAACGATCCAAAGTTTCGCTTTCGAGCATTCGCCGCGTTGTAGGATTGTTACGCGCTTCCAAATACCGCTGTTCAGTAGCGATGCGCTGGCTCTCCGCATTTGCTAGTTCATTGTTGAGAGAAATGATCGAGTTGGCATCAAGAGAAGTCGTTGCCGAACTGGCTGTGCCAAGCTCAAGAATGTCTTGGCTAGATGCATATTCGACGAGTGAGCGTTCAGATTCTTCGAGCGCCCGTTTGGCCGTTTGCAGGCGCTCCTCGAGGAAACGTCGAGCGTAGGCCGTAGTGTTGTATTTCCGCTCGAGATTGGTCTCGATGAAATTTTCGACAACCGCATTGGATATGCGAGCCGCCTCACGAGGGTACGGACTGATATACTGAACGTTGATAACTCGGCTTCGTCCTTCCGGTGAGATACGGATATTATCTACGATTTTGGCTGCGGCCTGATTAAGGCGCTCCCGGCGATTTAGGGTCTGGTCTGCATAGCGCTCATCTGAAGTGAGGTTGAGTACTTCAGCGACACGTTCAGCCAGTGAGCGGCTTTTCAGCAAAGCATATTGCGTTGCCATATACTCGGCATCCGCAATATTCACCGGATTAAGTGAAGCGCTTTCCATTATCTGGACTTCTTCACGTAAAACTTCAATAGCGGTTGTTGCGCGGTACAGTGGCTCAGTACGCAATGTCAGAACTGCAGATAGCGCGACGCCAAAAAGCGTTATCGACAAGATCATCCATTTGCGGCGGAGTATCACGCGCAAGGATTCCCAGAAGTTGATCCCTTCATCGCGCTCATCAAGAGGGCGATCAGAACCTGGGGATACTGGGCCTAGATAGCCGCCATCTGCCTGTCTTCGATTCGGCACAAGCTCTGATGAGCGTTCAGGGCGTCGACCCGTATGGTTGAAATTGTCGTAATTCATGTCAAATCCACTCGGGGTGTACGATCAATAGATGAGAAATAGGGCGAGTAATGGCACTGATTTCAGGAAGTCGCCGTAAGTCTTGCGGGCCTGAGAGCCATCAACGACAATCACGTCATTGCCGTAGATCGTAGGATCTTCGGCTTCACCTCTACGAATTGCGGTTAAATCAAACCCTGCTGCTTGTCGTTGGCCTTCGATTTGCCGAAACACGATGACGCGTTTTGGATTGGCGTCATCGCTTGGACCTCCGCCAAGCGCGATCGCCTGGAGGAGTGAAATCTGGCCCTGCAGGGGGTACATGCCGGGTTCTTCAACTGAGCCTTCAAGCGTGACTTGCTGACCAAGGGTCTCCATCATGACGACATTGACGTCCGGGTCTTGAAGGTAAGCTTCCCCAAGTTCGTGCTCAAGAATTGCGGCAAGCTCAAGCGCTGTATATCCTTTAGCGCTGATGGCCCCTATCAGGGGTAGCTTGATTTGACCGAGATGATCGACCTGGTAGTCGCCATCAAAAGCTTCAATTCCAAAGACCGAAATTTGCAGCATATCGAGCGGGCTGATCCGAAGATCACCGCTTTGTACAATGGTCGTAGAATCTGGCTCTGAAAGTTCCGATGTGGGAAAGTTCGCGGCGGACCCGAGCGTACTACACGCTGCAACAAGTAGGTAGACAGGTAGAAGTAGGCCGAGGAGTCTGGATCGTTTCATGTGCTATGCGTCCCTTCGATGCTCAGTCTGCTAAGCAATGTCCCAACTCGTACGTTGAGGGATAGCCAAGCGCCAAACTGCTTGGCGCAGTGAAGGTATGCAAATAGTCTGCCAGATCGTTTGCCAAGCTTGGCTCGTCGGACCTAAGCACCGCGACTGGGTTAAACCGCGTGGGTCAAAAAGTGAGGTTATGTCGATTATTTAGAATCAAGCGCGCAGGCTTATGCCTAGCTAAAAAGGACAGACATAGACTTGTCGAACTTCTTTATGGAAAACCGTTCAATGGCTTCTGGAGCCGCCTGAGTCTGCGATATTTGAAGGGCATTAGCCTGTGCGAGGCATACCTCAATTGCATCGGCCAGACTGCTAGGGTCGGGTGTGGTTACAATTGCCGGATAGGTGCCAATCGTGGCCTTTAAGGCGGGTGTATCTGCGACGATGACTGATTTTGCCAGACACATGGCTTGAATAATCGCCAATGGCTGGCACTCGCTGGCATAGCGGGATGGAAGGGCGACTATGTCGGCCTGACGGAGAAGTTCAATCGCTCTGCGATGTGGAACTGGCCCGAGGACTGTGATCCAAGGTTTATTGGCTAAGCTGGCGATGAAGCGCTCCAACTGGTCTTGCGTCGCGTCCCTGTCGGGTATCATTTTACCAATTATGGTTAGGTGCAGATCTGCGCCGCGACGGCGTGCCAGTTCGGCCCCCTTCACTAACTCCATAATCCCCTTGCTGGCCATGATGTTGGAATTCCAGAGGATGGCAGGGGTATGCGCCGGCAAGGGGGCTGCATCTACGGAGTGATCGAGATCAGTGGCAAAGTTCTCGACGACGTGTACCGATGTGCATCCAAGCTGTCTCAGCGCCCTGTCGAGATGCGCTGAGGGAATGATAATCGCACAACGCTGGTAAAGGCTACGGGCCAAGACACCAATAAAGCGACGCTTCAGCAGGTCTAGAATATCTGATCCGTGAACATGTATGATCGTCTTCTTGCCGAAGAGGCTCAACATCAAAATGGGAAAGTCTCTCAGAAAGCCAAATGTTGAACGCGAGCAAACGACATAGATGAAATCAGTACGCCCGAAACTCGTTGCATAATAGGCTGAGAAGGTTCGTGCGATGACAGAAAAGAAGGAGCGCAACCCTCCGATCGAGTATCTCAGATCAATCCATGAAATGTCGCCGAGCCCTTCAAGGACATGGTCTGAGATAATAGACTGGCCAGTGACCCCGTTCGTGCGAGAGCCCCAGAAGATTGCCCGCCTAACCGGCCGGCATTCAGCCTTGCTGCGCGATGTGCTGAGGGTCAGTTTAGCGGTAGCCATATTGTGAGGCCCAACCTTCTCCAACCGCTTGAATTATCAACTCGCGCTCAATGTCGGGGAGGCGTGCAGCTTCAAGATGAGTTCGTCCTTGCAAGGGCGAACCGTGCGTCGAAGAGTCAGTGATCGAGCGGCCCGTATAGGCTTTGAATGAGTGCCGAGATATGAAAGTTTCCAGAGTTTGATCGTCCATCTTTATGTCAATCTGCCGGAACATCTCTCGAAACGTATCGAACGTGTTGTGAATACAGTCCTCATATTTGACCAAAACGCGAGACGGCTCAGCCTTCGCAAAAGCGATGAGGTCTTCAAATTGCTGGAATCTGTTTTTAGATTTTAGAAAGTTCACCGCATATTGAATCTGGTCGAACTTGTTTAGCCCGGATAGTTCCTGACGGCGGACCGACATTGCATCGCCGCGCTTGGAAACGTGATAACCCGTCGTAGATTTCAACCAAGACAAAACAAGTGCTACAGGGTCTCGGATAACTGCGATGGTTGCTATGTCCGCATGGTTTAACTGGCTGCGTATATCATCGTCGAAACGCCTGATCGGGCTATAAATTCCGCGAAGGTGGGTATTCTCTGGGAGCGTTTTGCCCGAACAGTCTTTGAAGTGCAGGCCTGCCGATTTGTAGATCTCAATGTCAGAGAGCATTTCACGAAACCAGACGGTGCCGGTCTTTTGCATGCCGATATGGCAAATCGCTTGAAATCGAGTATGATGCACGACAGGTTGAAATTGGCGAACCATGCCCAAGACAGCCTGTTCGGTCGCCTTGATTCCGTACACGAGACGCGGAGACGCAAACTTGCGCAATGATGTGCTTTTTTTAAATCTCCGGTAAGACGTTAGCATGTCAAATCTTTCTCGTCGTCCTTCGGACATTGGAATGACGCGCCCGCAAAGGCCGATACGGTTTTCGCGTCGGCGCCAATGATAAGATCAACCGCAATGCAAAATACGGTCCAAGACTGTACATCAGAAACAAGATCCCGGCGACTGTGTCCTGAAGCAGGAAGTGGACGTAGAAGTTGTAGAAACCGAACAACAGAACGCAGCTATGGATGCTCCTGCTGCGGGTGCTCGTTTCAAGTAAGTAGCCACCTGTAAGCCCGAACAGGAACCAGATTGGCAGAACAAAATATCCCCATTCGATGAATGACTCGACCATGCCGCCTGTATGCGATCCCGAAGGCATGCTGAATGGCGAGTCGTCGGCGAGCATGTCATAGGTCGTGTAACCCATGTCATATCGAGACGGCTTGTCGGGCCAGACCGCTCTTGGCACCAGATTGATAAAGGGGAACATCCATCGATAGCCATAATTAGGTTGATTATACTCTACTGCGCCAGCGAGAGCGTTTGAGGCAAAAACGACATGTTTACCCTCTTGGGAAATGCGAATCCTCGCCTCTCGAGATTTGTCGGTAACGTCTGGAAGGCTTTTGAGTACCTGATCGAAATTCCCCAAAGTGCCGAGCGACGTGGCTTGGCGCAGATATGGCGCATAATTGAGAAATAGGGCGAGGCAGCCAATAGCTAGGATGGCGGGTACTTGTCTGGTTTTGCGAAGATGACCGAACAGGAAAAGCGGAATGATGATCAATAGGGCGTATCTGATCAGGTCGCCGCGCTTTCCTTGTGTAACCGCGTCGAACAGCAAAAATGCCAGGCAAGCCGCAATGACGAGCAGGACAGCGAGAGGGACATTCTTGAATTTGAACTTGCTCACAAGCAGGATGAAACAGGCTGTGTAGAGCGATATGGGGAGCCGATACAAATAGGCCGTGGAAAAATTGGACGCGCTGCCATGGACGGCTGAATATTTGACTGTGAATCCGCCGGATGTTGATATGAACGCTGCCATTGCGAGGGAGCCAATAAGGAATAGAGCGATGCCAAGTCTCAAATAGAACCGCTTTGAATCTGGTTTCTGGCCGTGAAGACTAGCTCGCGCCAATTTGCGTTTAGCAAAGCTGGTACCAAACAAGTCGCCGAGTAAGGTCAGGCTGACAAACAGGCCCATGAACAAGATCAGACTCGCGTAGTTTTTAGCTGATATG
>Ga0256847_1001296_pt1 | contig 13085 bp, 10 predicted proteins | sample TeddybearmetaG_FD_189099 | JGI IMG/M metagenome (GOLD analysis project Ga0256847, IMG submission 189099) | Hydrothermal vent microbial communities from East Pacific Rise, Pacific Ocean - Teddybear | ecosystem: Environmental > Aquatic > Marine > Hydrothermal vents | place: Pacific Ocean: East... | reverse complement strand
CTTTTTGTTTGTGCGCTGAATTAAATATTGTTAGCACGACAGCTCCTTTGTCGGTGACCGAATGATGCGTCCAACTGACGAATATGGGTTGAATAAGCGGGTAAGGTGTGAATAATAGCGAAGGCTACCCCATTTCTATTATAAATTAAACAGGGACTTGACCTTAATGATCAAACAATTGATGCGCCACCTAGCGCTGTTGTGCGTACTGTTCAGCATAAGTACGAGCGGATGGGCCAGTACCCCCGCCAAAACAACAGTCAAAATCAAAACCAGCTTAGGCGATATCGTCGTCGCATTAGATGGCGAAAAAGCCCCCAGAAGCGTGAAAAACTTTCTCCAATACGTCGAAGAAAAATTCTATGACGGCACCACCTTTCATCGTGTGATCGCCAGTTTTATGGTTCAAGGCGGCGGCTACACCAAGATCTACAAACGCAAACCCACACACGCGCAAATCCGCAACGAAGCCAATAACGGCTTAAAAAATGTGCGCGGATCTATTGCCATGGCACGCACCTCTGACCCACATTCCGCGACTGCACAATTTTTCTTCAACGTGGTCGACAACCCGTTTTTAGACCACAAAGAAGCCTCTGGAAATGGTTGGGGTTATGCCGTATTTGGCCATGTGATTGAAGGCATGGACGTCGTCGATAAGATTCGTTACATTGACACGGGTGCCGCCGGCCCTTTTTATTCTAACGTGCCCCTGAAAACCGTGTTAATTAACAGCATTCGCATTATACCTGATGCACGATTCCCTGTTTCCACCCCCTCTGCCCCCTTACAAGGAGAGTAATACTATGGTGACACTTCATACCAATCATGGCGATATTATCATCTCGCTATACGCAGACAAGGCCCCCAAAACCGTGGCAAATTTCAAACAGTATGTCGAAGACGGTTTTTATAGTGGCACCATTTTTCATCGCGTGATCAAAAATTTTATGATTCAAGGCGGCGGCATGGAACCGGGCATGAAAGAGAAAACCTCCCGCGCCAACATTGAAAATGAAGCCAACAACGGCGTTGCCAATGATATCGGCACCATTGCGATGGCCAGAACCCCTGACCCCCATTCTGCGTCGTCACAATTTTTCATCAACATTGGTAAAAATGCCTTTCTCAACTTCAAAGACGAAACAGCCGATGGTTGGGGTTATTGTGCGTTTGGTAAAGTGACCGATGGGATGGATGTGGTGAACAAAATTGCCAACACCTCAACGGGTAGCCAGAATGGCCATTCTGATGTCCCCACTGAGGATGTCATCATTGAGTCTGCTGACTGGACCGATGCATAATATATGCTCTTGGGTCAGTTGAGGCTCGCCTCAACTGACCCGCTCACACACCATAATAAGAACATAAAGCGCCATGCAAGAAGCCCTATTTATTTCTGATTTACACCTGAGTGCCAGCACCCCACACATTACCGAATTGTTTCTTAAATTCCTCCATGAGCGCGCCATCAAAGCCGATGTGCTGTATATCTTGGGTGATTTTTTTGATGCTTGGGTCGGAGATGATGATAGCTCTGAACTCAGCCAAACATGCATTCAAGCACTCAACTCACTGAGCGCGCACACCGAGCTCTATTTTATGCACGGGAATCGAGATTTTTTGATCGGTGACACCTTCCTGCAACACTGTGGTGCACACCTGCAAGCAGACCCCAGTGTGATTGATCTGTTTGGCACACCAACGCTGCTGATGCATGGTGACCTACTGTGTACAGACGACGTTAAATACCAACAAGCCAGGCTCATGGTTCGCGCCCCTGAGTGGCAAGCCGACTTTCTCAGCAAAGACCTGGCAACGCGCAAACACTTAGCCGAGCAATACCGCCAAGCCAGCGGTGAACATACCGCAATGGAAGCCAAAGACATTATGGATGTGAATCCACAAGCGGTGGAAGCGGCCATGCAACACCATCAAACCCAACGCCTGATTCACGGCCACACCCATCGCCCCGGCGTACACACGGTGAATTTACCCCCGACGGTTGGGCACCGGCACGTACTCGCACAATGGTTAACAACGGGTTCCGTTTTATGCTGGAACGCGCAAGGGCCAACCGTTGAGACAATCACACACCGCTAAATCGGGATACGCAACACCATGAACGACAATGAAAAAGTGCCCAATGAAAAAGTGCCCAGTGCCAATTTCATCCGACACATAATTGAACAAGATCTTGCCGCCAACAAAAACCAGAAAAAGGTGCAGACACGCTTTCCGCCAGAGCCCAATGGTTATCTGCACATCGGCCATGCCAAATCCATCTGTCTGAATTTTGGTCTTGCGCAACAGTATCAAGGCACCTGTAACTTACGCTTTGATGATACCAACCCGGAAAAAGAAAGTGACGAATATGCAAAAGCCATTGCTGAAGACGTCCGTTGGTTAGGTTTTACTTGGCAGGATGAAGCGCACTATGCTTCAGATTATTTCGAACAACTGTACGCTTACGCCATCGAACTGATTAACGCGGGTAAAGCCTATGTCGAAAGTTTGTCTGCCGACGACATTCGCACGTATCGTGGTAGCTTAACGGAAGCGGGCAAAAACAGCCCGGATCGTGCACGCAGTGTCGCCGACAACCTCGATTTATTCACCCAGATGCGCGCCGGTGCATTTGCCGATGGCGACTATATTCTACGGGCCAAGATTGATATGGCATCACCCAACATCAATCTGCGAGATCCCGCCTTATACCGCATCAAACGCCAACACCACATTCGCACCCACGATACCTGGGTGATCTATCCCATGTACGATTTCACCCACCCCATCAGTGATGCGTTAGAAGGCATTACCCACTCGTTATGTACCCTGGAATTTGAAGACCACCGCCCATTATATGACTGGGTGTTAGACAACATCAGCCTGGACTGTCACCCGCAACAAATTGAGTTCTCCCGCTTAACCCTGGAATACACCATCACCAGTAAGCGACGCTTGAATCAGCTGGTGACCGAACAACATGTGTCTGGCTGGGATGACCCCCGCATGCCAACCATTGCCGGCATGCGCCGACGCGGTTACCCGGCTGCGGCCATTCGCGATTTTGCCGAACGCATTGGGGTAACGAAAAAAGACAACATTATCGAAATGGGTGTTTTAGAAAGCAGCGTGCGTGACCATTTAAACACACATGCGCCCCGAGCCATGGCCGTACTCAACCCCCTGAAAATTATTCTCACCAATTATCCAGAAGCCCAAGAAGAACAACTATCGGCCCCACGCCACCCTCAAGATCCAGACATGGGTACAAGAACCTTACCCTTCAGCCGAGAACTGTACATCGACCAAGCCGACTTTCGAGAAACGGCCAATAAAAAATACAAACGTTTGGTCTTAGGCAAAGAAGTGAGGTTAAGAAATGCTTACGTGATTCAAGCCCATGAAGCCATTAAAAACGACGCTGGCGAGATTATTGCGCTACAGTGCACCTACGATGCAGAAACCTTAGGCAAAAACCCCGAGGGGCGAAAAGTCAAAGGGGTGATCCACTGGGTTTCAGTCAAACACGGTTTATCTGCTGAGGTGCGCTTATATGACCGCCTCTTCACGGTGCCAGACCCCGCCGCAGCCGATACGCTGACAGACACCTTGAATCCCGCGTCGTTGACCGTACTCAAACACGCCATACTTGAACCCAGTTTGGCGCAAGCACAGGCCGGTGATGCGGTTCAATTCGAACGAGAAGGGTATTTCTGCCGGGATACGGACAACACCGGCGATACCTTGGTGTTTAACCAAACCGTGTCACTCCGAGACACATGGGCCAAAATCTCGCAAGCATAATTTATTCCGCGAAGAACTCAGCTTGATACGCCACATAGCCTTCAAGCTGAGCCAGGCCAACGTCAATGCCTTCCACATCAAACCCCTCAATCGCATCACTCAGCACACAACAGGCTTGTGCTAATTGTACACATTGGTGGGATTGTGCAAACACATCCACGGCGTCTGCAAAATCGCGCATCTCAGAAAAATTTTGATGTTTTCTGAGTTCGCCAATCTGTTCAATACACAATGTATTTAACTGCGCAAACACCGCAGGCGACATCTGCGGGTCATGGTGTATCTCCGTGACCGTTTCTTCAGGCACGGGGGCCTGTTCATCAGCGCGTAAACACTGTGCCAATCCCGCCAACAACACCTCACGCAAGATCGGCTTACGCAACACCGCTTCAAAACACCCATGATAACCGCCAATATCCTCAATCGACGCGGTTAACGCAATCACCGGCATTGCGCATAAGGCTGGGTCGGCTTTTAACGCTTGTGCTGCCTGCACACCATCCATAAGCGGCATTTTAATGTCCATCAGAATCACATCAAAAGTCTGCGCTTGTGCACACTTAATGGCTTCAACCCCATTTTCCGCTTCAACCACAGTGAATGGAAAAGCCCGTAAATAGCCTTGAATTAAGCGTCGATTGGCCGAGACATCATCCGCCACCAGGATACTCGCCGGTTCAAACGCATAGGTTTTTTTGTGCTCAATATTGCCCGCCGGGGATTCACACGTGACTTCAATCTGTTCAAAGCGCAGGCTAAAACAACTACCCTGCCCGACTTCACTGTGTACTTGCATACTGCCATTGAGTTTGGTGCACAATTTTTTGCTAATCGCCAAACCCAGCCCGGTGCCCCCAAACTCTTCGGTACTCTGCCCTTTTTGCTGTTCAAAACTCTCAAATATTTGATCAATGGATTCTGCTCGAATGCCAATGCCACTGTCTTTGACTTCAATGATCATGGTGATTTTATCGCTCTGTGGCGCTGGCAAGGCCTTCACCTCAACCCCAACAAAACCTGCTTTGGTAAATTTAATGGCATTCCCAATCAGGTTAAACAAAATCTGCCTTAAGCGCGTGGTATCACTAATGATATAGGCCGGGAAATCACTGGATATATTGGCATAAAAATCGATGCCCTTTTTTTCAGCGCTCAGACTAAACAGCAGTTTAAGTTCAACAATCAATTGTTGAATGCTCATGGGCGCATATTCCATGGCCAATTTACCCGCTTCTATCTTCGATAAATCTAAAATATCATTAATAATGCGCAGCAAACTGTGGCCACCAGCCGTGATAGACGCCAAAAATGAGGTCTGTTCTGTATCCAAGGGGGTATCTTTTAATAAATCCGCAAAACCAATCACCGCATTCATCGGAGTTCTAATTTCATGGCTCATATTCGCCAGAAACTCTGACTTCGTTTGATTCGCTCGGTCGGCCTCATCCTTTGCCAAAATCAGTTGCTCGTTTTTTTCCTTAAGTTCCAACGTCCGCTCATGCACCGTTTGCTTCAATCGACGCCGGTTTTCCGCATTCAATTTACGCAAGTGTTCGTCGGCTTCTTTGTCCTGGGTGATGTCCTCTAACACCCCATCAATCTGCTTGATCAAGCCGGCATCGTCATATTGCACGGTGGCGCTCAGGGCCACCCAAATCAACTCCCCAGTACTTGTTCGCCAACGCCATTGATCATTTTTACATTTGCCCTGCTTGGCCAATTTTTGGATAAAAGCACGACCGTCTGCATCCTGCATAAAATAATCACATAGGTTCGTTGTTAATAAATCCTCTAGTGCCGGATACCCCAAAATAGCGGCCAACGCGGGATTAGCCTCAATAAATTGGCCTTCAGCATCATTCCGCAACACCCCCACTTTGAGGTTTTCCAATAACGCACGGTGCTCTGTTTCACGCGTACTTAACGCAATATTTGACTCTCTAATTAACGCGATCATGTCTATTTCATGGCGAATAAAATAGATCAAAACCCCGATAAACAACAGATTTAAAAGACCCACCCCCATACCGATATATAAGCTTAAATTGGCCGCTTCAATAGAATCCGACAGTGCCGTGGTAAAGTGCGCATAACTTTTCTCATGAAACGTTTGGATATCCCGCTTTAACTTATCTAAAGCCCGTTTCATTTTATTCGCTTTGGCGAACAAGGCTTTAGACGTTAATAAGGTGTCGTTTTGACTTTGCGCAGTATCCATTGCGACCTGATAATACTCATCAAAGGTCTGACTTAAAGCTTCCAGGTCTTGCGCATAAGGTGGATGGATGTTTTTAATGTGGCTAAAAGCGGCTTGCACTTGCACATAGTACGGCTGCATCTCTGCCAATAATTCGGTTTCCCCCGTCATCACCGATTCAAACAAAAGCTCTTGAATTTTATCAATAATGACAATATTCGATTCAATCTTTTCCAGGGTGGGGTAATGAATGGCCTTCACATCATCCAAGCGTTGTTGGTTCAGTACCGCTGCATCAAATCGATAAACCTGGAAAGCAACAAAGGTTAAAAAAGCAAAAATTGTCACCATAATAATCATGGCGATACTTCTGACCGGGCTTGTTATCTCTGTTGCCATATTGTTTTATGCTTTTTCTCTGATAAAAAATTAGTTTTCGCAGAATCTATCCGCAGCACCTATCCATAGTCTAGACTGTATACCTATTGCCAAGTCGAAAAAGTCACTAATGTGATGTTATTTCTTGTGAAAAAAACACTTGTTAGGCACCACCTAATTGCCTTATGTAGCTTATTAAGCATGTCTGCCCATGCCGTTGAGTTTCATGTGGATGGATTTGCCTCCATTGTGGCGGGCAAAGCCACGCATCAAGCACAACTCACCGATGGCTCAGATACGGACTATTTAGCCAGCACCCCCCAAGGCTTTTATCGTGATGATTGGGATTTAACCCCGGATTCTGTCCTTGGATTACAAGTCATTGCCCAATTTAACGACACTTTCAGCCTCACCGGACAAGTCACCAGTGAAGGCCAAAATGACTTTGATTTGGATCTTGAATGGGCCTATCTGACCTATCATATGCGCCCAAACACACGCTTTTTAATCGGCCGACAACGCTTACCCTTATTTTATTTCTCAGATTTTTTAGACGTTGGTTATGCCTATCATTTTATACGCCCGCCCCAAGAAGTTTACGACCTGCCTTTTGATGACCTTGAGGGCATACAAATGGTGCAGAGTTTTAACCTAGATGACTGGGATGGACAATTTCACCTGTACGTCGGCAACACACAAGACACCCTCGCAGACCCGATCAAACAAGGCCAGTTAGAAGACATTTTCGGCAGCGTATTTTCCATGGGTAACGACTGGATACGCTTTCGCGCCAGTTATTTACAAGGTGACCTTTCATCCAACAACATCTCTCGCGGTGGCATCCGTCAAGACGACAACAATGCCATTAAAACCACCTTTTTGGGTTTGGCGGTTGAAGCCACAATCGATGACATTATCCTCTTAAGTGAAGTCATTCGAATTCAGTTTGATGACCCCATCGGCCCCGATCAAGGCCTGGGTGGCACACAAATTATTGGTTGGTATCTCTCTGTTGGTTACCAATTTGACGATTTCACCCCGTACATCGTCTACGCCGAAAACAGCTTAGACATTGACCAGGAGAATATTTTGCTCAGGCTCAACGGCCTTGATGACCAAGATTTATCCAGCACAGCGTGGACGGTTGGCCTACGATGGGATTTTATGCAGCAAGTTGCACTCAAAGCGGAGTACATCACAAGGCGCGATGTGAGTAGCCGAAATTTCCGCAATATTACTGGCAAAAGTCGCGAGATTGACCTCTTCACCCTCGGTTTTGATGTGATATTTTGATGAGATCAGCGATGAAAAAATTGTCCATTTGCCTGATGTTCACGCTGTGTGCACTGACCAGCGTGCACACGCGTGCAGATATCCACATCATTGTGCACACCTCCAATCAAGTCGATATGAGCCAAGCCTATATCAAACGCATCTTTTTAGGCAAAGTAGCGCATTTTCCGGGCGGCAAACCCGCCATTCCTGTCAACATCCAAGCCGGTACTGACTTACGCAAAACCTTTGAACGCATCATTCTGAACAAATCAGATGCACAAGTCCGTTCGTATTGGGCAAAGCGCATTTTTACCGGGAAAGGCATCCCCCCCAAAGAAGTCAATTTACTCGACCTACTCACCCTCATTGCCAGTGACCCCAGGTTCATTGGTTACACCAACGAAGCCGCCGATTTAGGGCCAGAAGTTAGGGTATCCGGTCAATACTGACAAACCCCATCTGCTATACTATAGAAAGCACAATAGACTGACAAACGCCGAGAAAAAGCATGTCTACACCACCCAAAATACTGATCGTCGATGATAATCGAACCAATATTAAAGTGGTCGCCAACACGCTCAAACAAGACCACTATGACATTTCCTTTGCCGAAGATGGTGCACAAGCTTTAAACCTGCTGTCCGAACAATTGGTCGACGTCATTTTGCTTGATGTAATGATGCCCAAAATAGATGGTTACGAGGTCTGTGCCCAGCTAAAAAAACAACCTCGATACCAAGATATTCCGATCATCTTTTTAACCGCAAAAACAGATGAAGCCAGTATTTTAAAAGGCTTTGAATGTGGTGGGCAGGATTACATCACAAAACCGTTTATTTCCTCAGAATTGCGCGCCAGAGTGCGCACCATGGTAAAAATTAAAACCTTTGAAGATGCTCAGCAACAAATCATTGAAGAGGCACTCTCAGAACTCAAAATTTTGAATGAAGAAATTATTTCAACCCAAAGAGAAGTTGTTTTCACCATGGGGTCGATTGCGGAAACCCGGTCTAAAGAAACCGGTGAACACGTCCGCCGTGTGGCAGAATATTCGAAGTTATTGGCTTTATTATCCGGCATGGAGCCAACCGAAGCCGAAATTTTCAAAATGGCCTCCCCCATGCATGACATTGGCAAAGTCGGCATTCCCGATGCGATCTTAAACAAACCTGGAAAATTGACCGCCGACGAATTTGAAATCATGAAAACGCATGCACAATTGGGCTACGAAATGCTCAAGCACTCCCAAAAAGCCATCATGAAAACCGCCGCGACGCTTGCCGGTGAACACCACGAAAAATGGGATGGCTCCGGGTATCCCAGACAACTCAAAGGCAACGCCATCAGTTTATATGGCAGAATTACCGCCATCGCGGATGTATTTGACGCCTTAGGCTCAGACCGTTGTTATAAAAAATCCTGGCCTGATGAACGCATTTTCACTTTATTAAAAGAACAACGCGGGCAGCATTTTGACCCCACATTGATTGACCATTTTTTTGCGCATCTGGACGATTTTTTGGCCATTCGCAATCAATATCGAGATATGTTGTAAACAGCCCCGCCAGTCCAGACGCCCGCAAACATTCCCAAAAACGATCCTTTAATGGCCGCTGCCGCTATCCATTTTACAAGATGTGACACAACGCCATTATGTGATAAATTCCTCCGTTTTCCCAAATAGATGAACTCACCATGCCACATGAACTTGCACTTTTGCCTCAGGGTCACCTGCATTGTTACCTTGAAACCAACCGAACCACTGAAGATACCGTCACCAAAGCGTTTGCCCGACACACCGGAGAAGGCCTATTTCTACTCGCCAATTTAACCGATAGCACGAACCTTTCCACCTCCGTTTATTACTGGCGCGATTTTGCCAAACAGTATATGACAGAGCGCTGTCATGCCAGTGATTATGCGACTGAGGCTTTAGAGCCCCTCGCCCCGGTGTTGGCGTATACAACCCTGCTACAAAATAGCCCGCCCATGACTGGCGCAGAATACCTTTCACAGGAAATGTTAGACCACCTATGGCAAACACTGGATGCTTGGGTGTGTGCTGAAGTCAAAGCCATCGGTGGCAAGTTGGCGGATTTCCTGAAAAAAAAGGCCCCTCAATGGCGACAAGTGGGCCGCATTTGTTTTCATTTGGCTGAAAATAAACAAGACCCAGAGTGCCCTTTTGCGTTTATCGCAACCTATGTTCCACAAGTGTCTCACGGTGGCAAAACACAACACTTACCGCTCGGCAAAGCGTTACAAGAATATGCCGGTGCCAAAAATAAAAAGGCGTTAGTCAATTTGCTCTCCCCGGTACAATTGGCCGCTGAATCAAGCGCGTGTATGCATGCTTTGGTTGATTCTGGCGATATTTATTACCCTTTGGCCTGGAACACGCAAGAGGCTTATCAATTCTTAAAAGACGTCACACATTATGAAACCTGTGGCATCGTCGTGAAACTGCCGAACTGGTGGAAACAGCGCAGCAAACCCAAAGTCAGTGTGACCTTAGAAACCCCCTCACAAAAAAAATTCGACGTCGATGCGATGTTGGATTTTAACCTGAGCCTGGTTTTAGGTGATCAAACCCTAAGCCAACAAGAATGGGATGAACTCATGCACGCTCAAGATGGTTTGGTGCAGATCAGAGGCCAATGGGTAGAGGTGGACAAAGCCCAACTCACGAAAGCGTTAGCACATTGGCAAGCGCTACAAGCAACATATGCAGGAGAAGGGATTTCGTTTATTGAAGGCATGCGTTTACTCGCGGGTGCCCCTGCGGATCTAGGCACGAAAACCGGTGCCATCGAAGAACAAGCCTGGTCGTTCATCCACGCGGGGGACAGTTTAACCACCTTATTACACACATTACAGCAACCCGAACACGCCAAAACACCCCCGCTGGGAAAAGCCCTGAAAGCCAATTTGAGGCCTTATCAAGCGCTTGGCGTGAATTGGTTATACCAACTCACACAACTGAGGTTAGGGGCTTGCTTAGCCGATGATATGGGGCTCGGCAAAACCCTGCAAGTTATTGCGCTGTTATTACAGCTTAAGCGCAAGCGCGCCAAACACACGTCATTATTGGTCTTGCCCGCATCACTTTTAGGCAACTGGAAAAGCGAGATGGATACTTTTGCGCCTTCCTTGCGTTATTTGATGTTGCACCCGTCCCAAACCCCAAAATCCACCTTAGATGACATGGCACAAAACCCTGAAATACACCCTTATGATCTGCTTGTGAGCACTTATGGCATGTTGTCAAAACAGTCTTGGTTGCTGCATCAAAACTGGTATTTATTGATTTTAGATGAAGCTCAAGCCATTAAAAACCCAGGCACCCAACAAACCAAAACCGTCAAAAAAATCAACGCACACGCCAGGGTCGCGTTAACCGGGACTCCCATTGAAAATAAGCTAGGCGATTTATGGTCGTTGTTTGATTTTATCTGCCCCGGATTATTGGGTACTCCAACAGCATTCAAACAATTCATCCAGACCTTACAAAGCCGAGAACAACAGCAATATGCCCCTTTAAGAAAGCTGGTTCAGCCGTATATTTTGCGCCGCTTAAAAACCGATAAATCCATCATCAATGATTTGCCCGATAAGACCGAAGTCCACGCGTACTGCCATTTAACAAAAAAACAAGCCGCCCTCTATCGCCAATCCGTACAAGATTTGTCTGTTGCTTTAAACGGCCCCGTCGGCATACAACGACGAGGTTTGGTTTTATCCTACTTATTGCGCTTCAAACAAATCTGTAATCACCCTTCACAATTGATCGGTGATGGCCTTTACTCCGCCAAAGACAGTGGCAAATTTTCCCGCTTAGCTGAGATTTGTGAAGAGATTGCCTCACGACAAGAAAAAGTCCTCATCTTTACCCAATTTCGAGACATTACTAACCCATTAGCCACGTTTCTGAGCACGATTTTTGGCCATCCCGGTTTGGTTTTACATGGCGGAACAGCGGTGAAAAAACGCAAAACGCTGGTGGATCAATTCCAACAAGATAATGGCCCACCCTTTTTTATCCTATCGATCAAAGCTGGCGGCACAGGGCTGAATTTAACCGCCGCTTCGCATGTCATCCACTTCGACCGCTGGTGGAATCCCGCCGTCGAAAACCAAGCCACAGACCGGGCTTTTCGGATCGGCCAAAAAAACAACGTGCTCGTGCATAAGTTTGTGTGTACGGGTACAATTGAAGAGAAGATTGATGTTCTGATCAACGACAAAACCGCATTGGCTGAAGACTTATTGGCAGGCAATAACGAAAAGCTGATCACCGAAATGAGCAATGAAGCGTTGATCAATATGGTCACTTTGGATGTTAACCAAATAATCGCTTAATTTCCTAGAATCATTGACATCCTTAACAACACGAAAGAGGCCCTCTCATGACAGATGATGAACTGAAAGAACTGGTTGCCAGTTTGGCCATTGGCTTGAAAGAAACCCAGAAACTTCAGCAAGAAAATGCCGCACAAATGAAGGAAACCGATAAACTTCAGCAAGAAACCGCCGCACAAATGAAGGAAACCGATAAACTGCAGCAAGAAACCGCCGCACAAATGAAAGAAACCGACCAACGAATAAAAGAAACTCAGAAACTTCAGCGGGAAAATGCCGCACAAATAAAAGCGCTGGGCCGTCAGATCGGCGGTTTGGGCAATAAATTTGGCGGTTTTACTGAAGGCATGGCATTACCCTCTATGACACGTATTTTGCGACAACAATTTGGCATGGAAGTGGTTAGCCCCAGAGTGAGAATGCGCAAAGGCGCTGAGGAAATGGAAATTGACGTCCTCGCGTATGCAAATAGTGACATTAATACCGTCTTTATCGTGGAAATTAAAAGCCGCCTGCTGGATAAAGATGTCACACAAGTCACCACCATGCTCAACAATTTTCCACGCTTTTTCCCAGAGCATGCAGAAAAACGCCTATTTGGCATGATTGCCGCCGTTGACTTTACCGAATCTGAAAAGCAAAAAACGCTGAAAAATGGCTTATATCTGGCTGCCATCACGGATGAACAATTTGAGATACAAACCCCACCCGGATTTAAAGCCAAGCGATTCGGACGACACTAAAGAGGCCCCCTCATGACAGATGATGAATTGAAAGAACTGGTCGCTAATTTAGCCATTAGCTTAAAAGAAACTGATAAACTTCAGCAAGAAAATGCGGCGCAAATGAAGGAAACCGAGAAACTTCAGCAAGAAACCGCCGCACAAATGAAAGAAACCGACCAACGAATAAAAGAAACTGAGAAACTTCAGCGGGAAAATGCCACGCAAATAAAAGCACTGGGCCGTCAGATCGGCGGTTTGGGCAATAAATTTGGTGGTTTTACTGAAGGCATGGCATTACCGTCTATGACACGTATTTTGCGACAGCAATTTGGCATGGAAGT
>Ga0256847_1001295_pt1 | contig 13090 bp, 11 predicted proteins | sample TeddybearmetaG_FD_189099 | JGI IMG/M metagenome (GOLD analysis project Ga0256847, IMG submission 189099) | Hydrothermal vent microbial communities from East Pacific Rise, Pacific Ocean - Teddybear | ecosystem: Environmental > Aquatic > Marine > Hydrothermal vents | place: Pacific Ocean: East... | reverse complement strand
GAGCGCTTTCTTACCGGTTTCCGGGTGTATTCTTACTACCGGGTGGATCATAGTTTGCTCTGGGTTATTGTGAGGGGCGGCGTCGTGCAAGGCTGTCATCCCATCGCAGATTTCCTTCATTGGGGCAGAAAGTTCGTTATAAGCCTGATACAAACTGGCCCACATAGTGTCACCACCCGTAGGAGGGCATTTCACCAGGTGCAAAATTGACATTAGCGCAGGTTCTGCCCGAAACGTAAGGTCGGTATGCCATTCATCTGCAACTCCACCATGTGTAGCGGCCAGTTCAAACATCTCTGTATGAGGCGTGTAGGGGTTTTTCAGGTTTGGATGCCCCTCAATCTCACCAAAATGACGCCCAAATGCAACGTGGGCATCGACAGTAGGATGTTGGTTAGGTAGAAAAATCACAAGGTGCTCTAGTAACAACGCTTTTAGTGCGGATATATCTGCCTTGGACGGATTGGATATGTCCGGACCGGTGATTTCAGCTCCGAGTGCCCCGGCCAAACGGGTAACTGACCAGTTTTCTGGAATGTTTGCACTATCACTCACCACAATTTCCTTTTTCTTCGAGTCAGACACCAATAATATACATATTAGTGGTAGCAGGCATATGCCTGTGGAAATCTAAATGTGCTGTGTTCAATATGTGGCTTGTTCACAAGAGTTGTTTTTAAGCAGAACCCTGTCAATTCGAGAAGATGAATTATGAGTGTAAAATTGTTATTTTTTGCAGGCAGCAGTCGAAAAGAATCCCTAAACAAGAAACTGGCTCGTGCTGCGTGCGATTTGGCAACAGACGCAGGTGCCACTGCGACCTTTATTGATTTACGGGATTATCCAATGCCTCTCTATGATGGGGACTGGGAAGATGAGAATGGGCTACCGGAAACCACTATAGATTTGAAAAAAATATTTACAGACCACGACGGATTCTTAATCGCGTCCCCTGAGCACAATAGCGCTTACTCCTCGCTGCTGAAAAATACGCTCGACTGGATTTCAAGATCACATTATGAAAAGGAACCTGCGCTTTCAGCATACCAAAACAAGGTGGCAGCAATTATTGCAGCCTCACCTGGTGGCTTGGGTGGACTTAGGGGCTTGGTTCCCTTGAGAATGCTATTGGGGAATATTGCGGTAACCGTAGTTCCAAATCAAATGGCACTACCACATGCACACAAGGCATTTGATAAGGATGGGAAATTGAAGGATGAGGCGAATGTTAGTGCTTTGTCCAGGGTGGTAGATAAATTGATTGATGTTGCTTAAGTTGCGTCAGTGGTAAATATAGCCAAACGGTATCTTTCACTATATTAGAGGTGTGAAAATGACTGACATATTGGAGTTGAAGTCTAAAATGGAATTATTAGAAGAAGAAATTTCCAACTTAAAGGGTATCGTTCACGTTATGTTGGAAGAGCTGGAAAACGGTTCAATTCAAGTTTCTGCTCGGCGAATAAGAGAGGTGCTAGAACAGACAGATAACAAAGACCTGTCATAAAAATATCCATTACACTCGGTTGTGATAGCAATAAATCGAATTTGGTGGAATCGCTATTTTTGATTTCCTTTGTCTTTTCCCCGTTGTCGTAGGGTTTTTTTCCTGAAAACTTTTTGGGTTTGAAACGACGGAAAAACGCATTAGTCAAACAGAATGGGGAATCAGTGTAGTATTGATTTGAATTTCTCATAGTTCGGCGGATATCTGCAAGTTGCTATTCCACTACGCTACGAGCAGCCGCATAAACAAAAGTGGTTTCGCATTTTCTACCATCTAAATTGTAAACCGTTAGCTTAAACTCTGATCCACATGGCAGATTGCGAGGTCGCTATAACCTCGATAACAAATATCCAAATACTCGACTACAAAACCTGCATTTTCTAATGTTTCTGCAAATTCCTGTGTTGTGTGACGCCAAAATTTTCCGGATTTATGGCCCTTGCTCCCTAATCTGTTTTGTCGAATCACCTCTGCGCCTTCAATAAATGCAGAAATAGTCTTGGTAACTCCGTGCGTACGAACGGAGTTTTTTAGGACATACCAAGTCCAATCCAGTACTTTGTTTTCCCGACCCCAGTCGATAATAAACAATTTTCCGTCGGGCTTTATCCAAGTTTTAATTTTTTTAAGTACTTCTGTTTGCGGATGCATAGCGTAGAGAGAATTAATCAGGATAATTACGTCGAAAGTATTTTCTTTTAGCTCCAAATTAAGCACGTGCTCATTTAGAATTTTAACATTGTTGACAGAGTTTCGTTGATACTTTTTCCCGGCAAACGAGCTCATGGCTGGGTCGCTGTCCACATGTGTAAAGTGTGCGTCCGGCACTATTTTTGCCATAGCAGTAATGAAATTACCTGTCCCAGCACCTAAATCACAAATAGCTGCGTCACGGGGTAATTCCCAATTTTTAAGATGTTTTAATAGCAGAGATATATTTTCTTGATATGCAGGAATGAAATCGCACATTAGATCGTATTTTAGTGCATAAACTGACCAATCAATGTCCTGCGTATTCTTGGTCATATTTTTTTTTGAGATTTTTGATCGATTTTCAATACTAGTGCTCTGATTTTTTATACAAGAGTGCCTCAGTTTACACGCATTTCTAAAGACTAGATAATCGGCAGTGATGTTTGTAAAACTACGTGCTGTGAATTGGTACACTTTCTCTGAAATTTAGTTGTGTGCTGTCATACATCACTTCATTTTGACACTTTCTTTTTGAGGCTCTTGCGATTAAGTAGAAATCTGCTGATAGGGGCCAAGGAACCGTATATCGACATTCGAAGTTTGTCGGTGCCGCGAGGTTCAAAGGATTTACAGTCGATAACGTGTTGTGCCGCTTCTTTCCAGACAAGATTCCAATACAACGGATGAACATCTTTGCCACAGAGAACGTCATGTATGTTCGCCATTAGTATGTTTTGATGAACGTTACCGAATGTTGGATGATTGTAGTCCAGACCTGTTTTTTTCCAACCCAATTTGGTATAGAACGGTACCATATCGTCTGGGGAACTTATAATAACCCACTCTCGGCCGGATAAGGCGCACGCTGCTGCGATAAACCCAAAAAGTGTAGCTAGGAGATCATTTTTCCGGAAGGCGCTATGCGTTGCGGCTCTGGACATTTCCAAAACTTGATCCTTGCGCGGCAGTGTGCCTGACCACTCAATATATTGTTCTTGTTCAAGTTTGTCCCCGAGTTGATTGTAAAGCATTCTTGCCGTCGCTATCACTTGACCTTTATACTTTGCTACTACGATTCGTGCTCTGGAATCATATTCGTCAGCCATATCATCCACGGTAATACCAGGTGAGATGTGTCCAATGTCCGCGTTTGCACTAAGCCTGAGTTTAAGAACTTCTCTATAATCTTCTTCTGTTTTCAGAAAGTAAAAATCAGCCCCTTTTGACATAGAGGAAGGGATAAAGTTGGCCTTCCTGAGTTCATCTAATGTAGACACGTTTCCAAATTGTATGAGGTATTGACCTAACGCATTCTTTGAGCTTTGCGTAATTTCTTGATGTTCCACTCCCACAATTAGGTAGTCCTTACCGGAATCAGATCGAATGTTTATTCGTTTAACAATTACGGTAATTGAAATGTTGGAAACTAAAGGTAGGCTTACCTGCAAATCCAATTTCATGCCTACAAGCAAAAACTTATTTCTAAGGCTGCAAGCAATTTGTAGTCCACTTCTGGATATGTCCCGTATCTGAAAGTAGATAAAATCGTTAAACCGGCTAGGCGTTGCACAAACACAGGTTGGAAGGAATTGATCGCCGCAAAGCCACCGATCACTATTACGTCGCTCAATGCCGTCTTCATGAGCCAGTGGTCGATTTGATAGTCGAACCGATAATAGGGATCGTTCAAAGGTTTTGGCTAGGCTGTTTACGATTAGACCCTTATATCGTGAACGTTGACCGCTTACCACTATTTCCAGCTCTACTGAATCCCCTTTCTGAAACAATTGAGACTCTTCCAATTGGACAAGTTCAATTCCGAGAGGACTCATTCGCCAAACTTGTATTTCCTCATATTCGAGTGGTGAGTCCGAAACCTTTCTTATTCTTGCAAGAATATTGTCTTCTGCGTGTATATCCGCAGGAAAGATTCCTGAATGAACTTCATTGAGTTCCATTTTCCCCTCTAGAAGGAGCTAGCAAGTGGAATGGACTCGAGATCCTCGGGTGGCCGGGAAAAAAGACTCAAAGCCCGGGATAGAGTGGCTAGATTTTTGTCTGTAGGTTTCATGAGGTGGATAGTTGCCGCTTTGGGGAAGTCGCGAATTGTGAGTTCGTATTGTGCAAGCGGAATAGGTGTCAGTTCAAGAACAATATGCATTTGTTTAAGGAGGATAGCAGAGTCTTCGCTAAGTATCAGGTCGCCCATTTCAAGCTTAGGAGCGAGATTTGGATGTTTGGTTAGGTCGTCCAAACGACTCAAATAGTTTACGGGCGAACCTAATGCTGTAATTTCTACACTGCTATCGAGGCCACCTAAGTTCCCCACTATCGCCTCTCCGACTGAAATCAGAATATATCTATGAATTTGCTGGCTAGATAGCGTGGAATTCAAATCCTTGTTACATCGGGAAATTTCTAACCCTGCCAGCAGTGCTCTTATTAGGTTTAGGTTTGGGTCAGGTTCATCAAAGTACGCAAATATCAGATCACCCACCTTTCTAGGTATTCCTCTATGGGCTTCAACTGCATCAGAGCAGACCTTAACGTCTGGTAGTACGCTTTCTGTGACGAAGGATTTTAACTCCTTCGATCCGGATGTGAATCCACGAATATCACTGAATAAACAAGCTACTTCGGTAACTCTTGGTTCTAATACTGCAATAGACGCTTGCAGTACAGACATATTGTTTTCTTTGACTTGCTGTTCTAGCCTCTCTGCTATTACGCGAGGAATAAAGGTTCTAATTCGGTCAGCGAACTCGACATTGAGTTCGATTATTTTTTTCTGTGATTCTAAGTGTTTTTGAGCTAGTAAAAAGTTTCTGATTTCAGAAATGTATGATGATCGAATTACTATTACTGAGCCAAGAGTAACCATAATTGCGCTGACAATGTTTTGGGTAGAAATATTGGATTCAATTAGAGTCGGGAGCACAGAAGCCATTACGCAAGATGTGAAAATCGCACTTTTCAGAGCTGATGTACGCAGCATTATGGCACTTATCATTGTGAAAATGAAAACCCAAGTCCAATCAGCCTCAGGATACCAAATCAATACCCTCGCCTGGAGATAACTCATAACCCACCATGTAATCAGCAATGGTAATTTGTGGTAGCTTTTGTGCCTAAGTGGCGACAGGTAGAAAATAAAACACGCTACAGATAGTGCTGCCACCGAAAACCGAAAGTTAAACCACAGATCCAATGGTTCCAGACCTTGCGCTTTGTCAAAGAAAAAGTAGTGTGCGATGTAACCTGCACATACGATAGGAAAGAAGATCAGTGCATTTTTACAAAAGGAAGCATTGGTTTCTTCTTCCCACATCCCCATCCACGGCGTGTTCTCCAACACCAGTTTCGGAAATAGCCACTCAATAGTGTTGTCGAGCTTACTCATTGGGTGAGTTGATAAATGCAGTCTGCATTTTTGATTTAGCGTTACTTCTCACTTTGGATCAACCTCATGTTGAACAAAATACGTAACTCTTCCTCGTCGGTGAGGATGCATCCTTCGCTAGATCGAGCTACATACTCGGTATGATGCGTCACTTTATGTGACTATCAGAACCGAAGGCTTATTGTCCTCAACCAGTCCCGAAAAAGGTATGACGCCCGTCACATTTTCTATGCCGTTGGTCACTAAAACGCGTTTTCATAGACAAATAGTGATGGAATACCGCCTGTATGGACGAATATCACATCATCCGACCCGGACAGCTCGGAGTTGCGAATCTGGTGGATGAGTCCAGCCATGCCTTTACCAGAGTACACAGGGTCTAGAATGATGGCTTCTGTTTGTGCCAGCAGATTTATCGTGTCGATGGTTGCTGAGGTAGGTATTCCATAGCCATCTCCCAGATGACGGTGATCGACGAATATGTTTGAAGTGCTAATCGATACGCTGAGAGGCTTCCCGGCAGCGGCTTCTGATGCCAATTTTAATATGCGATCATTAAATCTGCTTGCGTTTTTCTCATATACATTGATACCAACTACATCCCAGGGTAGTCCGTGTGCGACACTGCCTGCTATAAGGCCGGCCTGTGTGCCACCGCTGGCGCTGGCGAAAAATATTTTGTCGGGCTGAATCTGATGAGATGCGCAATCGACAACCAATTCTTCTATGCACTGCACGTAGCCCAAGGCTCCAATTTCGTTAGATCCCCCTGTTGGGATGGTGTATACGCATTTTCCTTTGGAGCTCAATTCTTCAAGTAACCAGGTATGTTTGCTACTGCGATTCTCTGGTTCTATATAGTGAATTGTAGCGCCTAATAATTTGTCGAGCAGAATGTTACCGCTGGTCTCATAGTGAGGATTATCCCAGCCCACACTCCTTCCCAGTATCAGGTGACACTCCAGGCCTGCTTTTGCGCATGCAGCAGCAGTCTGTCGAGCATGGTTGGACTGTATTGCGCCAAAGGAAATTATCGTATCGGCTCCTTCGTTTAATGCCTGCCCCAGAAGAAACTCAAGTTTACGGGTTTTGTTTCCGCCTGCCGCCAAACCAGTCGCGTCATCTCGCTTTATCCAAATTCGGGGTCCACCAAGTGATTCTGACAACCTATCCAGTGCTTCGAGAGGGGTGGGTAGGTGTCCCAGTTGAACACGGGGTTGTTGGGAAAGTAGAGATTGCATAATTACCTGTTCAATGTGCAAAATTGGTCGAACATACAGCATTGTTGGTTAATGGATGTCTAATGTCCACCTACCGGTACATAATGTACATCGCTAAAAATATTCTGGAATTTGTGGCTTGAAGCTGACGTATCATCCAAAAACTGCTGTCGATAGCAGTACTTTGCAGAAATACAAAGACTTTGCTTTGGAGCTGGCCGCTCTGGGCGGGAAGGCGGCATTGCCCTATTTTCGAAGTGCATATGATTTGGAAAACAAACTCCAGGGTATCGACTTTGATCCCGTTACTACGGCTGACAAGTCTGCTGAATCTGTAATCAGAAAGGCGATTGAGTCGCGCTTTCCTTCTCATGGAATTCTTGGCGAAGAGCAGGGTTTTAAAGGTGGAGATGGGCTGACCTGGGTAATTGATCCCATTGACGGTACACGCGCATTTATCAACGGGATGCTGCACTGGGGGGTATTGGTAGCCCTGTTCGACGGAGAAACACCCCTTGTTGGGGTGATGTATCAGCCCTTTACAGACGAGTTTTTTGTGGGTGACAACACTAGTGCCGAATATATTCGTGGTTCAAAAAGTGAAGTGCTCACAATTAGAAATTGTCCGACAATACGGGATGCAGTTTTGGCTTCTACGGGGCCTCAGTTTTTCCAATCGGGTGACGAACAGAACGGTTTTGCACGTCTTGAACAACAGGTTAAAACGTTGAGGTATGGTGGTGATTGTTATCTTTACTGCATGCTGGCGATGGGGCAGATAGATCTGGTTGTGGAGGCAGGATTAAATACGTATGACATACAAGCCCTTATTCCGATAATTAAAGGGGCCGGGGGGTTCGTTTCCACTTGGGGTGGAGATAATCCGAGTATGGGAGGCCAAATTATTGCAGCGGGCGATGAGCGAGTATTTGAACTGGCACTCAGTCTGCTGCAGGGTTATTGAGATAGTCTTCTGCGAAAAGTCTAATTCGATCCGTTTCGGAGTTTACCCCCAGTTATGCGAAAGCACGATCCAGAACAGAAAACATTTTTTCGATCTGAAGAACGAATTTTTCAGGTTAATGGTGCGTGGTGGTTTTCGATTCGAGAAGGTGAGAGCGGTCCATATCCCAGTCGGGATGCTGCTCGAGATGCTCTTACTCAATTTATCCTGGATCTTAGAACTGACATTGAACTAGATGATGTCAGTCGTTTGGACAATTCGCCAGATGGCTCAGCCGGTTGGAATCTTTCCGACCTCTAAAATACCCCTTTGCCAAACCAGGCAGTATTCGTTAAGTTAATTTGATTTTCCGTTCCCGGTATTCATTTTTATCTTACGAGGTGCCAGTATGTTCACCAGTGTTGTTCCAGTCTGGAAAAGCAGACGCATTTTTTTGCGTGTTTTGAGCGTTCTAAGTGTTTTAGTGTTTCACCCGCTCGTTTTTGCAGCTGATCCTTCTTCTTCAGACGCAAGAATACTTGCTGAGCTCGATCTCGAAAAAACCACCAGCCTTCTGTTCTTACCCAGGGAAGAAAAGCGAGTGGCTTTTAGAAATATCGATCGAATAATGCCCACACGGCCACTTAAAACGGGGCCATATGTTCACCCTCTGGGCTCTCAACTAAAGGATTTTTCGGCGGTTACCTATACGCTTGATGGTCAGACTTATTCTATTGATCAGTACATGAAAAACTTCGACACAATGGGATTACTCATTGTGCGGGATGACAATATTCAGCTGGAAAAATACGCCCTTGGTAATGATGAATCCAGCCTCTGGATTTCCTTTTCTGTTTCTAAGTCTATTACATCAATGTTGCTGGGTGCTGCTGTAAAAGACGGTTACATAAAGAGCCTTGATGACCCAATAACCGACTATTTGCCATTGTTAAAGGGCAGCGCGTATGACAAGGCCAGTATAAAAAATGTGTTGCAGATGTCTTCCGGTGTTGCGTGGAATGAAGATTATGAAGATCCGAAATCGGATGTGAGCCAGGCTGGTGGACTATCTGGAGTAGCTTTGTACAGCTACCTTTCTAAACTGCCTTCTGAATCGATACCAGGTGAAGTGTTCAACTACAATACAGGTGAAACCAATCTGGTTGGGTCGCTGGTGCGCGCAGCCATAGGTAACAATTTGGCTACTTATGGAACTACCAAAATCTGGAAGGCCTTTGGTATGGAATCACAAGCTAACTGGCCGCTTAACGCTATCGGTGGAACAGAGCTCGGCGGATGCTGTATTGCTGCTACGTTGCGTGATTATGCGCGTATTGGGCTGTTTGCGATGCAGGGTGGCGTAGCGCACGATGGGACGCGTATCTTGCCTGATGACTGGATGCAGGAATCGACTACACCATCTAAAGGCTATGAGGGATACGGGTACCTGTGGTGGCTGGAGAAAGATTCCTACTCGGCGCTCGGTATATTCGGGCAATCAATATCCATACACCCGGCCACGAAAACCGTTATTGCTATTCATAGTGCATGGCCCAAGGCGAGCAATGCTGAGCAGAGTAAACATCGGGCAGCGTTAATTGCTGCTTTAATGATCCGTCTGGACAAATAGTAATGAAGCCTTTAACCGGTATTACCATAATCGAGTTTTCTACAATGGTGACCGCCTCCTTTGCTACCATGATGATGGCGGAGCAGGGCGCGCGTGCCATTAAGGTTGAGCCTGTTGGTGAAGGTGACCCAATGCGTGGGCTCGGTACCCAGAAGGGCAACATGTCTGGGTTGTTTGCCAATTGTAACCGGGGCAAGGAATCCATAAGTGTTAATCTGAAAGATCCGCAGGGTCTGGAAATTGCTAAACGTCTGATTGAAAAAGCGGACGTGGTGATATCGAATTTCAGACCGGGTGTAATGGACTCTTTGGGTCTGGGCAGTGCTGAACTGCGCAGCTCTAATCCACGCCTTATTTATATGGCGGTGTCGGGCTTTGGCACCAAAGGCCCATTAAGTGCTGCTCCAGCGTATGATCCCGTAATTCAGGCGCATGCCGGTTTTACAGCTACCCAAGGCCAACAACAGCCCGAATTTGTCCGCAATCTTATGTGCGATAAAATAACGGCATATTCCGCGTGTCAGGCTGTTACTGCAGCGTTGTACCAGCGCTCACAGACAGGAGACGGGCAACATATTGATTTGTCTATGCTGGACGCAGGTCTGTTTTTTCTTTTTCCGGATGGCTTTATGCAATATACCTTACTGGATGAAGATATTGAGCATAGGCCTTTGCTGGCTGACCTTATCTACAACCTCACATTGACAAAAGATGGGGCAGTAACAATATCGGCGCTGACTGACGAACAGAGATTAGGTGTGGCAAATGCAGCCGGTCTGGACAATCTGAATGATGATGAACGCTTTAATTCATACAGAAATATTATTAAGAACATTGAAGCCTACCGCGAAACTCTGGCAGCACAGTTTATCCAGATGGATACAGATGAACTGATGCAAAAGCTCGTTGCCAATGACGTGCCATGTGCCCGCTGTCATACTCCCTCCCAGGTGTTATCCCAGGAACAAATTCGCGCCAATGGTACTACCAGCGAAGTGGAGCATCCGGTTACAGGAAAGATGCTGGTGGTGCACACGCCGGCTATGTTTGCTGGAAATCGTTTGCCGCTTGCCACTCCCGCACCCGCCTATGGGCAGCATACGCAAAAGGTACTTGAAGAGCTGGGCTTTGATGCAGAATCCTATGCTGAAATGACAACTGCGGGTATCGTAGGCTAGGGAAACAGAATAGGAAGGTAATTTATGCGATTGTTTTTGAGAATATTGATTGGTTTGTTCGCACTATTATTTCTGGTAGTGGTTGGGCTGTACGTGAGTGGCAGGGGTAATATCGTTAGCTTTGTTGCGGCTACATTATTTTCCAGTCCAGATTTACCGTTTAATTCGGCTGACGCGGTTACACCTCCTGATTATTCAGATTTGGCTTCCTGGGCAGCACTTCCTTCAAAAACCGATCTCGCAGATATGCGGCCAGCGGGTATCGGGGATCCCGATATTCAGGGCTCAGCTCCCGTAGACGTATTTTTTATCCATCCGACCGGTTTCATGAAAGGTTCCAGTTGGACATTTTCCATGAATCCCAATACCGCAACGGAGGAAAATACTAATTGGATGCTCGCTAATCAGGCCAGTGCCTACAATGGGTGCTGCAATGTGTATGCACCACGTTACCGACAGGCTTCAATATTTGCATATTTATCTGATCCGGTAGTCACGGAAGAGGTTCTGGCTTTTGCCTATCAGGATGTAGAGCGCGCTTTTAACTATTTTCTGGAGAACTTTAACTATGGCCGCCCTTTTGTTATTGCGAGTCATAGTCAGGGTACCCACCATGCAGCGCGCCTGTTAAAAGACCGAATAGACAACACACCATTAGCGAAGCGCCTGGTTGCGGCGTACATTATCGGCAGTGGGCTCAAGCATGCTCAATTTGCAGCGATGCAGGATATTAGTGTTTGTCAAAGCGCCAGTAGTGTTAACTGTGCTGTGCATTGGGACACCTATAGTGAAGCAGTAATTGAAGATGAACTGAACGGCCGTGAAGACAATGTGTGTGTTAACCCATTGTCATGGATAATAGATGGAGGGCCCGAAGGCAAGGATATGCATGTGGGTGCTGTACCCATGTCCGGGGTTTTTGATTTTGAACTCACTGGGGATGATTTTGCAAAAGGAACACAGTTCGAGTCTCTAAAAGCGCCTCGTACAAATCTTATTGAAGCACAATGCAAAAACGGTGTGCTCTTTATCAGCGATCAAACAGGCAGTGAATTTGACCTGGGGGCAGGCTTTGGGGCCGGTAATTATCACGGTCTGGATTACCCCATTTTTCATATGGACATTCGTGAAAACGTCAAATTGCGAGTGGCCACCTTTCTTGATAAGAACGCACATAGCGAACCACCTCCCACAGGTGATTTTCTGGATGCCCTTCGGGAGACTGATTAGTCTCCCGTAAGATAATCCATCGCCATGCTCGACATTACCCGAACCCCGATTGGTAGAGCTGCTTCGTCTACAAAAAAGTAGGGCGAGTGATTGGATGCCGGATTTTTGTCGTCAGGTGAGGCAACACCCAGAAAGAAATATACGCCAGGTATTTTTTCCTGGAAGAAAGAAAAGTCCTCCGACGGAGTCATTGCAGGAATTTCAATTGCGGCTTTCGGTGCAATACGGGCAAGGGTAGGTGCCATTCTTCTGGTAAGTTCGGGGTCGTTGTATGTTACCGGTGCGTAGCCAGTAATGCGCACATCGGCCGTTGCACCCGCACTTTCTGCGATAAGCCGTACTGTGCGTGTAATTCTCTCCAGCAAATCATCACGTTGTGTGGGATCCAGCACTCTAATGGTGCCCTCCATTTCTACGGTGTCGGGAATAATATTGCCGCGAACTCCACCGTGTATGCTGCCGATGGTTACAATGGAGGCACCCGCAGTCGAGTCCATCTGTCGGCTGATAATGGTCTGAAGTCCCACAATTACCTGGGAAGCTACAACAATAGGATCAACCCCACCCCACGGTACAGCTCCATGTGTCTGCCGACCAGTAATCGTGATGTTTAAACCGTCTGCACCTGCCATTGTTCCACCAGAGCGGTAACCAATGTATCCGTGTTCGATGGGCCAGGTGTGCAATCCAAAAATAGCATCAGCTTTTGGAGAGTCCAGAACGCCTTCCTTTATCATCTGGGCAGCACCTCCAGATTCCCCTGCAGGCGGGCCTTCTTCTGCAGGTTGAAAAATGAATACCACCGTGCCTGGAATTTGATCGCGCATACCTGCCAGTACGGAAGCGGTGCCCATTAACACGGAAGTGTGTACATCATGACCACAAGCATGCATAACACCGACATCCTGGCCATTAAAAGTGGTACGCACTTTGGAACTGAATGGTAGCTCGGTTCGCTCGGTTACCGGCAGAGCATCCATGTCTGCACGTAAAGCTACAACTTTACCAGGCAAGCCGCCTCGTAGAACTCCTACAACACCGGTATGTGCAATTCCTGTACGAACCTCATCGAAGCCAAGAGTGCGAAGATGTTCTGCTACCAGTGCTGCTGTTCGTGTTTCGCGATTGCCCAGTTCTGGATGAGCGTGAATATCACGCCGCCAGGCAATAACCTCTGGCATTACTTTATTTACACCAATATCAATGTTTTTCTGATGAGCGGGTGTTTCAGCTGCACCTGTTTGTATAGCCCCTAGAACTGTGAGGAAAAGTAGTGTGGCCCATACTAT
>Ga0256847_1001294_pt1 | contig 13093 bp, 8 predicted proteins | sample TeddybearmetaG_FD_189099 | JGI IMG/M metagenome (GOLD analysis project Ga0256847, IMG submission 189099) | Hydrothermal vent microbial communities from East Pacific Rise, Pacific Ocean - Teddybear | ecosystem: Environmental > Aquatic > Marine > Hydrothermal vents | place: Pacific Ocean: East... | reverse complement strand
AGCGACAAAACGAGAAACGCCAACACCAAAAATTTGGATTTTCTCCGCATTATTTATTGCCTTAATAGCATCCGTAAATGAGGCTTCTTTATTCAATTCTATAGTGGCTGAAATTGCTTCTAATTTTCGCTGTAATAGTTTTTCCGACACATCGTTCAACGCAGAATCAGAAAACCGTGTCGTATTTGTATCGCCATTTTTGCCAGAGTTTCTGGCAATGGCCTCACTAATCGCTAACTTGAGATCTGGATAGCCTTTGTAGCCAAGTTTCTGACAAAATTTTACTACGCTAGACTGACTGACTCCAACAGCTCTCGCTAGCTGCTGTGAAGAATAATCACGCAGCAAAGCAGAGTTGGACAAAATATAGTCTGCTAATTTCTTCTCATTAGAGGACATTTCATCTCTAATAGAACGAATTTTCATCAAGCAGCTCATGGATATTGATTTTCCCACATTTTTTCTTATTTTCTAATAATAGCCTATTTGGAATATAATATTCGAAATCCATCCAATCGACTGGCTTTTCTATGACAAAGAAACAGAAACAATGCCCATAGCAGTATTCCAAGACTTCCCCCGCCAGATTTCGATTTAGCTGGTGGAATTGCCTTAGCGGCTCTAATAACTTGAATATCGCTGGATACTGCACCAGTATCATCGGTTACGGTGAGCACCACATTATAACTTCCGCTCTCAGAATAGTTCACTTGTGCCATGATACCGGCGCCGGAACTACCGTTACCAAAATCCCACGAATAAGTCGTTATTTCCCCATCAGAATCTAAACTAGCATTTGCATCAAATGTACAACTAAGTTCTTGGCAACTATAAGAAAATATTGCTTGCGGAAACTGATTGGGAATGACGCCTCCATTCACCAAGCTGTAGTAGTTGGGCCAATCCCAATTAATTCCAGGATCCGTATGGGTTTGATCGGGATAATGTTGATGACCTTTTAAGGTAAAATCCTCACTTAATAATACCACGGTATCATGGGACTCACCTTGATAAGCATTGCTGCAGTCAATAGCAAATTCTTCACATTTAAAATTTGCCAATTTCGCTGATTCTGTAATCATTTCAACCGTATACCAAGAAACATCATCAACAAAACCCTCATGTTCAATGCCTATACTATAAGAATTTGCGCTTCTAGCATGCCAGGCTTTGTCGGCGTCGTGAACCATTTGAGTTATTTGGCCATCGGAACTTCTCATCATATAATGAGCAGATGCTTGGGTAGACGGATTAAGAAAAAAGTTAATACTTCCGGAATAAGAACCTTGCATAGTGTGTATAACAATGTGGCTAATTTGATCCCCTTGCCGAGAAGAATAATTAGCAGCCTCTACCCATAATGCTCCAGGATATTCAGCGGTACCATTGATTAATAAGGCAAACAAATCTTTTTTTTTAACTACAAAGTCCTCTGGATTAAAACGCGCAGGTATATCTGCAAAGCGATACTCATTAAAAAACCCGATAGCCTCTATTTTACGGACATTGTTGGTTTCATCATTTCTAAGTTCAGTATTTGTCGAAATGTCACTAATTTGATCTTTTGAGCTGTCGAGTAAAAGCTTAGATGCTCCCAGCTGTTTTAATTCTTTGTAACTAAACACTTTAGCTAAATCAACTGGAATCGGAGCAATATCTATTACCCCAAGCCGGTATCCTTTGTTAGCCATTGTTAATAAATCATAAACAAAACTGTTAACTGAATACTGGCTGACTTGATTTCTTATTTGAATTCCCGAAAGCTTAGACAATACTAACCTCATATCAGCAAGTGAAAATTGAGCGCTTTTCGATACACTATCATCAGCGAGTTTCATCTCGGTTTGTCGCAAGTCAATTTGAGCTGAAATATAATGAGCGGTAGCATCAACATAAACCTCAACATTTGCTTTCAGTTTATCAGTGGTCAGTTCTTCTGATAAAGCAACTTTGGACAATACATCAACAAAACCCGAATCGTTGGTGTTATATAAACCGAACAAACCAATAGCTAAGGGCATTCCATTATAGTTTTTCGTTTTTTTAGGCAAACGATGATTCCATCGCGTACTAATGAAGGCTAAACTTTCCAGCACTCCATTGGGAATATTAGGATATTTTTGATAGGCATTTAACATCAGTTCCTGATAGATAAGACGATTTACATTTTTCCTACTCTCTATTTCTTGCATCTTTGTTGCGTGTTGTACTTGACTCATGCGTGCTTTTTCTTGGTTTTTTTGTTGCTGCTCATCATGCCTCTTAGCATGAGCAAAACTTGCCACTATAGGAACGAAAATAAATACCATCGCTATGTGATTTATTATTCTAATATGACTATTCATTTTCGGCCTTTTTTATTTTAAATCGTTCAAAATAGGTGCCGTCGTTATAGAGTAAATAATTTTTTCTCATTCTTTGATAGTTTACTAAATCATTATTCCAACTTTGTTTTATTTCTTGACTCGTTTTATTGACGCTGAGCATTTTTCGAAAATTAATTGAACCTGACAATTTATCTAAAAATAGTGGCCTACTAATAAAAATCAGGTCTTGCGCGCTAAATTTTTCTTTCCAGTTCAAAAAGTAATTTAAATCAATTCCTTTTTGTATTGTTGCAAAATCAATTTCCTCGGCAATATTTTGTCCAAATAATCTTTCCCCCGCGTGATTTAGCTCACTCCAGCTTCCGCTGATCGATTCTGGTTTGAACGAATAACCTCCCATAGCCTCATTTGGATATCCTAACACCTGAAATGGCCAGGGCGTGCCTCGACCAACACTGACCGGAGTTGCTTCAAAAAAACCGAGAGAAGGATAAAGCCTTACGGCCAAATCATTTGGTAAATTGGGCGATGGTCTCACCGGCAGAGAATAGCTGATGTTATGGTCATAATTATCCACCTTAATCACGGTTAACTCACATTGTTTGTCTGATGCTAACCAACCTTCCCCATTGATCATTTTGGCTAATTCCCCAACGGTTAGACCATGTACTATAGGAATTGGGTGCATCCCCACAAAACTCCTTAGTTCTAGGTTTAGAATAGGTCCGTCAATATAATCACCATTAGGGTTTGGCCTGTCCATCACAATTAATGGCACATCATGCTCGGCACAAGCTTCCATTAAATAATGCATAGAGCTGATATAAGTATAGTAGCGAACACCAACATCTTGAATATCAAAAATCAGGATATCCAATTGGTTCAAATGCGCTTCACTAGGTTTTCTTATTTTACCATGTAAGGATACAATCGGAAGGTTGGTTTTTCTATCCTTGCCATCCAGTACCGTTTCTCCAGCGCCTTTATTACCTCTGAATCCATGCTCGGGTGCAAAAATAATCTTAATATCAATTTTTTTTGACAGTAGAAAATCGACTAGATGTCGATCGTGTACCATCGATGTTGGATTGACTAATAATCCTACCCGTTTTTTCTTTAATAGGGATAAATATTCACTAGAACGTTCTGCCCCTACGACAATATTATGAATCGCGTTTGAGTTTTGATTATCAGCTTTCACTTGGTAACTACAAAAAACAATAAAGATGCCAGCAAAAACAAATAACCTTTGTTTCACTCTAATGCAACATGCTGGTCTGAACTCAATCATCAAGCGCTTTCCGCAAGAAACCATTAGCTCCATCCAAAGTTTCTTGGGCCTGCTCAGCATTTTTTCCTGAAAGAGTCATCAAAATAGCCAGCTTAACTAAACCGCCCGCTTGCTCTAGCTTTTCTTTAGCTTCTGACTCATCAATACCTGTCACTTGCATCAACATGCGAGTTCCTCTGGCGTGTAATTTCTCGTTAGTGGCTTTAACATCTACCATTAAATTTTGGTAGCTTTTTCCTATTCGTATCATACTCGCAGTACTAAGAATATTGAGCACCATCTTTTGTGCCGTGCCTGATTTCATTCGTGTAGAACCCGTTAGTGCTTCTGGACCAACGATGGATAAAAGAGCTATTTCAGCGTACTTTGAAATTGTTGCTTGCGGATTACAACTAAGAGCGATAGTTTTAGCGTTAAGCTTAGTAGCATAATCCAGCGCACCGATAACATAGGGTGTGCGACCACTAGCCGCGATACCAACTACAACGTCAAATTGAGTTAAATTTATGTTGGATAAATCCTTGGCGCCTTCTGATTGTTGATCTTCGATCCCTTCTTTGGCTTTATACATTGCAGATTTACCGCCGGCCATCAAACCAATCACCATGCCCTCGTCAATCCCAAAAGTCGGTACACACTCGACCGCGTCTAACACGCCAATTCTACCGCTAGTTCCCGCTCCTACATAAACCAGACGCCCTCCCTCATTAAACGCGGTTACAATCACATCTACGGCCAAAGTTAATTCAGGGATGATTTTTTCAACAGCAACAGCCACCTTTTGATCCTGTTGGTTTATCTGACGTATAACCTCTTGGGTATCAACTAAGTCAATATCCAGAGTCTCCGGGTTCTGATTTTCGGATACCAGTTTTGCGAGTTGTGAAATTAAATTTGTTTTATTCATTATTAATTCGAGCTTTATTTGTCGCTAATATCATTTTGATCAGCCTAAACCACTTTCTTATTTCTCTAGAGTTCTTCTGCCAAGATATAGAGCGCCATCTAGCGAACTTCCTTTAGATTTTACTAGCATTTTTAATAAATCTTGCGATAAATATGGCTTTATTGCTTGCGCTAACCCACCAATCATAGAAACCGGAATGTCTCCATATTCTTCTGTTCCAAGTCCAGCTGTTTTGGCCAAATCCTCAATCCAAAGAGCCGCATCCTGAATTATGTTTTTTGCAAACTCACTCTGATCTGCATGTTCAAAAATGAGCGGTGCGAATGCAGCGTAATCTGTTGATGTAGCATTTTTTATCCAGTTGGCAATCACCTGCTGCTCTGTTTCCTTTGTAGATGGCAATGTATTACTGGACTTTGCGCTACTTTTTAACCGAGCGATTGTCTCATTGATTAAGATATCACATTTGAGTTGACGCTTATCATATTGCACCAACACATTAGAAACGAGTTGTTTGCCCATGTAGGCGCCACTACCCAAGTCGCCAACAATAAACCCCCACCCACCAAACCTCGCTTCTTTGTTGTCTTTGTCGAGCCTCATGGCAATGCTTCCAGTTCCAACGGCTACGACTATGATTGGCTCGCCTTTGCCAGCTCCGTACAAGGAGGTTTTACCATCGTTATAAATTCTAACACTCGCAAACGTTTGTTTTAATTGGGAAAAAAGCAGCTCTCGATTTTGATTGTTTCCGCCGCCGGCAACGCCACAGACTACCAGACAATTTTTGGCATCACATGATGCCTGTAGAACCAAATTTTTGGCTAGTGTGTCGATGCGGTCGCAAGATAGTTTAATATCGTGAGAAAGAGACGCGCTATCGGTACGATGATACCAAGTATCAGCAGTGGTTATACATTTAAGCATACCGACCGTTTTAGTGCCGCCTGCATCTATCGCCAAAATATAGTCTATTTTATTTTCTGATATCATGGATTTATTTATAAATAAAAATCTTCGGAAACTATTCTTTCTGAGGTTTACCAACAAAACAAACCATAAAAGAAATAAACGTCGCAATACACAATTGATACGGAAATGCCAAATCAAACTTTAACGCATCAATATTGATTAGATCTTGAATATAAGTTTGGAAAAATAAAGTACATAAAAAACCGGTAATAAGCGCCCATAACACGCTCGTTTCGTTTCCTTTTTTAGTGAATAACGCATTAAAATAAACCCCTAGCAAACCACTATAAGAGAACACCATGACACTCAGAGCGAACGCTAGTAAAGGCATATCAGTGTATCGTTGCCAATAAAAACTTAAAACCGCCATTGAGGCCAGCGCAACCGCTGCCGCTGCCATACCAAATCGTCCAGCCGTAACAAAATGCGTCTCAGATTTTACCACTTGTTTTTTGTCTAACCAAGGTCGGTACAAATCTTGAATCACCACCGACGACATCGAATTGAGACCTGAATTCAAAGTAGATAACGCCGCCGCAACAATCCCAACTGTAACCAGTCCTCGCAATCCCGAAGGCATTTCATTTAATACAAAATTCATAAATACAGTAATTTTTTCACCCTGAAAATCGTTACCAACTTGAGTACTCTCAACCATGCCCATTAAATCAGGACGCTGATAAAATATGTAGAGTAACAATCCAATCGCGACAAATATGAAAACCACAGGCAATACTAATACTACTGACGAAAGCATCGCTTTCGAACTTTCTTTAGCCGACTTACAAGTCAAAATCCGTTGGGTCATATCTTGATCCATACCAAAAGATGCGATACTCAATAGCAAAAATCCGGTAATTGAAGCCCAAAAAGTAAAAACTCCAGTAGAAGTAAAGTCCAAATCAAAATTAAACAAGATTAACTTTGAGGGGCCACCATCTTTAGGATGCTCCAATGCGTGAACAATTTCCGAAAAATCTGCTGGTATGATACTCAGCAAATAGATGACGACAGCTAGCGCCGCACCTACATAAACTGCGGTTTGTATGGCATCACTGTATATAACCGAGCGGATTCCGCCAACAAATGAGTAGAGCAGACCGACCGTTGCGAGAATTATAATTGCGAAAATAACGCTCTCAGGTAGAATATTGCCAAACAACACCATCGCCACCGCAACAGCTGCCATGTATAAACGTGCGCCGCTAGCGAATACTCTGCCAAATAAGTACATAATTCCCGCTTGTTTCTTAGACTTCTCACCAAAACGTATTTCTAGCAGCTCATAAACAGTGGTCACTTTGTATTGGTAAAATTTTGGAATTAAATATTTTGCGACAAAAATTGCGGCTAGAATCGTACCTATATTGGTTGCCAAATAGCTGAGATCCGATCGATAACCTTGATCAGGACCTCCAAGAAAAGTTGCTGCTGATTGCGCCGTAGCTAAAACGGATATTGCCACCAGCCAGACCGGCATAGTATTTCCGCCGAGAAAAAAATCGTTAGTGCTGCTCACTTTTTGGCGACTAAAATACCAACCTGAGATCGCTATCAATAAAAAATAGCCAGCGAAAATAGTCCAATCAAACATCGTTAATTGTGCAGCCATGGCATACTCCTCCTTTTGTTTTTATTTATATTCGTTTTGTAGTTTAATTATTTTGTCTATGTTCGTCATCTAAGCTCAAGGTTCAGGATCAAGTTTAACCATCTAATCTATTCAGCCGCCAAGCGAAACAGGTAAAACCCCAGTTGCCTTAGTTGCTCCTAGTAAAGTGGAAATTACCGCCTCATAAGCATAACCGACTAATTTATTAGTTTCTCTATCGCAGTAGATACTTGGATCATAAGCAACCAAAATAGCATCTGACAATTCTATAAACTGACGCATTTCGTAAGGTGATTGCATACCTGCGACTAACGAGCTTTTCTTGAGTTTTTTCGATAACTCTAATAATTTTTTAACCACTTTGATGCGTTGAACGGCCTCATTTTCTAGTGTGCTTTTGCCAGACATGCCATTGATAAATAAATCAGCTAGCTCACCTTTAACAACAGCGGCTTCTCTTTTTTCACTAAAAAAGAACAACACCAAATCAGCTTGAGATATTTTTAATTCAGCTATTTCTTCGTCATAATCAGATATTACGGTGTGAGTTAAATATAAAAGACCTTCATTTAACTCTCGCCAGAGAGTTAACAGAACTTCACTAACCAATTTGAGTTGTTCGTCGTCTTGAACAACGATATGTAACCGTCCGCCTTTGTGTTCTTCCCACGGTATTAATCGATCGATATTTTTTAGCAGTGTAACCGAATCAAATGCTAATTGTTTTTGCGTTTCTCGATGTTGCTTGCTCGCTATGATTTGGATCGCTTTTGCTGATAATTCATCATTGTCCACTTTTGTTTTTTTCTGGCTGTATTTGGAAGCACCACTCGACAATGTTGACAGATTCATAGGTGATAAATATTTTTTCTTTAGTTTTTCAATTCTACTTACAGAAGCCAGAGTGTGCGTTTTTTCGACCTGTTTTTCTAAGATCATTTGAGCGACACCTCGGACAAAGTGTTTAAAACCTACGACGTCTTCCGGTCTTGATATTTTATAGGGCATCAGCGCAATATCAGCACCAGCCGTTAATGATTGAACAGTGGCTGTCTTTAAATCAAAGTGGTAACTAATACTCGCCATATTTAGTGCATCGGTTATTACAACGCCGTCGTATCCCATTTCTTCTCTAAGCAATTTTGTCAGTAAATTATGCGACATAGTAGCGGGCGCTAAGATAGATTCACCGAACTTGTTAACTAATGTCGATTGATCTAAATTAGGGTATTGAATATGAGCCGTCATAATCATACCCGGCTCGGCACTATTTATCGCGTTTTGGAAAGGCACCAAATCCGTCCGTTTAATAGTTTTTTTGTCATAATCAACACTGGGCAAACCGGTATGACTATCTATATTAGTGTTCCCGTGCCCAGGAAAATGCTTCAACGTAGCGATAACATTCTGTTGCTGAAAAGCGTTCATCATTGTTATACCCAGTTCAGAAACCACTTCTGGTTTTTCACTGAAGGAGCGAATATTTATGACTGGATTATCAGGATTATTATTGATATCAACATCAGGCGAAAAATTTAAATTAATGCCCAGTGCATTTAACTCTTTACCAATAATAGTTCCGACTTGTTTAGCGTAATAGTCTCCATGAGAATGATAGGTTGCACCGATTGCCATATTGCCACTAAAAGCGGTGGAACTTTCTCGTTTAAGCCTAACCACCCGGCCGCCTTCTTGATCGACGCCTATAAATAAAGGACGCCTATTTTTGGCTTGGCTGGCGGCCAATTGTAAGTCAGAGGTCAACCGAATAACTTGTCGGTGAGTTTCGATATTTTCGGAAAACAAAACAACACCACCTACTTCAGTTTCAGTGATAAGCTGTGCTAATACCTTGGGTAGTTTGGTAACGCCTTGTTTGCAGGAGTTGCTGGAGTTGCTTTCATTTTGTTCTGAATGATCGATATTTCCAAAAAACTCTTTGTCACTACAAAAATTCCGAATACTGATCATCATTCGCTGTGCAATATTCCTCTCGAACACATTTAGTTCAATATCAGCGAGATGAGAATCAGTTGATGGATTGGATTTTTGAGGGTTCAACATATAGCTGCAACTTACCAAAGCAAGAATGGAAATAAAACTGTACAAGCCGAGGATGGTTCTAGATTTCATTCTAAGTTAAGATCCAAAAAGGCTAAAACTTACAAGATAACGAATTTTACCTCACGAGGAATAAATAATCATCTTAAAACTAGATAAGCTGACTAATTTATTCTAATCTCGTAATCTTGGAAGAATACTATGCGGATAGGGCGTTCTGAGTTTCTATGCGAGAGATTTTGGCACCCAGGGCAGATAATTTGCCCTCGATATCTTCATAGCCTCTATCTGTGTGATTAATTTGATCGACACTGGTATGGCCTCTGGCTGCCAAACCCGCAATTATCAAACTGGCGGACGCTCTTAAGTCAGTTGACATAACGGCAGCGCCATTCAATTGTTCAACCCCTCGACATGTTGCTCTATTACCCTGAACGCTTATGTTAGCGCCCATTCGAATTAATTCTTCAACTTGCATAAATCGGTTTTCAAAGATATTTTCGGTAACGGTGCTTTGACCAATAGCGACCGAATTTAGTGCCATAAATTGCGCTTGCATATCGGTTGGAAAGCCAGGATACGGTTCTGTATTGATATCAACCGCTATCGGGCGTCGACCATTCATATCTAATGATATCCAGTTATTACCTGTTTTTATTTGAGCACCACATTCCTCGAGTTTAAAGAGTACCGAAGCAAGTAGCGACGGATCAGTATTTCTGACTAAAATACACCCCGCCGTTATTGCCGCTGCGACCAAATAAGTGCCCGTTTCAATCCTGTCAGGTTGGATTTGGTGATTGGCACCTTGCAACTCATTCACGCCTTGAATTGTAATGCATTCCGACCCAGCTCCTGCTATCAGAGCACCCATGCTTTTCAAGCATTTTACCAGATCGACAATTTCTGGCTCTCGAGCGGCATTGAAGATTTTTGTTTCACCCTTTGCCAAAGTTGCAGCCATAATTAAATTCTCTGTGGCTCCAACACTCACTTGTTTAAGTCGAATATTAGTGCCGACGAGACCATCCACAGCATTCGCTACAAGATAACCATCTTGAAATACGATTTTGGCCCCTAGTGCTTCCATACCATTAATGTGCAAATCCACCGGACGAGCACCAATAGCACAGCCGCCTGGTAGTGCGACTTTGGCACGACCATATTTTGCTAACAGTGGGCCTAAAACTAAAATGGAAGCCCGCATCGACTTAACTAGATCATAGGGAGCGGATGGCTTGATAAGTGAGGATGGATTAAGCATTACCTGACTGTTTCTGAGAGCTGAGCACTCAACGCCCAAACGTTGTAACAGAACCAATGTCGTGTCTATATCATCTAAACAGGGAACATTGCTATAATTCGATGAATGTTGAGTCAGTAAACTCGTCATAAGTATCGGTAAGGCCGCGTTCTTTGCACCCGATATGTTGATACTTCCTTTTAGTTTGTGGCCGCCGTGAATTTCAAATTTTTGCATTTAAAAGCCTGAGCTTAGGTGGTTTAAAGCTCTATTGTGTGATTTATGCGCACTCTACCATCTAACAAGAGAATAGTCATAGCTCGATTACCAGAAATGGAACACTATTTTGCTGGATAAAACCTTATTTTATGTGTATTTGGTGCTAGGACTGCCGTTGATCTTACATAAAGAAGCGAATAGTAGGTTCTTAAGAAGGTTGCCCGCATACTTGATTGCGACCCTTGTCTTTGGCTTGATACATGGCCTTATCCGCTCTATCAATTAAAGAATCTAAATCTTCCTCAATTCTAATTGTCGCAACCCCAATAGAAACGGTTACATTTCCTAAACTTCCCTTGGCTTGATTAGAGCGTAGCCTCTTGTTTGCAATTGTCACTCTGAGTTCATCTGCTATTTCTAAGGCTTTTTCCTGATTAGAATTTTTTAAAGCGATCACGAACTCTTCTCCTCCAAATCTGGCAGCAACATCATCATCGGTAACTCCCGATTTTAGAGTACTTGCCACATAGCTTAGAACTTTGTCACCGATCGCATGACCGTGGGTGTCGTTGAATTTTTTAAAGTGATCAATATCAATCAGTAACAAACTGAATTCATTGCGATTTTCATCAAAGTCCTGTTGCAAAAGCTCGTATTTGAGTTCAAATCCTCTACGATTGTTAATTTTGGTTAGTTGGTCGGTATTAGCTTGCTCAGTTAAAGAAGCAACTCCTGACTTAAGAATACTGACTTCCTCTTCCATCGTCTTTAAGCTTTCTGCCAAGCCGCGATTAGCTATGTTGATATTCTTGGTCTTTTCTATCACTTGGCCAACAATTTGATTGAGTTGAGAAACATCTGGGTTATCGCGTAGCTGCTTTTCACAATCCTCCATTGAACTAACATACTCATCGGACCCTCCAGCTACTACCTTCAGTTCCAACAAGAGTTTTTCTATTAGTTCCTTGGTCGCGGTTTGATATCCGTCTAATGCCTCGGAGTCTTGAGATTCAATGTATTTGTCGTACAGCTCACGGTTGAGTTTTTTGGAAAACTCAATTCCACTTTCCAAATTTTGATTAATCGCTTGATTAAGCTCTTCTATACCACCGTTACTGTAGGTATACCAGAGAGCGTAATTTTCGGGCGTTAACGGAATTCCGTTACTCCGCATGAGAGGTACTGTGTCTTTAAATACGCTAACAGAATGAACAAGCTCAGCTTGACTATAATTGGCTTTTTGCATCAAATGACTTTTAACCTTATTTAATAATTAGCTTTCAACGACTGTGGTACACAGTGCATATCTTATAAATATAGCCTAATAATCATGGTTTGATGGTGTTTTTTGGAAAACATTTGAGCTGATATTCAACGTTGGTTCATTAATATTACGAATTTTAGACGCGAGAATTAAACATCTAATAGCTGAATGCTTATTTCAGGCATACTCGTTTGTTTGTTCTTGCTTGGTTTTGAACAACAAAGCAATATATCACCCTCCTCTATCTCCGCACTGACTGGTAAGAAATTAGAAACTACTCCTGCCGTTAACTTTGCTTTGCAACTCCCACATTGACCGCTTCTGCAAGCAAAACTTGGTGAAAATCCATGAGACTCTAAAAACTCTAATAAAGAACCATCTCTGCGAGACCATTGCTGCTCGACAATAGATTGCTCAGCACCTTGTACAATGGATACTAGTGCCTGTTCAGCTATTTCTGGCTGTTCTATGTGATCGTCACGCATTAACGCTGAAGGGCCAAATGCTTCAGCATAGATATTAGGATCACTAATGCCTAATTTTCGTAGGGTATCGTAACTCGCCTGCATAAACGCACCGGGCCCACAAAGGTATACTTGATTGTCTTTGTCAGTCAGAACCTGTTCGATCAGTTTCTCATCTGGCCTACCCTCAATATCATAGTCAATCCCCAACTGTGCATCTGGTTCCGGTTGTGTCAGACACCAATAGACATTCATTTGACCGCCACTGCTATCTATAAGCTCACCAATTTCCTGATAAAAAGCCCTTTCTTTCAAGTTTCTCGCTATCGCGATGAGTGTTATTGGCCTCAAATGGCGAGTTTTTACAGCGTTAATCAATGCTTGTCTTAGCAAAGAGATCATTGGTGTTATACCAATACCCGCGGCCATCAGCAGTACGGATGCTTGTCCATTTGATTCAAAACTGAACTGTCCGCTTGGCGCTTTGGCTTGTATGAAATCACCGACTTGTAATTGGTCGTGAACATAATTTGAAAAAATTCCATTAGGCCGATCACTAGCATTTGAAATTTCTCGTTTAACGCTAATTCTGTAATAAGGATCATCGGATGCACTTGAAACGGTATAAGTTCTTATATGCGCTACATCCTCAATGTTCGACTTAACGGTGAGAAATTGGCCGGGAATAAAACTCATCTTTTTACCGTCAACTGGTGTTAGGTATATCGAGCGG
>Ga0256847_1001293_pt1 | contig 13102 bp, 10 predicted proteins | sample TeddybearmetaG_FD_189099 | JGI IMG/M metagenome (GOLD analysis project Ga0256847, IMG submission 189099) | Hydrothermal vent microbial communities from East Pacific Rise, Pacific Ocean - Teddybear | ecosystem: Environmental > Aquatic > Marine > Hydrothermal vents | place: Pacific Ocean: East... | reverse complement strand
GTCTGTGCCAGTACGTTCTGACAAAGCTTTTATTGATGCTGGTGCCATTTCAGCACGCGTTATCGCGGATCTCGGTGCTGCAACAGCGAGTCCTACTAGATAATTGTCTACAGCAACAATGGGTGTAACAGGCACCGGTGGAAGTGGTGGAGGTGCCGGACCTATTATTGGTGGTACAGCCAGTGCTGGTATAGGAGCAGGTACTACAGCTGCGGCTGCGAGAGCAAGAGCAGCAGTCCGCGTGGCATCCATATCAACCTTCGAATAATCGAACCAACCTCTATGCCAGTTTACTTGGCCTACAATCGGGACTGCAGCGGCATTGCTAACAACCATTCCGTAGACATGATCCTGCTCTTCACTCGCCCGACCAACTGAGAAATTATCTCGAATAAAACCATCAAAAATTATCATTGTTCCTGCTGCAAGGGTATTCCCTATCTCTGTGCGTGCGTTAGTATACCTAGTTGTTGCTCCTGTAATATAACCAACCTTGAGATGAGCCGCCCCCTGAAGGAAAGCGACTGTGAGTGCTTGTCGTTGAGCTGTACTGCGCATCAGTTGAATTACCTGCATGCGTTGCGTCATTTGCTGCAGCTTCATTGAATTATGTGACGGAATAGGATTGATAGTAGAGGGAACAGGACTCTTTTGGGTGATTGCTTTTGCACCCATTATATCCGCTTCTTTCTCCAGGCCAGGGTCGTCATTAATGGCTATACTGGTTTTCATTTGTAGGGTAGGTTTTACCCTGCCCTGTTTTTGCTGCACCACATGCCAAGCTTCATGCGGCAGGTGTTTTTCTTGACCTGATGCCAAGTGAATATTTGTACCTTGGGCATATGCATGCGCATTTAATTGTGTCGGCTTATCAGAATTAAAATGAACTTTTACATCATTCATAGAATGACCAGAGAGGTTTTCAATTCCTAATTTTAAATTATCAGGTAAACCCGTATTATTCTCTTTCTTTTGGATGGGTTGCTGTTGTTGAGCAGAATGATTATTCGCGATTGTCTGTAATTGAGCAGGTTGTTTAACTTGTGGACTATTATTTGCCATCTCTTGTAACTTCCTTTGGACAATCGCTATAGGTCGGTTATCCTCAACCTGAAAAGTAGATGCACCATCATCCTGTTTTTGAGAATTCTCATTAGAAACCGATTGGATTTTATTCTCCTGTGTTTTGTCAGTGTGCGTATGCATATGATAGTATAAGAATAATAATTTTCACTTAAAATGTTCGTTTCAAGCTACTAATGATTTTCTGAAAATACTATACGTATAACTACGTAATTGATTATAACATAAGAAAACGAAATGAGTTCTTTTAACCGAAAAAATCAACGGAGATTTCCCCCTTTTTTTGATTTCAACTCTTTGTATTCACAAGGCTCCACTTAGTCATTGTACTACCTAATTAGCATCACCTAAACCAAGATTACTTCACAATATTCCTTTTTGAAAGGTAAACATCAGTAGTCGCAGATGCCGAACAATAAGAAATAACCCTATCTCGAGCATGTGTAGAAATGATGCAGATTCACTACTACGCAGTAATAGTGGATTCGGAAATCCAATAGCCGTACAGTAATTTTTGTCAAGCTAGGCTCTCACCGACTAGCTAGTATTTCACTCTGACCGTTATTTACTCAAAGCTATCGTTGTAGCATCGAATGGATTGCTCAAAACAGTCCTTTTCGCAAGCCACCACTTTCACACGACACTTGTTCCATTGGTCCATCACTGCCGCAACACAGGCAGCATATCCTGCCGGATTAGTGGCAATCAGGTTCGCGCATTCGGCGATTCCCGTTTGCATGGCACTATCGCAATCCGCTTGTAGGGACTGACATTGTTCCATGCATGCCCGATGTTGTTCTAAGCAAGCTTCAACTTTGTCTGGATTTGGTTTGATGTCACAACTTGAAAACAACAATAGTATTGTAAGTGTGAAACAAAATAAGATTAGGTTTTTCATAATTGTACGATTTTGATTTGTTTTTTTCTTGGTTGTGCCGAACGTAAGGATATAGTTTTGTTTTAATATTGAAACATCCCGATAACTATCGGAATCAACACAAGTAAACGAAGTACGTTTTTTTAATTGAAAAAGTCAACGGGGATTTTCCCCCATTTTCAACAGGGTGTTTTTCCCCTTTTGAAAAACTATCATGGTGAATTTGATACCCTTTTCTTAGGTAAGGGTTGGGGATAGGAACAATTCATCCATAAAAAACAACAATTCAGTAGTTATAAATTTTAAATAGTACAATTTAAAACGACTTTTGAACCATAATTTAAAACCATAATATCATGATTAGACTCGTATTAGTACTTTTGATTTACTTAGTATCATTAGTATCTTTTTCTCAAACTAAATTTGAACAAAGTATGCAGCAAGCTTTTGTTTTGATGCAAGAAAATAAAATGGATGAAGCAGCAAACCTATTTGAACGTATTGGCAATGCTGAACCAAAAAATTGGTTGCCTTATTATAACTTGGCTTTATTAAAAACCAGAACTACTTTTGGTATAAAAGATAATGCAGCAATTGAAGCACAGCTAAAAATCGCAACAGAATTCGCTGATAAGGCAGCTGCCATATCGCCTGATAATTCTGAAATTTATGTATTGAAAGGCCTAATCAACGTGGCTAAAATAGCATCAAACCCAATGGTGTATGGGGCAAGTTTATCTGCTGAAACCACTCAGTTATATCAAAAAGCAATAGCATTAAATGCCAATAACCCTAGAGCTGTCAGCGGTTTAGCCGATTTTGAAATGGGAGGGGCACGATTTTTTAAGCAAGATTTAACACCTTTTTGTAAAAGATTGAAGGAATCAATAGCTTTATATGATACATTTAAACCTGCGTCGAGACTGCATCCTAATTGGGGAAAAGAAAGAGTAGTAGAAATACTTAAAAGTTGCGGAAACTAATAAGGGATTATTGTAATTAAGGTTACAGTTTAAAATAAATCATTAGATTTAACTATTAAATTTTGACAAATCAAAGTAACAAAGAAAATGACAAATTTTATTAAAACGATATTCATAGGTTTTATCATAGGGACTATTATATTTCTAATATTTTTCGGATGGGAAATTCTCAATGGAGGTAGTATTACTTATAATATGAATTTATTGATAAGTTTTGGTTACTATCAACTGTATTCTATTGTACTGACCTTTGTCAATGGGTATTGGTTTGATTATTTAAACCATAAGGTAAAGTGGAAAAAATATTCCAAATATCGTTTGTTAATTGGTGCTTTTGGAGGGGTTATTTTTACAATAATAAGTATTTTTTTTATCAGGGTAATTACACAGGTTATTATAAAAGGTGAAAACTTTCAAGCGTTTTTACAAGAAGAAAAAGCAAGTTATTACATGGTTGCATTATTAATAACGATAGTTATTTCCCTCTTTTTTCATGCTTTTTATTTTTACCGTGAATTACAAAAAGATAAAGTAAAAGAACAAAAAATAATTGCAGGTACAGCCTCAGCTCAATTTGATGCATTAAAAAATCAGTTAGACCCTCATTTTTTATTCAATAGTTTAAATGTATTGACAAGTCTGATAGATGAGAATCCTGATACAGCTCAGAAATTTACAACGTCATTATCAAAAGTATATCGTTACGTATTAGAACAAAAGAATAAAGAATTGGTTAGTGTAGATGAAGAGCTACAGTTTGCAAAAACTTATATCAATTTACTCAAAATGCGTTTTGAAGATAGCATCGTATTTGAAATTCCTGAAAGAGCAACAAATCCAGAGGCAAAAGTAGTGCCATTGTCATTACAATTATTATTAGAAAATGCCGTAAAACATAATATTGTAAATAGTTCAAATCCGTTGGTTATTAAAATTTATGAAAGCGGAGGAGATTTAATTGTAGAGAATAATCTGCAACCTAAAAAAGTGCTAAAGAAAGGTAGCGGAGTAGGACTAGTAAACATACAACAACGGTATAGTTTATTAACCAAACGGAAAGTTATTATTAACAAAGCAACATCGGTTTTTAAAGTACAATTACCTATGTTAACAAAACAAGCAACGATTATGAAAGCAATAACATCATCAAAAAAAATAAGTTCTAGTTATGTAAATGCTAGAAAACGAGTAGAGAAATTAAAAGAGTTTTATGGTAGTTTGATAGCCTATGTGATTGTCATACCATTCTTAATATTTATCAATATGAATACATTTAGAGGAGTTCATTGGTTTTGGTTTCCACTGTTAGGTTGGGGAATGGGTCTTGCTTTTCAAGCCTACGAAGTATTTGGTAAAGACAAATATTTTGGAAAATCATGGGAAGATAGAAAAATGCAGGAGTATATGGAAGAAGATGAAAATAAAAGTAATTGGGAATAATTATATCAAATTTTAAAAAAAGTTATCATGAAGAATTATATACAAGAAGATAAATATATAAGAGCAAAGAAAAAAGTTGAAAAATTAAAAGGATTCTATTGGCATTTGGCCTCTTATTTAGTAGTGAATTTATTTATTAGTACCAGTAAAATTATAAATAATTTAAGTGACGGTGAAACTTTTATGGAAGCCTTTTGGGATTTTGGAACCTTCGCTGTATGGTTCTTTTGGGGAATTGGAATCTTTTTTCATGCATTAGGAGTTTTTAAACAAAATATTCTTTTTAGTAAAGACTGGGAAGAACGAAAAATGAATGAGTTTATGGAGGAGGAGAAACAACAATGGGAGTAGTTTTCATTGGGCATTAGGTTGTAAGTGTCAGATGGTTTCATTTTGTTTAATCTTACCAAAAGCCTAATAACTCAATAAGCTAATAACGCAATAACCAAGTATGAATATAATTATTATCGAAGACGAAAAACCGGCTGCAAGAAGGTTGGATAGAATGTTACAGAAACTAGATATTGAAGTGACTAAAATGTTGCATTCAGTTGAAGAATCGATTGTATGGTTTCAAGAAAACAAACACCCAGATCTTATTTTTTTGGATATACAATTATCAGACGGATTGTCTTTTGAGATATTTGAAACGATTGAAATTAAAAGTGCTATTATTTTTACAACCGCTTATGACGAATATGCCTTACAAGCTTTTAAGTTGAATAGTATCGACTATTTATTAAAACCTATTGATGATGATGACCTTAAAAATGCGGTTGATAAATATAAAGATCGTTTACCACAACAAAATGCAACTTTCTTCGATTTTAATGAGATTAAAAACATGTTGGTAAATACACCTGAACAAGAATATAAAAAGCGATTTACGGTAAAGGTAGGGCAGCATTTAAAAATGATACCCATTGATATGATTGAATGTTTTTATAGTGAAAACAAAGGAACGTATATTCATACAACTGCTAATAGGGATTATTTAATAGATCTAACATTAGAACAGTTAAAAGAACAATTAGCACCTCAAACCTTTTTTAGAGTGAATCGGACGTTCTATGTGAATATCAATGCCATACATGATATGGTTTCTTATACAAACTCAAGATTACAAATCAAGTTAAAATCATATTCTGAACAAGAAATTATTGTAAGTCGTGAACGTGTACGTGATTTTAAAGATTGGTTAGAGTAAAACTTTAGGTTTTATTCTATTCTTTTATTGGCTCTTCATTACCTAAATATTTATCTAAAAATTCTAAGATTTTTCCGTATGCTTCAATTTGATTTTCTTTTTTAACAAAACCATGACCTTCATCTTCAAACAACACATATTCTACAGGAACACCATTCTTTCGTACACCGGCAACAATTTCATCAGATTCAATTTGCAATACCCGTGGATCTTTTGCTCCTTGTAATACCATCAAAGGTTTGGTAACATTCTCTGTATGAAATAATGGTGAAATTTTCTTTAAACGTACAGAATCGGCAGAATAAGGGTCACCAATTTCTTTATATAGTGCTTCTTTAAATGACTCCCACCAAGGTGGAATACTTCTAACCGTTCTAATCCAATTAGTAACACCAAAAATATTAACGCCTACATCGAACTCTTCTGGTTTAAAAGTAAGGGCCGCCATAGTCATATAACCACCATAGGAACCACCAATAATTCCGATACGATCTCCATTAATCTCTGGTTGTTCTGCCAACCAATTTTTTCCTTCAACACAATCTTGTAAATCTTTTTCACCATGATTTAAATCATCCATTTGAAAGAAAGTTTTACCATAACCACTGCTACCACGGTTATTAACTGCTAAAACTGCATAACCATGATTTACTAAATATTGGATTAAACCTGAAAAATTTTGTCGCGATTGTCCTCCAGGCCCACCATGTACCCAAACCAATGCAGGTACTTTATTTTCGGTTGAGGCTTGATGAGGAGCATAATAAATTGCTGGAATCTCTAATCCGTCAAAAGATTTATAACGAATAACTTTCGCTGTTACCATATCTAAAGGATTGATGTCTTTATTCAGTACATCAGACAATTTTTTATACTCTTTAGAAGCAACATCATATGAGTATAAATTTGAAGGAGTATTAGAACCTCTTACATAGAAACGTGCTTTTTTACCATCTCTAGAAAAACTCACATTGCTCACATCTCCTACATCAAATTTGGGGAAATCTACTTTTTTACCTGTGGCAACTTCAGTAACTTCAATTTCTGTCTTGGCATCGGCATTTATATAGGTTATTTGATAATTGCCATCATATGTAAAGAAACTACTGTTTATATCCCAATCCTTTTCCAATACCTTTTCATACGATGTATCATCAATAGTATATTTCATTAAATAAGAAAATTCATTGCCATCGTCAGTGGTATAATATAAGGATTTGCTATCAGGTGAAAAATCTGCTGCAGCATTCGAAGTTTGATTTTTATTTATTTTAGTTACTGATTTGGTAGCAAATGAATACAAAAACAAGTCACTGTCGTTTGTAGTTATTGCCTTGCCTAATGCCATATACTTTTTATCATTAGAGATTCCTCCAAATGAATAAGCATTATCGTTTTGATAAATCATTTCGGATTGTAATGAGTTGATATTCATTTCATAAATATCAGTATAACGCTTATCCCGTTTATTATATCCAAAGAAAAAACTATTGCCATCATGTGCCCAACCATAAAAGGATGCTCGAGCACCTATATCTGTAGTGAGCTCTTTAAAAGTACCAATAGTGTCTCGCATATAGATATGGAAAACTTCATCACCGTTATTATCCATTCTAAATAACATACGCTCATCATTAGGAAAATAGGATATTCCGAAAATCGAAGCACTGTCAGATTTTGTCAAGGGTTCAAAATCACCACCTTCAGTAGGTACAGTATACATATTGTAAATACCAGACCGATTGCTTGTCACTAATAATTTAGATTTATCGGGTGAAAAACTACCACCAAAAACGGCTTCATTATCCATAATTTGTTCAATGGAATACGATTTTAAATTCGCTACAATATTTTGTTTTTCATCGTTAGGCTGGTCTTTTTTACAAGAAATGCTAATTGAGAGTATCAATAATAGTACAATAGATTTTTTCATGAGGAGGATAGTTTAAAAAGATATAGTGCTAAGCTACTATAAATTAGAAGATTATTAAAAACTTTAACACTAATTATTTTTCAAAAAAACTAAATACACTTCCGCCATAGCGTTTGTAATAACTAAAGTATTCATTTTTTGAGAGGTCGGTATCTTTAGAATGTTCTATGATGAGAAGTCCGTTTTCATATAACATATCTTTTGCAAAAATTTGCGTATAAATAGCCGAGAATTGTTGGTCAGTAAAACTATAAGGAGGGTCTGCAAATATAATATCTGCTTTGTTATTTGTTTTTTTTAAAAACTTATAGACATCACTTTTAATTGTTGTGATATTCATGTTTAATTCTTCTGATATAGAACGAATGAACTTCACGCAGCCATAATGTTGATCAACACTAATAATTTGCTGTGTACCACGAGAGGCAAATTCAAAACTGATGCTACCAATACCAGCAAACAAATCAATTATAGATAAGTCATCAAAATAATACAAATTATGAAGTATATTAAATAGGGCTTCTTTGGCAATATCAGTAGTTGGGCGGGTAGGGAGGTTTTTAGGAGCGTTAATACGCTTACTTTTATAAATGCCAGATACAATACGCATTAATATTGATTTAATAAAGTATAGTACTTCCTTTTATCAATTTCAGTAAATGCATCATCATATAAATAGTTGGACCTATTTTCAATTAAACTCACATTTTTTATATACTTAAAAGCTATTTTAAATATGTCATTATCTTTTTCAATAGTTCCCAAAAGAATTAGTTCAAGTTTTTCAGGATTTAGATTTAATTGTTCAGCGGTAAATAATACATAATAAATAAAGTCTTCTTTAGAAGAAAACTGAAATGTATTGTACAATTGCAACTTATTTTTAGCAATAACAATAAGTTCAAAGTGGTTGTTATGAATATGAGCAAACATATGAGGTACCAGACTATATTTATAGATACCTAATAAGCTATTGATGAGAATATTTGAATAATGCTTGAATTCAAACTCTTTAAATTGATCTAATAAAAAATTGTTAATATTCGTGTATGGAATATAAACAGAAATGATATCATGATTTTTTATCTCATCATATACTAAATGGTCAGTTGTATAAACCTTGGTGTTAAAGTTTACATATTCTTTTAATCTTTTTTCGTCAAATAAAGGTTTGGGAACCAATGTTGCCATTTCATTAATATGACTAACACTAATTGAATGATATTTTTGTTCAAGAAGACTATCTTCTTTAAAAACTTTAGTAATATTTTCTAATAGTTTTTGAGGAGCATTATTCGTTTCCTGAAAAGTATACTCATGTAATTCAGTAAACGTTTTACTGTCTTTATGTAAAACACAAAAAGAAAATCCATCCAAACTAAATTGGATGGATAAATGACTATCTTTTAGATTAGTTTGATTAGTTGTTTTTATCTTTTTCTTCTTTGTTATCATATGTTGGGGGCCAGTTTCCACCTGTTTTTACATCGTCTAAAGATCCTACAGAAATATACTCACCTCTTACTTCAGGGCCACCTAAGGCCTCTTTCTCTTGCCTAATATACTCTATAGGTAAACCTTTTAGCACTATAGCTTTATCAACTTTGGCTTCAAAAACAGGAGCTTGAACACCTTGTATTTTTTCAACAAAACCAGTTTTTAATTCAAATTGAACATCTGTACCAGGCACATTGAACATGTTTTTATAATCCCTACCAGCAAAACCTGCTCTAACGTCCTTATAACCTACAGTATCAACCACTCTTTTTTCAACTTCAACAGAAATAGTACCTCTTTGTTCGGTCACAACAACATTATTAACTTCGGTAATTGCAAATCTAGCAGTATCAATAAATTGTATCAAATCAGCAGGTTTACTAGTAAACCTTCCAGTAACTTCTTTATGTGCAACTTCAGCATCACGAATAGTTTTTAAACTTTCAATAACTTTAGCAAATCTGACTTTCTTTTCTTTATTAAACTCAATAGGCCCCATTATACCTTGATAAATTTTATAGCCAAGGAAGATTATAAGTAACCAAAGTAATATAGAAATTACAGGTCTTAGTTTTTTAGAAACTTTATTTACTATGAAATATGCAAGAAATCCTACTAAAATTGTTGCAGCAATAATAATTAAAATTGTAATCATTTTTTTTGAATTAGTTTTTAAACGGTTATAGGCAAATCTACAAAATTTTTTTAATGGTTAAAACTTTTATGCTTAAATCAATTTGTACCTTTGAATTTTTATCAATATAATTAATGATTAAGGATCCAAAACAATTTTATAACACCTTACTAGAAAAGTTTCCGTTTGCACCAACCGCAACACAAGATAGTCTGTTAGAAATGTTATCCGAATTCATTTTTGATAAAGATACTAAAAAACTTTTTTTATTGAAAGGATATGCAGGTACAGGTAAAACCACCATTATAGGTACAGTGGTTAATAATCTTTGGCATGCAGGATTGAAATCTGTATTATTAGCGCCTACAGGACGAGCGGCTAAGGTTATTGCTAACTATTCTAATAGACAAGCTTTTACAATACATAAAAAGATTTACCACCCTCGTAAAGCAGCAAATGGAGGCGTTTCATTTGTGTTACAAACAAATAAGCATACAAATACTATTTTTATTGTTGACGAAGCATCTATGATACCAGATAGAACTGCAGATGCAAAATTGTTTGAAAACGGTTCGTTATTAGACGATTTATTGTCTTATGTCTATGCTGGAAAGAATTGTAAATTGGTTTTTATTGGTGATACAGCACAATTACCTCCCGTAAAGTTAGAAATGAGTCCTGCTTTACAAGCTGAGACGCTAGAATTTGAGTATGATAAAAGCGTTATTGAAATAGAATTAGAGGAAGTAATGCGTCAACATCAAGATTCAGGTATTTTAGCTAATGCAACTCAATTAAGGCTCTTATTAGATGAATATTCCCTAACTGATTTTAAGTTTGACTTGGGTTTTCCTGATGTTATCCGTTTAACGGATGGCTATGATATAGAAGATGCTATCGTTGCAGCCTATGATACGAATGGAGTAGAGGATACCGCTTTTATTGTGCGTTCTAATAAACGAGCCAATCAATATAATCAACAAATAAGAGGGAAGATAAGAGGTCAGGAAAACGAAATTTCGGCTGGAGATTATGTAATGGTAGTTAAAAATAACTATTACTGGTTAAAAGATGGTGCTGATGCAGGATTTATAGCCAATGGAGATATCTGTGAAATACTTCAAATATTTAGACATAAAGAACTATATGGATTTAGATTTGCTGAGGTAAACCTTAGAATGATTGATTATCCCAATCAAAAACCATTTGAAACAGTTGTTTTATTAGATACTTTGACGAGTGAAACCCCATCACTTTCATATGAAGATTCTAATCGTTTGTACGAAGAAGTTAAAAAGGATTTTGCTGACGAAAAATCTCCGTATAAACAATTGCTATCAGTAAAAAAGAACAAGTATTTTAATGCCTTACAAATAAAATTCTCTTACGCCATGACCTGTCATAAATCGCAAGGAGGGCAATGGGAAACCGTGTTTATTGAACAACCTTATTTGCCCAATGGACCTGATGTTTCCTATTATAGATGGTTGTATACAGCCATTACCAGGGCGCAAGAAAAGCTGTATTTAATTGGTTTTAAAGATGATTTTTTTGAAGAATGATTCGCTGATGAACACCATTTTTAAATTTTAATTATTGGAAATAATATTAAATTTTTTATTGATTAGCGGTATTGTAATAAATACAATTATCATATGGTTATTGACCAAGACGAATAAATCTGCATTAGCTCAAAAAATATTAATCGTAATTTTTATTGGAATTGTATTTTTGTTGTTGAATTTTTATGCAGAACTCAATAAGATTAGACTTCTGCATATTTTGACTTTTAATATTCAGGATACAATCACTCTTTTCTTTGGGCCATTATTGTATGTTTATGTAAAATCTTTGTTTATAGAGGACAAAAAATTAATTAGAAAAAATAGATTTCACTTTATATTTCCATTGTTGTATTTAATGGTTTATTCAATTCCTGATTTGTTTTATTCTTATTTTGAAATTAAACTAACCCCATTTGCAGAAAATTTATACGCAATAAATGATTATTTTTTCGTGATTAATGATTTTTATCTTTTAATATATTTACTATTGACATTGAAGTTGTTAAGTACTTATAATAAAGTCGCAAGATCAATATATTCTAATTTAAAAGATAAAGAGTTACGTTGGGTGAAATATTTTATCGTATGTGGAATTTTTATTATTATCGTTGATATTTTTACCTATGTTTATGATTATTTTTATACTGAACAAGAACTTAATAGCGGATTTGTAACAGTTGGTTTTATTGTTATTATGTTATTTTTTTTAGGATATTATGGTGTCAAACAATCTAAAATATTAGTACCCGAATTTTTATTAAACCCTGTAATTAATAAAGAACCTTCCGTAAACTCGATAAAAATGAATCCCATTGAGATAGAGGAGCGTATTTCAAAAATTAAAGAAGTTTTAAGCAAAGAGAGATTGTTTCTAGACGAAGATTTAACATTGAATAAATTAGCTAATAAAGTTTCTTTAAATGATAAAAAATTATCAGCAATAATAAATCAAGAAATGAACACTTCGTTCTATGATTTAATTAATTCATATCGTTTGGAAGAGTTTAAAAGAAGGGTTTCTTCTGATGAATTTAGTAATTTAACTATTCTAGGAATTGCTTATGATTGTGGTTTTAAAACAAAATCTACCTTTAATAGACTTTTTAAATTGAATACAGGAATGGCACCATCTGAGTATAAAAAGAATGAAAATAAATTTCAATAATTTTTCTTAAATAGGTCTTTTTAGAAGCAGTAGGGCGATTGCAATTTATAAATAATAGTTTATTTGTCTAAAATTCAAAATTATGGTAAGACTGCTAACTATTGTTATTGTATTGATGATTCAAAATGCATTTACACAAAACACACAAGTAGAATTAAAAGCTCAACAAGAGATTGACTTTAAAAATGTTGAAGGTATTTGGGAAAATGATGGATATGGAAGAATACTTCAAATTGTAGAACAAGAAATCACCATTTACGATATCTGTAAAATAAATTGTAATAATTCCATGGTTATGTCGTATGAAATGGCAAGCAAGAGCTTTTTAATTAATAGAACTTCAGATTCAACTTTAATTGCCCAAGATGGATTGAACAATTATTACTTTAAGAAGATTGATAAATTACCTGAATTATGTTCAGATAAAAGTAGAAAAGACGAGGCACTTTATAATTTTGAAGTATTGTGGCAGACATTTAATGAACATTATGTGTATTTTGAGGAGAGAAATATTGACTGGAATGCTTTAAAAATTAAATACCAAAACCAAATTACTAAAACAATAAAATCTTTTGATTTTTTTTTATTGATGGAAGAGATGCTTGATGAAATTAATGATGGCCATGTAAATTTATATGCACCAAATGATTTGAGAAAAAAATACAAAAAACACCAAAAACACCAACGAAAAATTAGAGTGATAGAATTAAGGAAAAAG
>Ga0256847_1001292_pt1 | contig 13105 bp, 8 predicted proteins | sample TeddybearmetaG_FD_189099 | JGI IMG/M metagenome (GOLD analysis project Ga0256847, IMG submission 189099) | Hydrothermal vent microbial communities from East Pacific Rise, Pacific Ocean - Teddybear | ecosystem: Environmental > Aquatic > Marine > Hydrothermal vents | place: Pacific Ocean: East... | reverse complement strand
GTTGGTTATGTTGCCTATGCCCTAGTCATGTTCTATTTTATCTTGCCAAGTTTAAATAGCCTATTCTTACCGGTATTGGTATACATGTCAGTTCTGATGCTGATGGGAATAATGACCTTACTTTCCGATGCTTCAAATTTCTGGCTAGTATTAGGCGGAGCTTCTTTTATTGTCTCAGACTCGTTGATTGGTTTAGATAAGTTTTATTCGCCTATTCCATATGCTGGAGTATTTATTATGATCAGTTATTACTTCGCCCAGTTTGCGCTAGTAAAAGGTATATTTTTAAATCGAAGGGAATTTTGATTAGTATCCTAATTAGTTTTGACTAATTCCTGATTTAATGAATAAGGCTATAAAGCGACTACTCCTCGACCAAAGGCAGTTCAATATCGAAACGCACGCCCGATCGATCAAGACCTCGAAAAACCAGATGGTGTTTCTTTTTGATATTCGATAAAGAGATAAACCACTGAGGGCCTGTCAATTGAGCATCTCCAGACTGATCATCTAACCAGCTATGACTCTGATTAGGTTCAATATCCTGTATTGATAAGAGCACCGCACTGTTGGCTTCTAAGTGAATTGATTCGATGGGAATATCTTTTTGTATTTTAATTTCTTTAGTGTATTCATGATCATATTCATCCGCCTGATCATGTTCACTCAGTGAAACAAGAATTCGACCATCCATTTCCTTCGAAGTAATGCTGAATTTGAATTGCTCTTTACTAGCTAGACCAATGGTTAATTGATACTCTCGATCTGCATTCTCGATATTTATTGCTTTAATGGTTCCTTGATAACCCTTCACTATTTGTTCTACAAAATAGAGACCTAAGCCTCTCCCATTTGCATCCGCTTTCCTTCGTGTCGTATAACCTAATTTAAAAATACTTTGCATATCTTCGTGACTAATTTGTTTGCCTCGATTGTAAACCGAAATACGGGCATAGGTTTCCTCTCCATTTTCAGTCGAATTTACTAGTTGGCTCAGCTGAATAATTACTCGATCCGTTTTTTGCTTGTAGCGAGCTTTATGGTTGAAGAACTGAGCGTTTTTTATGATATTTTCTAACAACAAGACGAGATGATTAGGATTGCCAAAAATAGATGACGTTGGTTCTAGAGATAGCCTAAAGGATTCATTTTCTAACAGAAATGCAGATGTTAATAAGCTTTCATTTATTTTTGAATCCGCTAACAAATACTTGATTTCATCATCTTCTGAAAACATTTTCATTGTCATCAAAATAGACTGAATGGGATAAAAAGTAGGATTCACTCCAAAAGATTCGGCTGGATTTCCATGCTCACTCGGATTTAACTGCGACTGGTAGTAGATCTCTTCAAACTCCACCAATTTCTTTCCAATATAGAGTGACATATTTTCTGCTGTAGATAAATCAAGAAGATCCCATAAATAAGCGATTGCTTCTTTTGCCGTCTGGTAATCATACAGCGCCATGCTTGCTTGTTGATTATCTTGAGTGGACTCTTGGTCTTGCTCCGCGTCTACTGCAACTCGCTCACCTTCGTAAATGGCCAGGTACTTTTGTTGTTCGATCGCTTTGTTTAACGCAGAATTGATTTTGTCGTAACTTATTACGCCATTGTGTCGAACCTCGGAGGCAATTCCCTTGAAATGAATAAACTTTTCATCAAAATCCATATACTCGATTAACTTATCGCTAATAAAAGATTTGAGTTTATCAGAGTGATCAGAAACTTCATTTGCTCTTAGTTGCTGCTTTTGTCGCTGCTCTCTGGTTAGGTGAATTTGTTGCAACAGCTCTTTTATATGTGCGTTTACTTGTTTATTTCGACGATAAAACACTAAGAAATCGAATGTAAAGGTCAACAATAGCGCAACAAATAATGCCGACAAATGAGTCGGATGGAAAATTATTTCTTTAATTATTTGAGAATAAGGCAGAGCAACAGATAAATTGCAGGCAAATAAATACACGACTGCCAAGGCGAGTATAATACTTGGCCAAGGGAAATAAGTGCTCGGTGATTTACTTAAGGTTTCCAACAGTAAGCTCCTTCGTCACCAAATGTCACGATCCCCTGACCGGATTGATTTTGTTTGATAAAACTCACTTTATTTTGCCGTTGGCAGGCTTTTTCAAAGGAATGCCTTAGCGTTTTTATATGTTGCCGATAGCTCGCATAATTAAATCGATCCAGACCAAGTTTATGTTCCATTTGCCCGGTAGTGATCGGCCGCGGTGATGCCTCTACAAGATAACGAAGTATCTTTCTCGGCGTTGGCGCGAGAGGCCGAGCACTATTATTCGGATTCATTAGTTTCTCTGCATGCCAATAGACAGTCCAACTGACTAGATCGATGACCAAATTAGATGAACGAATATAATTATTGTTACCAGATAATGAACTGTTAACGTCCTCCTGAGCTGTACTCTCACGAATTGATCTAACGATATTTTTATCTGAAATTTTTGACTTTCTGAGTAGCGCTTTTATTCGCCAACAAAGAACCTTCTCTATGTTCTCCTGATGTTTGGCGATAAAATCGGTGGTTTGAGATTGTTCAAACACTTTTTCCTCCGTTGAAGTTCCACTGTGTTCCGACAAAAAAATAATCGGCACAAATGGCCAAGCGCTATTGATTAATTTTGAAAGGGAGAGACCTGCGTCGTTGTCGCCGTTCATATTAGCGTCAAGAATGACTACATCCGGTATCTCTTTGTTCTGTTTTATCGCCTGACTGGCAGATTCGAAAAACTTGTAGATGGCTACTTGGTTCTGTTTTGTCGCTTTCTTATCGGGTGCTTTAGTTTTAGCCGTTCCAACCTCTTGAACATCTCCTCGAGTTAACTCAGAAACGTTCTGATGAGATTCAAGATCGGTCGTCTCCAACACTGACTTGAACTTGTCAATCCAGTGAAATTGATCTTCTACCCAGAATATTTTTAGCATTTTTTTCTCACCAACTTTTCACCAACATAGTAGATACTTCCTGACCTATACACACAGTTTAGAAAAGAGGTGCAATATGTCAAACGAAATACTACCAATAGAACTACTTACTTTATGGTCAGATGATCCTTCGACGTCATTAATTATCTGGAGTCTCATCGTCATATTAAGTTGTTACCTAGGGCGCAAACAAGCGCATCAAGTTTTTAAATCTACCGGCAATGGTCTTTACCGAGGGCTACGTCTTTGGGCTTTTAGCCTCAAGCAGCTGGAAAACAAGGTTTCTAAGCGTAACCGAGAAATACTACTAACCAGCGGTGCTAGAGCTTCTGAAAAAATTATTGAGAGAGAGTTTACCCGCATTACCGACATAGTGCAGCGAGATCTATCACAATATCCAGCACTTCACCGGCAAATTGCAGAGGCAATAAAGAAAATAGAGGTAGATTATCAGAATTCTTCTTCTGCCGCGGTTTTGCCTCCTGCATGGGGAGAGGTCGTCGAAACAATCACAAATCTACCCACTGGTGGTGATCCAACGGTTAACAAATTGTTAAACAACATCAAAAGTGCGGTTGATGAATCTCATCAACAAACGCTTAAAACCTACAAAAAATCGAGTACTGAAAGCCATCGTTTACTCAAAGGAATGCTACCTGTTTGGCGAGAGATCGATGGAAAACTAACGGAAGTTGATAAGAAAATAAGAGGCTTAGATGATCGCTCCAAGAACATCGATCTACAAATCGAAAACTACTCTAATATTCTGGCTAATCAAGATGCCGCGATAAACACGCTAGGATCTTCAGCCATGACTCAGTTTTTCATTTCTGGTTTGGTATTAGTGATTGCGGTTTTGGGAGGTTTGATCAACTTTCAATTAATTGCCATGCCGATGGCAGAAATGGTCGGCGGTGCCAGTTATATTGGTTCGCTAAAAACCTCGGATATCGCAGCCTTGGTTATTATCCTAGTTGAAATTGCGATGGGTCTATTCTTGTTGGAATCGCTGCGAATCACTAATTTATTCCCGTTAATTGGAAGCATGGATGATCGCATGCGTCGCCGTATGGTATGGGTTACTTTTTCAATCTTGGCTATTTTGGCTAGCATTGAATCATCACTGGCCTACATGCGAGACTTACTCGCGTTGGATAGAGAAGCGTTGCAACAGTCTCTAATTGATGCGGGTTCCGCAAGCAGTTTGGTTAATACACAGTTTCGATGGATCCCATCTGTGGGACAAATGGTAATGGGCTTTATCTTACCTTTTGCATTAGCCTTTATTGCGATACCACTCGAATCATTCATTCATTCCTTACGAATCGTATTTGGATTATTGAGCATTGCTCTATTACGAATATTAAGAGTGACAATACGAATGATCGGTAGTTTTACGAAACACTTTTTTATGTTACTAACCCATCTATTCGACTTCGTCATTATGTTGCCGTTGAGAATCGAAAAACTTGTGATGAGTAGAGTTTCGAACACTGCTAACAAGCAACTCACCAATAAATCGAACCGTTCGGTCGATAACAATCCAAAAGGAGCCTAACTATGTACTTTCTAAATAAAATTTCAGCATATCGAGTAAAACTATCTGGTAGAAAACTGAACATATCATTACTGGCTACTGGCATAATGATAGCGACACTTTTGACCGCCTGTTCCGAAACCAAAGTAAAAAATCGAGCGGTATATTTACTACTGGATACTTCGGGAACTTACACAGCAGAACTAGCGAAAGCACAGAGTATTATTAATTACTTACTCGCGACTCTAAACAGTGGTGATTCTATCGCTGTTGCTAAGATTGACAGTGGGAGTTTTAGTGAAAAAGACATCGTCGCTAAAGTGACTTTTGATCAAAGGCCGAGTACGGCAAATGATCAAAAACGACTGTTTAAGATAAAAATTGATGAGTTTGTTTCTAACGTAAAATATGGAAGTCGTAACACTGATATTACCGGCGGATTAGTGCAAGCTTCTGATTTTGTCAATGAGACCAATGCAAGCGAAAAAATGGTTTTGATTTTCTCGGATCTTGAAGAAGATTTGCGCAAAGGCCACGTTAGGGACTTTCCAATCGAATTGAAAGACATACGCGTCATCGCACTCAACGTGACTAAGTTGCGTTCGGATAATATTGATCCTAGAGAATATAAAAAGCGCCTTGTTTCCTGGCAGTCACGGGTCGAAGAAGGTGGCGGTCAGTGGCAAGTCCTCAATGATCTTGAGAGACTAGAAACACTCATTTCTCACTAACCTCAAGTTCTCCGAAGCTTTGATGAAATATCTCAGCTTCGGCTATATCTAATTAAACTTGTTCCGAACTAAGATTAACGATCCATCACTTCATTGAAATGTTTTCTGCAAACACTGACATACAAATCGTTTCCACCGATGGCTATCTGAGAGCCCTCGCTAATGACCTTTCCGTGCTCATCTTGCCGAAGTACCATGGTCGCTTTACTACCACAATGACAGATTGCTTTAAGTTCTTTTAGATTATCGGACCACGCCAACAAATATTGACTCCCTTCAAAAGGCTCACCTTGAAAATCAGTTCTGATACCGTAGGCTAACACAGGAATATTAAGTACATCCGCGACCTTTCCCAATTGAGCGACCTGAGTCTTTTTGAGGAATTGGGCTTCATCGACTAAAATACAGCTCAGTACTTCTTTCTGATGCTGTCGTTCAATGAGTTGGTATAAATTTTCATCGACGTTAAAAGCCGTGGCATCACATTGGAGACCGATTCTTGAGGTGACCGTTCCGATCTTGTATCGATCATCCATCTGCGGAGCCAGTACCAGAGTATTCATTCCACGCTCTTGGTAGTTGTAACTAGACTGCAAAAGTGATGTAGACTTTCCTGCATTCATTGAGGAGTAATAGAAATAAAGTTTTGCCATAGAAATGCTGCCGTAATTTGTGGAATCGTTTCTTCTTCAATACCGTATTCACACCAAGGAGATTGCCGCGTAGTTCCTAGTCGCGATGACCTTGGTTCGAGGTATTTAGATAACAGATTCTAACATTAACTAATTACCAGGTATCAATACAAGGTCGTTTTTTCTCTGTTCTTTTTTCAACTTTCGGCGTGCTCTTTAAACCAGCTAGTATCCACTCTCGACTTTTTGCTGGATCAATCACCGCATCAATCTCATGAAAGCTAGCAACGTTCAACGCCTTGCCTTTTTCATAGGCCTTAGCAACTAACTCATCAAAGAGTTCTTTTCGCTTGCGTTCATCAGCGATCGACCGGAGTTGTTTTGCGTAAGCTAATTTGATGGAGCCTTCTATTCCCATCGCGCCGAACTCACCCGTTGGCCAAGCTGCAGTAAAAAATGAAGCGTGGAAACTGCCAGCAGACATTGCCTGAGCGCCAAGTCCATACCCTTTGCGCAAGACCAAGGTAAAAAATGGCACCGTCAAGCTGGCGGCGGTAACAAAAATCCGTGAAATATGTCTCACGGTACCTTGTTGCTCGGCCGCAGGTCCCACCATAAATCCCGGCGTGTCGCAAAGTGAAATAATAGGAATGTCAAAACCATCACATAGCTGCATAAATCGAGCAGCCTTGTCGCCAGCCGATGATTCGATAGCGCCGCCTAAATGAGCGGGGTTATTTGCCATCAATCCGAACGCTTTTCCCGCGATACGAATAAAAGCGGTGATCATCCCTGGGGAATATTGCTCACGTAATTCTAAATAAGAATCACTATCGGCCAAATGTTTGATGACCACTCTCATGTCATAAACCTGCTTCCGGTTTTTAGGAATTACGTCTCGTAAAAGCTCTTGGTCAATCGCGTTCCAATCCGCTAAATCACCTTGGAAATAAGAAAGATATTTTTTGCTGACCGCCACAGCCTCTGCTTCATCCTTTACAAGAATGTCGATCACGCCATTGGGTACTTGAATAGATACCGGTCCTACTTCTTCCGGTTTAAACTTTCCAAGCCCGCCGCCTTCAATCATAGACGGACCCGCCATGCCGATTGTTGAATTCTGTGTCGCAATAATCACGTTACATACACCAAGCAGAGCTGCGTTGCCCGCAAAGCATCGTCCAGCGACGATACCAATGGTTGGAACCAAACCAGAAAGCGCTGCGAGAGCCACAAATGTATGACAATCTAAACCAGATACACCGTTGTAATCTGAATCTGAAGGCCTCCCGCCTCCACCTTCAGCAAACAAGACCACCGGAATTTTCCATTGCTTCGCAAGATCTAGCATACGATCCATTTTTTTATGGTTCATGATGCCTTGAGTGCCAGCAAAAACGGAATAGTCATACGCCAACACCATGCACCGTGAAGAATCATCATCAAATAGCTGATTATTAATTGAACCCGTTCCAGCAATCAGTCCGTCGGCGGGAGTTTGGTCAATCAGTTCGTCTTGGGTGAGTCGTCCTCGTTGTCCTGCCAGCAACATCGCGCCGTACTCATGGAAGCTATTTTCATCAAGTAAATCACAAACATTTTCTCTTGCTGTCCGCATTCCTTTTGCGTGTCGCTTTTCAACCGCGCAAGGTCGAGCCTCATCTAGCGTGAGTTGATGACGTTGGATTACTTCTTCCAGCTCTAAACGAATGCCCTCGATATTTTCGTTTGCTTGATCCCGCTCATTATTAATAGCGTTTTCTCCTAACTGAATACTTGCTAAGAGTTGTCCTTGCTCAACCGTTTCACCTTCCTTAACGAAAAGTTGTTTAATCGATCCTTCTTGAGAACACTTGATAGGATATTGCATTTTCATCGATTCGATTGTAAGTAAATAATTACCTTTGGCTATTAAATCTTTTTGTTGAAATTTAATGCTATCGATTGTGCCCGAACAGGGGGCTTCAATGATTAAGATATTTGACTCGTTTTTCATAGTTTTTTGATTCTATTGTTGCACTGTGGGGATTGAGAACCTTTACTGATAGTACATACTTCCATCTAGGCTTTTTAAATCCCCCTCAATCCCCCTTCGCAAAGACGGGAGGAACACATAATCCTTTTTTCACTAGATCCCCCTCTTTGCGAAGAGGGGCTAGGGGAGATTTATGTTTAAGGGTTTTGTTATTACTTTATTAGACCCTAGCCTCCACACTAATAGTCCCTGCATCTAATCTAAACTGATGAATTCAAGATCTAGCGCGAGAAGAATTTCTCCAGCATAGGTCTTTTTGATAATGTTAATCGTTTGTTGTTTTTTATCCATCGTCCTTCGCATAAAATGTGAAAGAAGAACTTTTTTAACTTTCGCCAAACTAGAAATATTCGCGATTTTTGAAGGTGTCATATGTAAACGTTTGACACTAGCATGCGCATTTTCCGGAATGGCGTTGTTAGCAACAAGTAGATTCGTGTTTCTCGCCAGAACATTCAAATTGCCACTCGTGCCGTTCATATCACCACTGAAAGTAATTGAGCATTCACCCACATTAACCCTCCAAGCAACCGCTGGAATAGCACCATGCCGGACATTGATAGCTTGCAATGAAATGTGTTCATTAAGTGTTGAGTTCCACAGTTTGTCTTGTGGATCTACCGACGTTGCATTGATTAAAAAATCTGTGAAAGGTTGTTGTCGATAGTTATCTGATAGATAAGGATATGCGCTTTTTTGTTGGTCGCTAAATAATGCAGCGACAAACTCAGCTGTCGACGGGAAATCTCCGCCGGCACCGGGTCCATAAATAGGTAACGTCGATTTTCTATCAGTGAAATAACCTGCTTTAACATAAATGGGTATAGCTGCAGAATGATCAACGTGCAAATGAGTAAATAGTATGGCTTGAATATCGTTGAAAGATGCTCCGCTTTGTTCAAAATTTAGGCTACTCCCTCCACCAGCATCGATCATAATTACAGCTTTGCCATCAACCCAAATCAGATAGGACGATGAAGCTAGTCCGTCATTGATTTCAGGACCACCGGAACCTAGGACTTGCAGTTTTACATTTGCGCAGGAGGAAATATCGTTGGCAAAACTGGCGCGTTGTCCACATGCGCTAATAAAGAATAAAATGAAAAGTACGAATCGCAAAACCTTACCTCTTATACCGTAATTTTAGCCCCGGGGAACTAACATTGTTAGTTGGGCAAATGGGATGTTTTTCACCAAAATCTTCGAACAAATCCATCATATCAGAGAACTAACTCCCAGCATATCCATATAAGATAGAGTAGTAGCTTTGGCAATAGAATCGATGCTTCCGAACTAGCGAATCAAGCTGGGGTGAGGAGAGGTCTATCAGGACAAGAAGCTGGGGTATTATGAATTGTTTGTTAACGAACGAGGCTCAGCCCTCTATCAACTTTAGTCATAGAGATTTCTGGCAATTTCTCGATTTCGGCAGCAGTTTTAGCTTCTGAAAGCAGGAAGCCTTGAACTCTCTCAATTTCAAGCGTTCTACACAAGTCTAACTGAGATTGGAGCTCGACTCCCTCCGCTACGATCTCAAGATCTAATATTTGTATCATGGCCACCAAACCCTTCACCATGCGCGTATGATAGTCGTCACCATCTTTGTCTGGCATAAGAGAGCGGTCAATCTTAACGGTGTCGATTGGAAATTGATGGAGATGGGACAAAGAAGAGTAACCTGTTCCAAAATCGTCTAGTGCAATGCGACAACCGACACCGCTAATCGCGCGAATCGTATTTAGATTTACGTCGGAGTTATCCAACAACGCCGTTTCAGTCAATTCGAATTCAACCGCACTCGCTGGGATGTTGTGCTTGTCAACATTGTCTGAAATATATTGAACAATATTTTTATCTAACAATTGTACGGGAGAAAGATTTATCGCCATGTTCAAAGGTAGCCCCGTGACCATTCGCCATTTTGAAAGCTGAGCCAGTGCCGTGTCTATTACCCAACGTCCAATTGGATGAATTAATTTAATTTCTTCTGCAACCGGAATAAATTCATCAGGACTGATTTGTTTTCCATGCTTGTTCCAACGAATGAGCGCCTCAAAACCGGTGAGAATCATTCCGTTTACACCATAAACTGGCTGATAGAAAAGCTCAAATTGGCTGTCCCGTATCGCGATTGCCAATTCACTCTCTAGCTTAAAACGGTTTAAGAATTGCTCCTGCATAGATTTTTCGTAAAAAGCCATCTGATTTCTACCCATGTGCTTAGCTTTATACATCGCGATATCAGCGCATTTAACTATTTCGCTAGAGTCGTTACCGTCATCGGGATAAAAAGATATTCCTATGGAGGCTCCAATATTTAAACTAGCATTGCCTATCTCGAATGTTTTTTCGAGCACTTTTAAAATTCGGGCACCCACCTTTTCTGCGGATTCAACATGATCGATCTGATTCAATACTATCGCGAACTCGTCACCCCCCAATCGGGAAAATATTTCCGATCCTCTTAAGCAGGTATGTACACGGTTGACTACTTTTTGTAGCAGCACATCTCCCACGTCATGACCATAAGTATCATTGACGAATTTAAAATGATCTAAGTCGAAAAGTAGCAGAGCAATTTTGTATTTATGCCGGCTGTTGTTGGCAATAGATTGTTTTAGTGACTCATCAAATAAGTATCGATTGGCAAGCTGGGTGAGGCTATCTCTCTCTGCAAGTTGTTTTACCTTTTGATAGCTTTCTTGGAGTTTTTTCTCCATTTCAAATCGTGCTTGTGCTCCCAATATTGCACGTCGCAATCGGTAACCGGTGATATCGGATTTGGCGATAAAGTCATGTGCACCTGCCTGTAAACATTCCATCGCCAACGTTTCTTCTTCACTTTTACTCATCATGATGATGGCGCTAGCATTTTCGACACGGTCCGTTTTCAATGTCTTTAATAATTCAAGCCCACTTCTTTGTGACGTATTGTATTCCACCAAAATGGCGTCGTAACAATGTTGGGTGAGGAGTGTTAAAGCTGAGCTAACATCATCCGCTTCCGATACACGGCACTGTGTATCAGAACGTCTTAACGTTCGCTTGATATGAGCTCGATCAAGCTCATTATTGTCTACTATCAGTATGTCCAAGGTCTTGTTCCAAAACAAGCATGGGGAATTGCCTTCGCAGTCCACTTTACTGCGAGAATACCGCGTTTAAGGTTTTGTTCTATTAAATCAAGAAGCTATCTTAATTTGAGAGGTTAAACCCTGTATTGATTAGTATAGTAGATAAAATAGTAAAGTAGATAAATTCTACCTGAGTAGATGTTTTTGTTCTATTAAGACAAGAGTTTAGCCTTACTTCGAATAAAACAGCGCTATGCGGCAGCCAAATGCTAGTCGTTGAGCTCAATTTTAAAAAAGAGTGCATACATGACCGGAACCACAGCTAAGGTAAGAATGGTAGAAAACAACAGCCCACCCATTATCGCTAGTGCCATCGGTTCCCACATTTCGCCTCCACCAAGATATAAAGGCACTAAACCCATGATAGTGGTCGCGGTTGTGAGCACGATTGGTCTGAGTCGTTTTTGGCATGCTTGAATAATCGCCTCAGCAGCGGACTGAGATTGGTTTTGTAATTCAAGTTTTAGTCTTTCTAATAAAACAATGGCGTTGTTAATAACGATGCCCGCCAGCGAAATAATTCCGAGTAGCGTCATAAATCCAAAAAAAGACTGCCCTGCCATCAAACCAATGACAACGCCAATTAAACCGAGTGGGATCGTAGACAAAACGATAATAGATTTTCTTATTGAATTAAATTGCCCGACCAAAAGCAATACGATGATAAAGATAGCGATCGGTAACTTATCCACTATTGATTGGTTCGCTTTTTCTGAAGATTCAGCTTCTCCACCAAATTGGTAATGATAACCAACGGGCCAGTTTTGTCGTTCTTTATCTAACCATAATTCTAACTCGTCGAACGCTATGCTCGCAGTAGTGCTGGCGTCATGCTGAGCACCAATAGTAATTGTCTTTTGTCGATCGCGACGCAATACAACCGCGGGTTCCCAAACAACCTTTATGTCCGCGACTTGCTTTAGCGGCACTGATGCGCCGGAAGCTTGTGAATACACTGATAACGATTCTAACTTACTTAGATCTTTTCGATCTTTTTCTATCGTACGCATTAAGATAGGTATGACCTGATCTCCTTCTCGATATTGAGTTAACTCTAATCCTGTTAGTCCTGTTTGCAATGAAATAGCGATGTCTTTACTTGAAACCCCCGCTCGTCTTGCTCTGGTTTGATTGATTTCAATAAGTAGTTTCTTAATTGGCATTCCCCAATTGTCACTGACAGATTTAAGACCAGACATACCGCTCATCTTTTTAATAATACGATCTTTTATTTCAAACAACTGCTCCGATCTCATGCCACTAATGCGGATTTCTACGGGATTTTCTATTGGTTTTCCGTTCTCTATTTTTCTTAGTTTTACTAATAAATCAGGAAAATTGGCAAAGCTGTAGTCATCGATTTGTTTCATCATTGATTCGATGACCCCTACACGGTTCACGTTGATAACCATTAAGGCGTAGTTAGCACTGCGAGGTTTTGGATTATGCGTCAATAAAAATTTCGGTCCGCCGTTTCCGATATAACTCACCCAGTTTGTAATACCATCTACTCTTTTGTCATTGACGACTAACTCTCTGGTAACAAATGATTCAACTTTCGTTACGGTCGATTCCAGTGCTTCAATCGAGGTTCCAACTGGCAGTTCTAACTCTACCTTAAAATAACTTCTATCTGATGGTGGGAAAAATAGCTTAGGGATTAACTGCAAGCCAAAAATTGATAATGAAAATATGACCATTGTCGCAATAAGTGTTTTCCACTTGTGTTTGATTAGACTGCGTAATGTTTTTCTATAAATATCAAAAAATGGTGTTTCAAAACTTTGTTTCCGTTGTTTAGTTTTTAAAAAATATATACATAAAAGGGGAATGATTGTCATGGATAACAACCATGAACAAAGCAAAGTAATAGTGACCACTTTAAACAGTGACGCGGTAAATTCGCCAGTCGCTGATTCTGCAAGAAAAATAGGTAAAAAAGCAGCGGCGGTGGTTAAGGAAGACGTTAACAATGGTATCTTTAGCTCGTTAGCAGAATCGATTGCGGCATCGACCTTTCCCTTTCCTTCGGTCATTTGAACCATAATACTTTCTGACATAACAATACCGTTGTCCACCAGCATTCCCAA
>Ga0256847_1001291_pt1 | contig 13114 bp, 14 predicted proteins | sample TeddybearmetaG_FD_189099 | JGI IMG/M metagenome (GOLD analysis project Ga0256847, IMG submission 189099) | Hydrothermal vent microbial communities from East Pacific Rise, Pacific Ocean - Teddybear | ecosystem: Environmental > Aquatic > Marine > Hydrothermal vents | place: Pacific Ocean: East... | reverse complement strand
ATCTACAGACTGTTTTGCCAGAGTTAGCAGAAATTAAACCCCGCGTTGCTGAGCAGACCGAGATCACCAGCAAATATGCCGGTTATTTATCTCGTCAGCAGGATGAAATAAAAAAAGCGCAAAAACACGAACAAACGGCTTTGCCAGATGATCTGGATTATCAACAGGTCAAGGGTCTGTCAAATGAGGTAAGCCAGAAACTGATCGACTTTCGGCCATCAACAATCGGCCAGGCTGGTCGAATTTCCGGTATTACACCAGCGGCAATATCAATATTACTGGTACACCTGAAGAGATTTCAGTCGCTGGAGAAAAAATCTGCCTGATGCCAGATTTACTGTTAGATCAAAACTTAAGAAAGGGCTTGTTGCAACTTTCGATGGATCTGTCAGACCAGCAGATAATGCAATTGCTAAAATATGTTGAATTACTTAAAAGTTGGAATAAAAGTTATAATCTGACCGCAATTACCGATCCTTTTAAATCCATCAGTTATCACTTGCTCGACAGTTTATCGATATTGCCAGCAGTAGGACAAAAACAAGTATTACTTGATGTCGGCAGCGGTGCCGGGCTGCCAGGTTTGCCATTGGCTATCGCCATGCCGCAAAGTGAATGGACACTGCTGGACAGTAATGGAAAAAAAACCCGTTTTGTGCAACAGGCGCTGGCCAGTTGCCAAATTAAAAATGTGGCGGTTGTTAAGTCACGAATTGAGGATTATCATGTCCGGCCGCCCTGGCAAATGATCGTCAGCCGGGCCTTTGCTTCGCTAGCCGATTTTGTTGAATCAGTCAGTCATCTTTGTGACCAACAAACAGTGTTACTAACTATGAAGACAAGATTAACCGCAAGCGAAAAGCAGGAGCTGGATAGCGGCTCCTATCAAATTGACGAAACAGAACTGATCGTACCAGGTATTACAGAACATCGAAGCCAGGTGTTAATCCATAAAAAATTATGACCAAAAAGATAACGATTGCAAACCAGAAAGGTGGTGTCGGCAAAACCACGACTACCGTCAATCTGGCCGCTGCGCTGGCCGCAACTAAACGGCGTGTATTGCTGGTTGATATGGATCCGCAGGGTAATGCGACCATGGGTAGTGGTGTCGATAAAAACGACCTTAATCTTAGCGTGTGTAATGTACTGCTGGGTGAAAGTAATATAGAGCAAACGCGATTGCATTTAACCGACCTGGGTTTTGATTTGCTCCCGGCCAATAGTGATCTGACTGCTGCAGAAGTACAACTAATGAATAAAATTGGCCGCGAAAAACAGTTGTCCTTAGCTTTAGATAGTGTTGCTGACAGTTATGACTATATCCTGATTGATTGCCCGCCCTCGCTTAACATGCTGACTGTGAATGCCCTGGTTGCTGCTGATGGTGTGGTGATACCAATGCAGTGTGAATATTATGCTCTGGAAGGTTTATCAGCATTACTTGATACCATCGAGCAGATCCGCATTAGTGTCAATCCACAGATCAAACTCGAAGGATTGTTGCGCACCATGTACGACCCTCGAAACAACCTGTCGAATGATGTTTCTTCTGAACTGGTCGAACATTTCGGTGATCAGGTTTACCGTACCGTGATTCCTCGAAATATCCGGCTTGCAGAAGCCCCCAGTTTTGGCCAGCCTATTTTGCAGTATGATAAGGAATCGCGGGGATCAATAGCTTATCTGGCGCTGGCTGGTGAAATGTTGCGTCGTGAAGAAAATAAGCACAACTTTTTGAACTGATGACGTTGAAGAAAAAAAGATTAGGAAGAGGCCTGAGTTCACTGATTAGTAGTGCTCAGACCATTACAGAAGTTAGTGAAAACGATAGATCTAGAATGCTGGAACTGGATGTAGATCGAATTCACCGAGGTGAATATCAACCGCGACAGAATTTTGATGAAACATCGCTGCATGAACTGGCTGATTCTATCCGTAGCCAGGGCATTATTCAGCCAATTGTGGTTCGCCGAGAAGGTAATGGTTATCAATTAATTGCTGGGGAACGCCGCTGGCGCGCTGCACAACTTGCCGGTTTGCAACAGATTCCTGCCGTTGTTCGCGATATTGACCCACGTTCTGCTGCGGCAATCGCACTCATCGAAAATATTCAACGTGAGGATCTAAATCCGCTCGAAGAGTCTCGTGCTTTGCAAAGACTCATCAATGACTTCGATTTGACTCATCAGCAAGTAGCAGATTCAGTCGGGCGATCAAGAGAAGCAGTCAGTAATCTACTTCGTTTGCAGGAGCTAACTGAAGTGGTCCAGCAAATGGTAAATGAATCTCAATTGAGTATGGGACATGCTCGAGCATTACTGGCTTTAGCTGAAAACAAACAGATTGAAATCGCCCGACAAATTATTTCACAAGGTTTATCTGTTAGAGCTACCGAACAGCTGGTCAAGAAACAGTTAGCAGCTAAAAATGTGGTTTCGAAACAACAAGATCCGGATGTATTACGCTTGCAGCGAGATATCAGTGAAAGGCTCTGTGCCGATGTAAAAATCAAGGTTGGTAGCAATGGATCGGGGCAGATGATTATCCGTTACCATAATAGCGATGAACTTGATGGCATTTTACAACACTTGGATAAAAATTTTGAATCTACGCATTGATTCTTTGACTGGAAGTTCTTATACTCGCCATCCGTTTGAGAGCGAGCCATTATAGTCACTCAAGAGTGCTGATAATGAAGTCTCAAATATGGGCAGTGTTACAGGTTCAGTATAGTGTTGCAGGTATTTTCCTGTTGTTGGTTTTGCTGTGGAATTATAATGTTGTATTCTCAGCATTTGTTGGTGTTTTAGCAGCAGTCGTACCAAATTCATACTTTGCTTTTAAAATGCTTAAGCGAGTGAATAATAAAGATGCAGTCCAATGGTTGGGATATGCATATCGATCCGAGTTTGGAAAGTGGTTAATGACCGGTGTTATATTCGTACTGGTATTTACCAGTGACTATGCCTGGAATTATAAAGTTTTACTGGCGGGATTTATTTTTATGCAATTTTCCAGCTGGTTTACACCCTTAATGGTTAAAAACAAGTAGACACATGAGTTACGCAAATTCCAGTGAATACATAAAACACCATTTGACTAATCTAACTTTTGGTCAACATGCTGATGGTAGCTGGGGTATTGCGCATGGGGCGGATGAAATCAAGGAAATGGGTTTCTGGTCAATTAATATTGATTCCATGTTTTTTTCCATCGGATTGGGTGTTCTTCTGCTGTGGATTTTTCGTAAAGCTGCGCTAAAAGCATCGAGCGATACGCCGACAGGGTTGCAGAATTTTATCGAAATGATAATCGAATTTATAGATGGTTCGGTTCGAGGTTCTTTTACCGGCAAAAACCCTTTGATCGCACCATTATCTCTGACGATCTTTCTCTGGGTCTTTTTAATGAATTTTATGGATTTGCTTGCCGTGGATCATATCCCCTGGCTTGCCGGTTTGATCGGTGTACCTTATTTAAAAATTGTACCTTCAACAGATCCAAATATCACTTTTGGTTTAGCAATTGGCGTCTACTCACTAGTATTGTATTACAGTGTTAAATGTAAAGGCGTCGGTGGTTTTTTTGCCGAACTGGCTTTTCACCCTTTCCCCAAATATATGATGCCCATAAATTTGTTATTGGAAGGCGTAACACTTATTGCTAAACCTATTTCACTGGCATTACGACTATTTGGTAATATGTATGCAGGTGAGATGATCTTTATCCTGATTGCAATAATGTACACCGGTGGATGGGCATTAGGACTGTTTGGCGGATTTTTGCAATTAGGTTGGGCGATCTTCCATATTTTGATTATTACCTTGCAGGCGTTCATTTTTATGACGCTAACCATCGTATATCTGGATATGGCACATCAACAAGCTGAACATTAATTTTTAATCTACACAATTACACAATTCGTTTAGGAGAATTACAATGACTGAAGCACAAGCTTTTTTATTCATCGCAGGCGCTTTAATGATGGGCTTGGGTGCACTGGGTGCCGCAGTTGGTATTGGCATTTTAGGTGGTCGTTTTCTGGAAGGCGCAGCGCGTCAGCCTGAACTCATACCAATGTTACGCACACAGTTCTTCATCGTAATGGGTCTGGTTGACGCAGTTCCGATGATTGCAGTTGGCCTGGCCATGTACATACTATTCGCAGTTGCTGGTTAATCGCCTGAAAATACCGGTTTTACTAGCGAGGACAACACCATGAATTTTAATGCGACGCTAATTGGGCAAACTATAACTTTCGTTATATTTGTCTGGTTCTGTATGAAATATATATGGCCACCTTTGATGACCGCATTGGAAGAGCGTACGGCCAGAATCGCTGATGGTCTGGCAGCAGCTGAAAGAGGTCAACAGGATTTGGAAAAGGCCAAAGCACAGGTCGGCGATAACCTTAAAGAAGCCAAACAACAGGCATCTGAAATTATCAATCAGGCACAGAAACGAGCCAATGAGATTGTGGATCATGCTAAAGGTTCTGCCAAAGAAGAAGCCGAAAAGATAAAAATTGCCGCGACTGCTGATATCGACCAACAAATCACCAGTGCGCGTGAACAACTGCGCAAAGAAGTCTCTAGTATTGCAATTGCTGGTGCGGAGAAGATCCTGAATAAAGAAGTAGATGCCTCTTCGCATAGCAAGGTTCTTGACGATCTTGTAGCCCAGATTTAGCCCGGAATATGAGAAAGAAACACTATAATGTCAGATTTTGAAACAGCAGCAAGGCCATATGCCAAAGCAGTTTTTGAGCTTGCCAACGAGCAGGACAGTTTGCAATTATGGTCAGATTTATTACAGCTCGCTTCAGTAGTGGCTACTGATCAATCTATGCAGGCGCTATTTGATATGCCTGCGGTTGAGTCGTCTGATAAGGCAAAGATATTTCTTGAAGTTATGGCTTTAGTAGAAGATGCACCAGAGATCAGCGCTGAATGTAATAATCTGGTTATGCTGTTAGCTGAAAATGATCGCCTGGTCGCAATTCCAGATATTATGGAATTATTTGAGGCACATAAACAGGCAGCTGAAGGCGCTATTGAAGTACGTGTTACCAGTGCGATGAAGCTAACTGCAAAACAGCAAAAAGCCCTGGCCGCTAAACTGGTTAAAAAGCTGGGTAAAGAAGTGTCAATTACGACAGAAATTGATAAGTCACTGATTGCTGGTGCGGTGATACACGCAGGCGATCTGGTTATTGATGGCTCAGCCCGAGGTCAACTTAATAAGCTGACAACGACTCTGGCTAAATAGAGCCAGGTTAGATAAAAAACCAAACAATTACGATACATACATTATTTTAGATTCGAAGATTACGGGATAACGCGATGCAATTGAATCCGTCAGAAATAAGCGAACTTATTAAAGATCGCATCAAAAATTTTGAAGGTGCCGCCGAAGCGAGAACAGAAGGTACTGTTGTCAGCTTGATGGATGGTATCGCACGTATACATGGCCTGTCTGATGTCATGTCAGGTGAGATGGTCGAGTTTCCAGGTGATACCTATGGCATGGCTCTAAATCTTGAAAGAGATTCAGTTGGCGCGGTTATTCTTGGTAGCTACGGACATATCTCTGAAGGAGATACCGTTAAATGTACTGGCCGAATCCTTGAAGTTCCTGTGGGTGAGCAGATGCTTGGTCGCGTAGTAAACTCTCTGGGCGAAGCCATCGATGGTAAAGGCTCAATCGAGTCTAAAGATTTTATGCCGATAGAACGAATTGCGCCTGGCGTAATTGAGCGTCAATCTGTTGATCAGCCAGTTCAAACCGGCTTGAAATCAATTGATGCCATGGTTCCTATCGGTCGAGGTCAGCGTGAATTGATTATTGGTGATCGTCAGACGGGTAAGTCGGCCGTGGCTATTGATGCGATCATCAATCAAGTAGGTTCTGGAATTAAATGTATCTACGTTGGTATAGGTCAAAAGGCGTCTACTATTGCGAACGTCGTACGAAAACTGGAAGAACACGGCGCAATGGAGCACACCATAGTGGTCGCAGCCAATGCATCGGATTCAGCTGCACTGCAATATATTGCCCCATATTCGGGTTGCACCATGGGCGAGTATTTCCGCGATAAAGGTGAAGATGCCCTGATCATTTATGATGATCTGACCAAACAGGCCTGGGCATATCGTCAGGTCTCTTTATTGCTGCGTCGCCCTCCGGGACGTGAAGCCTATCCGGGTGATGTTTTCTATCTGCACTCGCGTTTGCTTGAACGTGCTGCTCGGGTAAATGCTGTTTACATCGAAAAAATTACCGGTGGAAAAGTTAAAGGGAAAACGGGTTCACTCACCGCATTACCGATTATTGAAACTCAGGGTGGTGACGTTTCAGCATTCGTACCAACCAATGTAATCTCGATCACCGATGGTCAAATTTTCCTGGAAAGCGATTTGTTCAATGCCGGTATTCGTCCCGCAATTAATGCTGGTCTTTCGGTATCTCGAGTCGGTGGTGCAGCTCAGACAAAAATAATCAAAAAACTCGGCGGCGGTATTCGCCTTGCACTGGCTCAATATCGTGAATTAGCCGCATTCTCTCAGTTTGCATCGGATCTTGACGAAGCAACTCGAAAACAATTGGAACGTGGTAAGCGAGTTACTGAGTTGATGAAACAAAAGCAATACGCGCCGTTGAATGTTGCCGAGATGGGTTGTTCCCTGTATGCAGCAAACGAAGGTTTTCTGGATGACGTTGATGTGAATAAAATTGTTGATTTTGAAGAGGCCATGCTGGCACATCTTCGCTCCAACAATGCTGATTTACTGGATAAAATCAACGAGTCTGGAGACTACAACGATGAAATTGCTGCTGAAATTGCATCAGCAATCGATCACTTCAAGGCCAACGGCGTTTTCTAAATGGCTGCCGGAAAAGAAATAAGAACCAAGATCCAGAGTGTTCAAAACACTCAGAAGATCACCAAAGCAATGGAAATGGTTGCGGCGAGTAAAATGCGTCGGGCTCAGGATGGAATGTTGGCTACGCGTCCTTATGCAGATAAAATTGCGAATGTTGTGGCACACGTTGCAAGCGCACATCAGGAGTACAAACATCCATTTCTGGCTGAAAGAACGGTTAAGCGTGTAGGTATTATCGTCATTAGTTCGGATCGTGGTTTATGCGGCGGTTTGAACATCAACGTTTTCAAGAAAACGCTGGCCAAACTCGATGAACTTCAGCAGGAAAAAATCGAATTTGACGTGGTCACATTTGGTGGCAAAGCCCTGTCTTTTTTCAAACGCATTGGTGGCAAAATTATTGCGGAAGCCAGTCATCTCGGTGACAGGCCAGAAATAGCTCAAGTTATTGGACCAGTTCAAGTGATGTTAAAAGCTTACGAAGCAGGTGAAATCGATGAGATCCATATGATTAGTAGTGAATTCATCAACACCATGACTCAGCAGCCCAGAATGACACAACTGGTTCCAGTGCAGCCGAGTCAGGACACAGAGTTAAAACACCACTGGGATTATATTTACGAACCAGATGCCAGAGAAGTGTTAAATAATTTAATGGATCGTTACATTGAATCGTTAGTGTATCAGGCCATTGTTGAAAATGTTGCCTGTGAAATGGCTTCGCGAATGATTGCAATGAAGAGTGCAACCGATAATGCAGGCGACATGATCAGCGAATTACAACTGATTTATAACCGCGAAAGGCAGGCTGCGATTACGCAGGAAATCAGTGAAATTGTAGGTGGTGCGGCAGCGCTCAGCTAGCGTCGCCGACCAGAATAGTTTTGAAGAAATTAGAATTGATAATGAGGACTCCAACATGAGCACAGGTAACGTTGTGGAAGTAATCGGCGCGGTAGTCGATGTCGAATTCCCACGCGACTCTATACCCAAAATTTACGATGCTTTGAATATTGCGGAAGCAAATGATCTGACTTTAGAAGTACAACAACAACTGGGTGATGGGGTAGTACGTACCATCGCAATGGGAGCTTCAGAAGGTTTGCGCCGAGGCATGGTAGTTGAGAATACCGGGGGACCAATAACAGTACCCGTCGGTCAGGAAACCCTCGGTCGTATAATGGATGTACTGGGTAAGCCGATTGATGAGCAAGGCGAAATTGGCGAAAAGAAACGTATGCCAATACATCGTGAACCGCCTGCTTATGATGAGCAATCATCAGAAACGGCCATCCTGGAAACTGGCATCAAAGTAATTGACCTCATTATGCCAATCTCCAAGGGTGGTAAAATTGGTCTGTTTGGCGGAGCTGGAGTTGGTAAAACAGTTACCCTGATGGAGTTGATTCGAAACATTGCGGTAGAGCACAGCGGTTTCTCAGTTTTCGCAGGTGTTGGAGAACGAACTCGTGAAGGCAACGATTTCTATCATGAAATGTCGGAAGGCGGTGTATTGGATAAGGTTTCACTGGTTTATGGACAGATGAATGAACCACCCGGAAACAGACTGCGTGTAGCGCTATCGGGTTTGACCATGGCTGAAAACTTCCGTGATGAAGGCCGTGATGTTTTGATGTTCATTGATAACATTTATCGTTACACACTGGCGGGGACTGAGGTTTCTGCACTTCTGGGTCGTATGCCGTCTGCGGTAGGTTATCAGCCAACTCTGGCGGAAGAAATGGGCGCGTTACAGGAAAGAATTACTTCAACTAAAACAGGTTCAATCACTTCATTCCAGGCCGTTTATGTACCTGCGGATGATTTGACCGATCCATCTCCTGCAACCACTTTTGCTCACCTGGATGCAACGCTGGTACTGTCTCGTCAAATCGCAGAACTGGGCATTTACCCTGCGGTTGATCCACTAGATTCGACATCGAGGATTCTAGATCCAAACGTTGTCGGTAGTGATCACTATAATACCGCTCGCGATGTACAGGGTACGCTACAGCGGTACAAAGAACTGAAAGACATCATCGCCATTTTGGGCATGGACGAATTGTCAGAAGAAGATAAGCAAGTTGTGACCCGAGCTCGTAAGATACAACGTTTTCTGTCCCAACCATTCTTCGTGGCGGAAGTATTTACAGGCGCAGAAGGAAAATATGTTTCTCTGAAAGATTCAATCGCAGGATTTCAGGCAATTCTTTCTGGCGAAATGGATGAGTATCCTGAACAGGCATTCTACATGGTCGGTGGAATTGAAGAAGTCGCCGAACGAGCCAAGACCCTATAAGAGAATCCTGTCATGGCAAATACCATACATGTGGATATAGTCAGTGCTGAAGAGCTGATATTTTCTGGTTCGGCGGAAATGGTGTACGCTCCAGCAATTATGGGCGAAGTTGGCATCGCACCGCGACATACACCTTTGATTTCCCCACTTAAACCCGGGGAAGTCAGACTGGATGTCGGTGACGGGAAAGAAGAATTTTTCTTTATCTCCGGTGGCATGCTTGAGGTCCAACCCCATGTTGTGACCGTATTATCCGATACTGCTATTCGAGCTGATGATCTTAATGAGGCGGCGGCACTTGAAGCGAAAAAGCGGGCTGAAGCGGCACTGGCTGATCAGAAAACCGATATGGATATAGCCAAAGCCAGGGCTGAAATAGCAACAGCGGCTGCCCAGATTGCAGCGATCCAGAAGTGGCGTAAAAAATAATACTTTCACCGGAATTTAAATGATAATGGGTTCTCAAACCCACGAATAAATAATCAAAAAAGAGGCATTAAGCCTCTTTTTTTTTGCACTATGGTTTACAATCATTAGGAGCATAAAATAAAACAGGATAGGTGATGCCTCTCAGCGTTATTATTCTGGCTGCCGGACAGGGTAGCCGTATGAAATCAAATCGTCCCAAGGTGCTACATCAGGTTGCTGGTAAATCGATGTTGCAACACGTTGTGGATACCAGTAAGCAGTTAAATCCAGATCAGGTTATTGTGGTGATTGGGCATCATTCTGAATTGGTTCTGGAGCAGATGCAAAATCAGAACCTCAACTTTGTTGAGCAAACTGAGCAATTAGGCACAGGACACGCCGTCCAACAATGTTTATCTAAAATTAAAGATAAAAATGATGTGCTGGTGTTGTATGGAGATGTTCCGCTGATTAGTCTTGCGACATTGAAGTCTCTTCTCAAAGAGGGTGAAAACCAAACTGTCAATATATTGAGTTTCATCGCAAAAGATTCAACCGGATATGGTCGAATAGTTCGAGATCAGAATGGATCAGTCTGTGCGATCGTGGAAGAGAAAGATGCGAATGAGACCGAAAAACAGATTAAGGAATCAAATTCGGGCATTCTTTTAATTAGTGGTCAACATCTAAACCTATTGCTCGATCAACTGAATAACGACAATGCGCAGCAGGAATATTATCTTACCGATGTAGTGAAACACGCAGTTGAAAAATCATTGCCTGTTAATGCCAGTATTTGTAACTGTGAAGAGGAGGTGCTAGGTGTTAACAATCAGGCACAACTGGCCAACATTGAAAAAATTTATCGTAGAATTCGAGCTGGTAAATTGATGACTATGGGTGCCAAATTGTTTGATCCGGAACGAATTGATATTCGCGGTACCATTGAAGTAGGCATGGATGTCGAAATTGATATCAACTGTATTTTTGAAGGCTCTATAAAACTAGGGAATAATGTGAAGATTGGGGCCAACTGTGTCATTAAAAATTGTACAATTTCTGACAATACGACAATTTTGCCCATGTGCTCATTGGAAGATGCATCAATTGGGGAACAGGTTTCTATTGGTCCCTTCTCTCGTATAAGACCAGGTACAGTTTGTCTGCAACATTCAAAGGTTGGTAATTTTGTCGAAGTCAAAAAATCAACAATTGGTAAAAACAGTAAAGTGAGTCATCTCAGCTATATCGGCGATACCGAAATGGGTAAAGACGTCAATATAGGCGCAGGTACAATAACCTGTAACTATGATGGCGTTAATAAATTTCAGACTATAATTGGTGATGATGTTTTTGTGGGTTCAGATTCGCAACTAATAGCACCCGTCACAATAGCTAGAGGTTCAACCATTGGTGCCGGTTCGAGTATTACCAAAGATACGCCAGCCGATAAATTAACTCTGGCACGAGCGAAACAAATCAGCCTTGATGGCTGGCAAAGACCTAAAAGATTAAATAGAGAGTAACTATGTGTGGAATTGTTGGAGCGACTGCTCAGCGTGACGTTAGTTCGATTCTGGTAGAAGGCTTACGTAGACTGGAATATCGCGGATATGATTCGGCAGGCCTTGCCGTACTAAATGAAGATGGTTTATCGCGCTTTCGTGCGCTTGGCAAGGTTCAGGAGTTGGCGGTTAAAATTCCAGAAGGGCATAACGGTGGCCTGGGCATTGCGCATACTCGCTGGGCAACTCACGGCGCTCCTTCAGAAGAAAATGCTCATCCACATCTTTCCAAGCAACGCATTGCTGTTGTACATAATGGCATCATAGAAAATTATAAAACATTAAGAGACAGCCTAATTTCTCATGGTTATGAATTCACTTCAGAGACCGATTCAGAAGTCACTGCGCATCTGATAGAAAGCCTTTATGACGGTGACTTATTCGAGGCAGTTAGAAAAGCTGTTTTACAATTAGATGGTGCTTTTGCCCTGGGTATCATTTCAGCCGATGAACCTGATGTTTTAATTTGTTGTAGAAAAGGAAGCCCTCTTGTATTGGGCATTGGTTTTGAGGAGCATTTTCTTGCCTCAGACGTTTCGGCTCTTCTACCTGTAACAAACCGGTTTGTATTCCTCGAAGAAGGCGATTTTGCAGTGCTGAAACAAAAGAGCTACCAGGTTTACGACAAAGATGGACATGAAAAAGAACTAGATATTAATGTCTCAGAATTATCCAGCGATTCGGTTTTAAAAGGCAATTATCGCCATTTCATGATGAAAGAAATCCACGAGCAAACTAGATCAATAACCGACTGTCTGGAAGGCCGAATCTCTCAGGATGATGTGCTTGACTCAATTTTTGGCCCTACAGCTGACGAGATTTTTTCAACAGTAGAGAATATCCAGATCATTGCTTGCGGCACCAGTTATCACGCCGGTTATGTGGCTAAATACTGGATTGAAGATTTGCTCGGACTGCCTTGCCAGATTGAAGTAGCTAGTGAATTTCGTTACAGAAATGTTGTCGTTCCGAAAAATACACTCTTTGTTACCCTGTCTCAATCTGGGGAGACTGCTGATACACTGGCGGCTTTAAGAGATATCAAGGGTAAAAACTATTGCGGTTCATTGAGTATCTGCAATGTTCCGGAAAGCTCACTGGTTCGAGAGTCAGACCTGGTGCTAATGACACGAGCTGGTCCTGAAATTGGTGTCGCCTCAACCAAGGCTTTTACCACACAACTGGTCTCTTTGTTGTTACTGGTTCTTTCCATTGGTAAGCAGAACGGCCTGTCTAAAGACATCATTCGATCCATAGTAAAAGAGTTAACGGACTTACCAGGGCATGTTGAAAAAGTCTTGATGCTGGATGAGCAGATTGAACTTATAGCCGAAGATTTCATCGACAAGCCGGATGCTCTTTTCCTCGGTCGGGGAGAACATTACCCGATTGCAATGGAAGGTGCTTTAAAGTTAAAGGAAATTTCCTATATCCACGCTGAGGCTTATCCAGCCGGAGAATTGAAACACGGGCCACTGGCTTTGGTCGATGCAGATATGCCAGTGATTGTGGTCACACCAAATGATGATTTGCTGGAAAAGCTGCATTCAAATATGCAGGAAGTCAAAGCTAGAGGTGGTAAGCTTTACGTCTTCGCCCATCAGGGTGCTGAACTTGAAAGTGATGAGGATAATGTTGTCGTTGAAATGGAATGTGAAACCAAATGGACGACACCGATTCTTTCAACCATTCCGTTGCAATTGTTGAGTTATCATGTCGCTGTACAGCGTGGCACAGACGTGGATCAACCCAGGAATCTAGCTAAGTCGGTTACGGTTGAATAACTTTTCTGGTCTATTCCAGAATCAATATTAATCATCCAACTGCGGTTTTCTAATCCATCTCAAGAGAGTTTTTTACCGTTTGCATTTCTTCATGTCCGGCAAGCCTTTCAATCAGTTTTAGGGCAAACGTCATTGCAGTTCCTGCACTTCGAGATGTGATGATATTGTCAT
>Ga0256847_1001290_pt1 | contig 13115 bp, 16 predicted proteins | sample TeddybearmetaG_FD_189099 | JGI IMG/M metagenome (GOLD analysis project Ga0256847, IMG submission 189099) | Hydrothermal vent microbial communities from East Pacific Rise, Pacific Ocean - Teddybear | ecosystem: Environmental > Aquatic > Marine > Hydrothermal vents | place: Pacific Ocean: East... | reverse complement strand
TGAAAATGTTCGACGATCGAACCCTGCGACAACGGATGGGTATGACTGCGGCACAGCGAGTCGGCGATCGTTTTAGCTGGGAGCTATGCGGGAAACGTGCAAGAAAGGCGCTTGGCAGACTAACTACAAAAGCCTAGCGTTCTTACTTGAGCCCGTGTCGCCAACTGCCAAATATTGTTGGGGCCATATCAGAAAAAAAGGGAAACAGATAATGCAAAGTAGAATGAGGGACGATACGTGCGGAATTCGAAACAGGAGAACCCATGGTATTTGAAGAGATAGTCGGAACGGTTAAGTAGGTAGCAGCCGGAGTAAAGCATAATGCTGAAAACGTCAGTGATAAACGGATTCGGCTTCTCATCACTGAGTTTAAATAGGCTTTCCTCACATAAGATATGTCAGATCAGGACTACGCTATGACAGGCTGACACAAAAACCCCGCCGAAGCGGGGTAATGTGTTCGTAGGGATCTGTATCATCTGGCTTGTTGTTCAAGTGTGGCCCCTGGGTTCAACTATCAACACCAACACCAACACCAACACAGGCTGAACTTTGGAATGGGGGCCGGTTGAGTTAAGAAGCGGATTCAGCAGCCCTGGCACTAAGCTGTAGTCTCCTCCGTTGTAGGTTTCTAGTAATTTCAGTGCCTCTTTCATGACGCAACCTCCGATTGTTCCGCTAATGTATCGCGCAGTGATGCCAAGATTGATGGCTTGTTGATTGCAAACCAAACTTCCAGCCGGTCTTGGCCTTCCAGATAGCCTGCAGCCGCGGCTTTCCACTTTGCGAATTCATCATCAGTCTGTTGGTTCAGGTCGAGCACTTTAACTGCGGCTACATACTCTTTCCAGGTCCGCAGGGTCTCTACTGTTGGCTCTATCACGATTCCACCTCCAGCTTTGTTACATTGCTGGTGGACACAGCATCCAACTCACTGAGGTACTTCACAGCATCTCGAACACCGTCGAGAATTCGCAGCAGCCCAGATATCTGTTGTGTATCACCTGGCGCAGGGTGCTGGAGGATATCAGTCTGACCAAGCTTATAGGCTTGAATAAAGGCTAATACACCATCGATAGAATTGGCGGTATCTTCTGCATCGCCTTCTCCAATAAAAGGGTTCAATGGTAGGGTTGGTGGGACTTTACTGGGGTTAAACTTCTTTGGTTCTGGCATGGGAAACACTCCTTATCAATTACACGTAGTGTGTCCTCTAGGTACATACTTTAAGGGATTCATAGCAAAAGCTAGTTTTATTGTAGCTACGGGTGGACTGACCGCCCGATGCTCGGCACCGACCCCAGCATTATGAAACGCTCCGGGGATTATTAAATTTTAATTAGAACAATCACTTACGGCGCTTGCACATTTTAAACCGTAGTTCAGTAGTAGTTCATTGTGGGGTCGCTAATGCTACACCTCTGTACAGTTTGGGCACTGCTACCCCTCATATGCACTTGCACGCTGGTTGGACTTTATTTCAATGTGGCGCTGTCTTACTCTGCTCCATAGAGGGCGAGTAGCGGGACAAGGCAGAAAGCGAATATGCAAGATCAAAACCTCAAGTGCAGAATTAGACTGATCTCCAAGCAATTTCACACACTACACACACGGCTTCAGCTTCAGTATGTTGACATTATTCCAAATTTGGAATATATTCTCTTTAAGGAATAATTAATGACTTGGGATGTAGAATATACAGATGAGTTTGGTGAATGGTGGGAACTGCTCACCGAAAACCAACAAGATGACATTGCCGCTTCGGCTGAGATGTTAATGGAAAATGGCCCCCAACTTAGGTTCCCACACTCATCGGGTATCGAGGGTTCCAAACACAGTCATATGCGTGAACTACGCATTCAGTCCAGCGGTGACCCGATAAGGGTGTTTTACGCCTTTGATCCACGCAGAATGGCGATATTGCTGATTGGCGGCGACAAAACCGGGCAGGATCGCTTTTATCAGGAGTACATACCAGTTGCTGACATACTATATAGCCATCACCTTGAAGCACTTAAAGAGGAAGGACTAATCAAATGACCGGCAGAAACAAATTTTCAAAGCTGACAAAAAACTTGTCACCGGAGCGCCGCGCCCACATTGAAGAGCGCAAGATTGAGTTGCGAGAAGAAATGGCTCTGCACGAGTTACGCAAAGCTCTAGGCACGTCACAAGAAATTCTAGCTGCGCAGCTTAACGTGTTACAACCAGCGATCACAAAAATGGAACGCCGCGCTGACATTCGCATCAGTAGTCTAAAAAAAATGATCGAAGCCATGGGCGGATCACTGGAAATTAAGGCCCATTTTCCACAAGGCGATGTCACGATCACGAACTATACCAAAGCTTAATTAGAGCCTGCTCATAAAGTCAGCATCCCGCCATTTCACGCAAGACTCAGTCTACGGACAGTGTTTTTCTTCCAGCAACTGAGCAGCTGCACGCTCCGGATGTGTCTGACCACTTTGCCCGGATATAGTTAAGCCGATAACCGTTCTTACCCTGACCAAATTTACCTTCAATTGGAATCCGCTGCCGACACTCTTCACGTCGTCGTGTCGCTATGCGTATTCTGCTCTTCCCGATTGGTTGCGGTCACTTTCTTCGGTCGGCCCAGCGGCTTTCCAGCAAACCGGATGCCCCGACTCTTGAGATAACGACGGTTGTCTCTGGTACCGTAGATGGTATCGCTCATACATTTATAAAATACGAACACAATACAGACTTAGTAGTTCACTTTCATTCCACAGGAATTCTCGACGAGGAATACATTGAAGCACTTGCACAGCACGTCAAAGAGCATAGCTTAGATAAGGCCGTGAAATTCGCCAACTTATTCCTGGTTTCTGACGTCGAAAAGCATACCATTAAGTTTACGACAAATGCCTCTTAACAATCGCATCAGCAAAAGCACTACCCACCTACCTAACATTTTCACCGCTGAAGTTTATCGCGGAACTAATTTCCCTGCTGCCGAAGCCACGTGCAAAATCTCATCCGTTATCATAGGATTCTCGCACCCATTGCCAAAGTTCGATATCGGGTGGTACCCACGCTTCAGCGTAGTAATAGAAAATGCGCACTCATCGGCGGACGATTGCAATCAATCGTAAATCTTAGAGGCGAAGCTGTTTTTTGAGGTAGCACTACGGTAGCACCACAAAATAAATAGAACTCTATTTCCTTGAAGATCAATAGAATTGGTAGCTACGGGTGGACTTGAACCACCGACCCCAGCATTATGAATGCTGTGCTCTAACCAGCTGAGCTACGTAGCCACACTTAAAAACCTTCCTGGCATCCATGCCGCGACAACTTCTCTTTCAAACCATCACCGGCCCGCGCCTCCATGCGCGGTCGTAAATTCTTATCGAAGCGTGCTTCGATTTGTCGCCCCGCGACCAATTCTTCGCACATCGCCTCAGTATAATTCAGGGCGAGCGATTTTGATCATAAGCGATTCGCTTGTCAAGATCGTCACACATTAAACCGAAAGTGCATTACGTCCCCGTCCTGCACAATATAGTCCTTACCTTCCAGGCGCCATTTTCCGGCATCTTTGGCTCCTGCCTCGCCTGAATACTTAATAAATTCGTCATAGGCAATAACTTCTGCCCGTATAAAGCCTTTTTCAAAATCCGTATGGATTGCTGCAGCAGCCTTTGGAGCGCTGGCACCAACCGGTATGGTCCAGGCTCTTACTTCTTTCACGCCCGCAGTAAAATAACTCTGCAGGTTCAGTAATTCATATCCAGCGCGAATCACACGATTAAGCCCCGGTTCACTCATACCAATATCAGCCAAAAATTCCAGCTTCTCTTCCGGTTCCAGTTCGGATATTTCGGCTTCGATTTTGTTGCACACCGCCACCACCACGGCGTTTTCCTTCTTGGCAATAGCACGCACTTCATCCAGCATGGGATTGTCTTCAAAACCTGACTCATCTACGTTGGCTATGTACATTACCGGCTTAAGCGTGATCAGGTGAAAATCTCGTATTAACGCAAGCGATTCTTCATCCAGGTCCATGGAACGTACTGATTTACCTTCGTTAAGTGTCGCATTCACACGGCCTAGCAACTCAAGTAATGTTTTCGCCTCCTTGTTGCCTGCGTTGGCCAGTTTTTGGTTGCGAATAATCGATTTTTCTATCGACTCCATATCCGCCAAAGCCAGTTCAGTTTCTATTACGCCGATGTCATCTGTAGGTGATACTTTGTCGGATACATGCACAATATTTGGGTCTTCAAAGCAACGCACAACATGCGCTATGGCATGGGTTTCTCGGATATGCGCTAAAAACTTGTTTCCCAGACCTTCTCCGGTAGATGCCCCTTTAACCAAACCAGCAATATCTACAAACTCCATGGACGACGATAGTACGCGCTCTGGCTTTACGATATCTGCAAGCGCATCCAGCCGATCATCTGGCACTGGAACAACGCCAACATTAGGTTCGATAGTGCAAAACGGAAAATTCTCCGCTGCTATACCCGCCTCAGTTAATGCATTAAAAAGTGTGGATTTTCCTACATTTGGAAGACCCACTATTCCACATTTAAAGCCCATGAAATTTCCTACCTGTGCTTTTTATCTTCGTCATCTTTTGGCTGACTGGAGTGCAGCCTGTTCATTGCCTTTTGTATATCACCAGCCAGAAGATCGCCCAACAAACTATTATCCAGAGCCCAGGCTGAAAAAATCATTTCGCGCTCAGCATCTGGGAGCGTATGGCTGGTGAGAAACGCAGACACTTTACCAGGGTCTCCCGGATGTCCAACTCCTATGCGTAAACGCAGAAAATCTCCACTACCCCCAAGAGAATTAACTATATCCCGCAAGCCATTATGGCCGTTAATGCCTCCGCCCTTTTTGAGACGCAACTCTCCTGGCTCAAAAGCCATTTCATCATGGGCGACCAGAATATCCTGGGGCATTATCTTGTAAAAAGTAGCAATACTGCCTACTGCCTTACCGCTCAGGTTCATAAATGTATCTGGTACCAACAACCTGACGTCGTGGCCACATATGGTGCCGCGCCCGGTACGCCCGCTAAACTTGCTTTCTGTTTTAAGAGGTATAGAGAAACGCTGCGCCAGTTCGGAAATAAACTGCCCACCTACATTGTGTCGGGTTTTGGCATATTGCGAGCCCGGATTCTCCAGGCCCACAATAAGTCTAATTGCCATATCTAGCGATGGTTAGGAGTCGGAAGACTCATCACTATCAGAAGAGGAATCAGCATCCTCTTCACCCGCGTCATCAGCTGCTTCAGAATCAACCTCATCGATATCTTCCTTAATTGCGCGAGGTGCGTGCACACTCACCACAGCAGTATCGTGATCCTCATCACCATGCAGAAAGGCGACCAGATTAACTTTCTCAGGCAGTGTCAGTTCAGACAAATGAATGGACGAGCCAAGTTCCAGGTCTATCAAGTCGATTTCGATAAATGCCGGTAGGTCTGCTGGCAGACAACTCACCTCCACTTCGTTCATCAGATGAGAAATAATACCCCCAGCCAATTTAACGCCGGTGCAGGCTTCTTCGTTAAGAAAATGCAGCGGTACACTAACGTGTAATTCCTTATTTGCATCTACTCTGAAAAAATCCACATGCATTACCCGGTCGGTAGCAGGATGGCGTTGCAAATCTCTTACCACAACGTCCTCATTCTTACCGGCTACCTTTAGCGCCATTACCTGTGAGTAAAAGGCTTCATCTTTCATCACTGCTTCCAGTTCATGATAACCAAGCGTCAGAGAAGCTGGATCAGCTTCACCACCATACAAGATGGCGGGTACTTTATCGGCAAGCCGACGCAGGCGGCGGCTCGCACCTTTCCCCAGGTCGGTTCGCGTTTCAGCGGTTAATTTCAATTTTTGTGACATCGCTTATCTCCTAAAAAGTCACTTCTGTTTGGCTTGTACTCCTGCGACCGAAATACAAACCCTCTTTTAACTACTAGTGCCTGCCATTAAACATGGCACTAATAGATTCTTCATTGCTGACGCGACGAATCGCCTCGGCAAATAATCTGCCCAAGCTCAATTGTTTGATTTTCTTACAGCTCTTGGCTGCATCACTGAGTGGTATGGTATCGGTTACTACGAGTTCATCCATTTCAGATGCTTTGATACGTTCCACGGCCTCACCTGACAAAACGGCATGTGTTATGTAAGACACGACACGCACTGCACCACGCGTTTTTAGTTCGGAAGCTGCTGCACACAAAGTGCCCGCCGTATCAACCATGTCGTCCACAATGATGCAGGTTCTACCTTCCACATCACCAATAACATTCATAACTTCGGACTGGTTCGCCTCTGGCCGGCGTTTATCTATGATCGCAAGGTCTGAGTCATCAATAAGTTTTGCTATTGCCCTGGCACGCACTACACCACCCACATCTGGCGAAACTACTATAGTATTTTCGTATTTCTGGGCCAGTGCATGCTCAACCAAAACCGGGCTGCTATACAGGTTTTCCACCGGAATTTTAAAAAAACCCTGAATCTGGTCCGCATGGAGATCAAAAGTCATCAGTCGATCTATCCCGACTCCCGTCATCATGTCTGCAACGACCTTGGCGCTAATGGCTACCCGGCTGCTGCGGGGGCGGCGATCCTGACGCGCATATCCAAAATAGGGGACAACGGCCGTAATTCGATGCGCTGCGGCGCGCTTAAGAGCATCCGCCATTATCATCATTTCCATGAGATTATCGTTGGTGGGTGCGCATGTGGATTGCAGCAGAAAAACATCTTTTCCGCGGGCATTTTCCTGTATTTCGACGCGCACCTCGCCGTCACTGAACTGGCCAATTGCGGCCATTCCCATATCCACGCGTAGCTCTTCGGCTATGCGGCTAAAAAGTTCGGGATTTGAGTTTCCTGAAAACAGAATGAGGTTGGGCACGCTGTAAATTTCCCTGCTTTTTTATGAGTGAGTCAATATCCGGGTACTTTGAAGTACACTTTCTAGATACATGGCTGGGGTGGCAGGACTCGAACCTGCGAATGCCGAGATCAAAACCCGGTGCCTTACCACTTGGCGACACCCCAATAAACAAAAATAAATATTTAAATATCAAACAGTTACATAAAAGTATTGGCTATTTCCGCATTCAATACTTGATAAATTCTCGCGTCATATTTGCCTGTAAATCAACCACATACAGATCACCCCATCGCGGGAGGCGGCTATTCTGATGCGGGTATACACGACTGTCAAGGCTACCCTGAGACTTACCAAAATTAGCTTTTCTAATAATAAGCGTAATCCGCAAATTTTCATTAACAGCAACGGTCTTCATCGGCATCCAGGTGTTATTTAACACACGATAGCGAGACGGACTAATACGCCAGTTTAACTGCTCAAAACTGCCGGACTCGTCTTTCAGAATGTCGACACCACCAACCTGCCCAGGTCTCCCCTGAATCCAGTATTTAAAAAAATCCAGTGGTATGGACCATCCCAACCAACGCTGCATCAGGCGCTCTGGATGATCATCGCTGTGTTTTACACCATCAGCAGTGGTTATCTCTATAAATGAACTGTTGCCCTTTATTAGAGTGCGCCCCTGACCCAAAGGCCCCCAGAGCAAGATCACGTATTCTGGCCCGGTTTGCGTCCAGGTGAAACTGGCACTGTACCCCTCCCTGGAATGCTTTACTGCCAACCGCCCCTCCAGCTCAAATATCTCATGTACCGGAGCCATATCAATATCAATCGACTCTGGAATAGTGGAGGGTACAGATACACATGCACCCACAAAAAGCAGTCCAAGCCCGCAGAGCAGTCTGTTGGCCATTTGTAGCCTCACAAAGTACTCACTTGGGCAACTTTTCTGCTCCTGTTTTTTAGTTACTCGCATTTAGCACTGTTTACTCTGGGGAACCATTGATCAATTTTGCTATTATTGCTTAACAAAGGCCATCCGAGAAAGCGCTTTGCCGATATTGGCATACGGGATTAATTATAAAACGGCACCCATTGAATTTCGGGAGCGCATCGCTTTGCCTGTAGAAAGCCTGCAACACACCCTGAAAGCCCTACAGAGCACAATCCCTGGCGTGCGCGAAGCAGCCATACTATCTACCTGTAACCGGGTAGAAATATACTGTGCAACTGACATACAGGACCACCAACCCATTCACGAATGGCTTTCCTCCCATTGCAGCGTTCCTATTGCCGATATCCAGCTTGCAGCCTATTTTCACTGGGATCAGGATGCCGCCAGACATATGATGCGTGTGGCATCCGGGCTGGATTCGCAAGTTTTAGGTGAACCACAGATAATGGGGCAACTAAAGAAGGCTTACCAGGTAGCCCGGGAGGCTGGAACATTGGGACCCGAATTAAACCTGCTGTGCCAGACCACTCTCAATACCGCCAAAAAGGTTAGAACGAACACAGACATCGGCAAAAACCCGGTATCTGTTGCCTTCGCTGCGGTAGCACTGGCGCGTCAAATATTTTCGAACCTGACCGACAAACGAGCCTTACTAATCGGCGCTGGGGAAACTATAGATCTTGTTGCTCAACACCTGATCACCCAGGGCATGCACCATTTAAGCATAGCCAATCGCACCCTGGCCCACGCAGAACAACTGGCGAAGAAGTACCAGGCTGATGCCCTGACGCTCCAACAAATTCCGGAACGGCTCGCCGAGTTTGACATGATTATAAGTTCCACCGGAAGTACCCAAGTTATATTGACCGCACAGCAGATTCAAACCGCTGTCGTGCAGCGCAAGCATCAACCGGTGTTTATTGTGGACATTGCGGTTCCACGAGACATAGACCCAAAGGCAGGAGCGCTTGACGACGTTTTTTTATACGTGATAGACGACCTGACCGAAATTATTGAAGAGAATATTTCAGGTAGAAAAGTAGCGGCAGAAGCCGCTGAATTGCTCGTACAGGCGGGTGCAGTACAATTCGTTCAGCAAAGGGCAATTCGTGACAGCCAGGAAATACTTACTGCCTTTAGGTCTTCGGCAGAAGCGGTTCAGAAGCAGGCTTTGACACAGGCTCTGAAACAGATAGAGAAAGGTGACGACCCGGTGTCTGTTGTAACAAACCTGGCGCGTACTCTTACCAACAAACTGATACACCACCCAACGCTTGCCATACGCGACGCGAGTGCTAACGGAGAAGCCGAGGTGATAGACACTGTAAGAAAACTTTACAGATTAAGCGAACCTGATCCCAATATAGAAAACCCCAAAACATGAGTTTATCCACATCCATCATATCCAAACTTGGTAACATGGTAGACCGACACGAGGAATTGTCGGCTTTGTTGTCCGATCCAGAAGTGATGAACAATCGGGATAGATTTGCAGCTTTTTCCCGAGAGTTTTCCGACCTGCAGGCTATCACAACACAATACCAGTCTTACGAGAGCCTGGACGCAGAACGCACAGACGCAGAAAGCCTGCTTACCGACGACGACGCAGAAATGCGTGCTATGGCGAAAGAGGACGTACACAACCTTGATGTACAACTCAAAGCTGCGGAAGCTGAGCTAAAACTTTTATTACTGCCCAAAGACCCAGACGATGCCTCCAACGTATTTCTTGAAATCCGGGCTGGAACGGGCGGCGACGAAGCAGCTATTTTCTCAGGGGACCTGTTTCGTATGTACACTAAATACGCGGAAGGTCGTGGCTGGCACATAGAAGTTGTGAGCCAACGTAACGGAGACCACGGTGGCTTCAAAGAAATTATTGCGCGCATAGAGGGCAAAAACGTATTTCAACAGATGAAATTCGAGTCGGGTGCACATAGGGTACAACGCGTTCCGGAAACGGAATCACAGGGTCGTATCCATACTTCAGCTTGTACCGTGGCCATTCTTCCTGAAGTAAGTGAAGTAGCAGAAATAACTATCAACAAGGCCGATTTACGCCGCGATACATATCGAGCTTCCGGTGCCGGAGGTCAGCACGTAAACAAAACTGATTCAGCGGTACGCCTTACCCACCTTCCAACAGGTATGGTTGTTGAATGTCAGGATGAGCGTTCACAGCACAAAAACCTTGCTCGCGCCATGTCGTTGCTACAAGCCAAACTTATGGATGCAGCGCGTCAGAAACAGGACCAGGAACAAGCCGATTCGCGCCGCTCGATGGTTGGCTCGGGAGACCGATCCGAGCGCATACGTACTTACAACTTTCCCCAGGGGCGAGTAACCGACCATCGGATTAACCTCACTCTTTATAAACTGGGAGAAGTTATGGAAGGATCGCTGGGAGAAATTATCCAGCCCCTTGTTCAGGAGCATCAGGCTGGCTTGTGGGAATCTATGGGCGATGACGCATGACCAGCATAGCAGAGCTGTTCAATGCCAATAACTCATTGGAACGCTATGACGTGGAGTTACTACTCGGAGAAGTGCTGAATAAAAACAGCGCCTACCTCTATGCTCACGGAGAGCGTAAGCTGACCTGCTCCCAAAATGAGCGTATGAATAACTATCTAGCCCGGCTTAAACTCAATGAACCAGTAGCATATCTATTGGGCGAAAAATATTTTTACAATATAAAGCTGAACATTTCTAACGATGTTCTTATTCCGCGCCCGGAGACAGAATTACTTGTCGAATACGCGCTGGAGAATGCTCGAACAGATGCTCGAATTCTGGACCTTGGCACTGGCTCTGGAGCTATCGCACTTGCACTGGCAGCCGCATCAAAATACAGCTTTAAGGTAAGTGCTTCTGATATTGGTGATGCAGCACTGGAACTTGCTCGTAAAAATGCACACACCAACAGGCTGGATATAGAATTCGTATCAAGTGACTGGTTTGATGCAATAGAAGGCGAGTTTGATCTTATTTTGTGTAACCCCCCCTATATTGCAGAACAGGATGTTGAAGTTGAAGCTGGCGTGCATAATTTCGAGCCCCATCTGGCACTGTATTCCGGACCTGATGGCTTAAAGGATATACGGAAAATCATCCAGCAAGCACCCGACCACCTCGTAAAAAAAGGCACACTGGTAATCGAACATGGCTGGCAACAGGCAGATGATGTACAGGATCTGTTCGACAAAGCCGGCTACACCCACATTACCACGGTAAAAGACCTCGCCGGCTTACAGAGGGTAACGCACGGGAACAGCCCTCAGCGGGTGGAGAGCCTTCAGCGGGTAAAGAGCCTTCAGCGGGTAAAGAGCCTTCAGCGGGCAAAGAGCCTTCAGCAATGAATGACGAACAGCTGCTTCGGTACAGTCGCCAAATCATGCTTCCCGAAATTGACATAGCCGGCCAACAAAAACTTGCAGATGCCCGCGTACTAATTGCCGGCGTTGGTGGCCTGGGTTCACCAATCGCCCTGTATCTTGCGGCAGCAGGTGTTGGTCATCTGGTACTCGCCGATGATGACAGTGTAGAACTATCCAACCTGCAACGTCAGATTATTCATGACACCAGTACGCTGGGGATGAGCAAGATAGATTCCGCCAAAGCCCGTTTACACCACATCAACCCAAATGTCAGCGTAGCCACAGTTTGCGAGCGACTTGATGCGCAAACAATGAGATCAAAAATCGAAACAATCGATCTGGTGATTGATGCTACTGATAACTTCGCGATACGTTATGTGCTTAATGACTATTGTTTTGAAAGGAAAATACCTCTGGTATCCGGGGCCGCCATTCGCTTCGAGGGTCAGGTAGCAGTGTTTGATCCACGAAATTCGGAGTCACCCTGTTATCGATGTTTGTATCCCGAAACAGAAAATGCAGACACCAATCTAAATTGTGCAGAAAATGGCGTAGTAGCTCCCCTGGTTGGAATAATTGGCAGTATGCAGGCCATGGAAGCCTTAAAGTTGATATGCAACATTGGCGAGAGTTTAACCGGCTGGGTATTATACCTGGACGCTGGTTTTATGGAGTGGCAAAAACTGAAATTATCCAGGCGCACCGACTGCCCGGTGTGTTCGAAACGCGCTTCAGCCTGAATAATCCAGGCGCTGTAACAACTGCTGTAACACGAGCCGCGAAATACTATCCATATCCAGAGCCACCTGTGCCCTTGCTGGTTCGGGGATCTGGTCACGTAGCTGTGTTACCGGTAAGTTTTCCATACCGCAGGGGTTAATGCGTTGAAACGGCTCCAGCTCCATATCAACGTTAAAACTTAAGCCATGATAGGAGCACATACGCCTGATACGCAGGCCAAGAGCGGCTATTTTTGCGCCGTCTACATAAACCCCGGGGGCATCATCCCTATTCGCAGACTTCACATCAAATGAACGTAACACTTCAATAACACTTTGTTCGATAGCACATACTAGATCACGTACAAAAAGTTTTTTTCTCTTTATGTTTATAAGCAGGTAGATAACAAGTTGTCCTGGGCCGTGATAAGTTACCTGACCCCCGCGATCGCTTTGTATTACTGGTATGTCTCCTGGCAGCAACACGTGCTCGGGCCTACCGGCCTGGCCCTGGGTAAAAACCGGATAATGCTCGGTAACCCAGATTTCATCTTCTGTTGACCCGGTGCGCTCGTTGGTAAATTTTTGCATAGCCTGCAACACATCCGTATAACAGGTCAGCCCCAGCTGATGCACCTTAATTTGCACTAGAGCACCATTTTGACCATGTCGTGCCCCATTAGCTCTTTGTGCAAAGCCTTTAACTGATCTTCTCCGGTTGCGGTAATCGTAATGTTGATTGAACAGTAGTTACCCTTGCCGCTCATATGTACAGATATATCCTGGTCAGTAAAACCGGGCGCATGAATGGTAGTTAAGCGACACACCAGTTCCTGAAACTGATCATGGTAAGTGCCAATAATTTTAATGGGATAAGCGCAGGGAAATTCTATGCGGTAAGAATCAACGTCATTCACAACACGCCTCTCAATTCATTAACTCGCTGAACAAAAGGTAAATTCCGTGACCGGTACTTTTGAAAAACCCGGCCTCTTCTATCGAATCCAGCGCGATCAAAGGGGCACGATGAACAACTTTATCATCGAGCTTAATCCGAATTTCACCAAGTTCATCTCCAGCAGAAATTGGCGCTTTTACAATACGTGTAACATCAGTTTCAGCTTCTAAATCTTCATACCGACCACGCGGCAAGGTTAGTACTAC
>Ga0256847_1001289_pt1 | contig 13127 bp, 10 predicted proteins | sample TeddybearmetaG_FD_189099 | JGI IMG/M metagenome (GOLD analysis project Ga0256847, IMG submission 189099) | Hydrothermal vent microbial communities from East Pacific Rise, Pacific Ocean - Teddybear | ecosystem: Environmental > Aquatic > Marine > Hydrothermal vents | place: Pacific Ocean: East... | reverse complement strand
GCTATGATCAAGACCAAAAATGCTAGCAGCATTCTACTTTTATAAGGTTTGAAAAAAACGATCAGTTGGGTTAATGCGCTAAATCTGCGATCACCGGATTGTGTTTTATGCATGATTGTTGAATTATCCTAAATATATTAGTCAAATATAACATTCAATAAGTTATATAGTGCACGTTCTTCTGTTTCGAATGTGTTAAAAAATATTGTAACTATTCAGCATATTTCAAAATAAGTATGTAGGTTATTGAGTTATAGGGATACCAAAGCTCATCAACAACAGCGATTAGTTTCAACGAGAACTGTCATATAGATCAGCGTGAGAAATCTTTCATTTGAGCTATGAGTCTAACCTTCAGATTCCTCGCTCCACTCGGAATGACAAAACATGCTGTATAAATTACAAACTATCTTTCTTAATATGATTAAAAAACCAGCGATTGAAATTTTTCAACTCAGTAAAGATTATCTGGAATCAGGACAGCAGCATATTATTTTTAAAGACTTGACATTGTCTGTCACTGCCGGTGAGTTTATTGTTTTGTTGGGTCGCAGTGGTTCGGGTAAATCTACCCTACTCAATTTGATTAGCGGCTTAGATCAGCCCTCAGTAGGTGATATTCTGGTCAACGATATTAACTTGTGTGGTTTGACCGAGCAGCAACGTACCTTGTTTCGGCGTCACCATATAGGTTTTGTATTTCAGGCTTACAATTTAATTCCTACATTGACGGTTGCTGAAAACCTGTTATTACCCCTGGAGTTAATTAATCCAGTAAGCAGTAATGACAAGAATAAAGTAGTTGAATTATTGACTCAACTGGGTCTGGCTAACCGTCTTGATAGTTATCCTGATCGCTTATCTGGAGGTGAGCAACAGCGGATTGCCATTGCCAGAGCACTGGTACATAATCCAGATATTATTCTTGCCGATGAACCGACCGGTAACCTGGATATTGATACGGGTAAACAAGTCCTGGAATTGTTAGATAATATGGTTCGAAATGTGGGCAAAACTCTGATTATGGCTACTCACAGTGAAGAAGTGATAGGTAAGGCTGATCGGGTGTTTGCAATTAATAATCAGTCTCTAAAGTTGGTAGCGGACAACAGATGAGAAGACTCCTTAAAAAAGCCAGTCGAAATTTTTTATATTTGCACCCCTGGCAACTGGTTTTAGCTATTCTTGGGATTACTCTGGGTGTCGCTGTCGTGGTTTCTATAGACCTGGCATTGGAAAGTTCATTGAATGCTTTTAAACAGACGACGCAGGCATTATCAGGGAAAGCGTCCTATAGAATCATTGCCAGTGATGGCGGACTGGATGAAAAGTTATATACCCGTTTAAGGGTAATTCACGGTATCCAGAATCTGTCGCCTGTTGTTAACGGTTATGTGGATTCCACGGCAACTACGACTAATAACACTTTCAGGCTTTATGGCATAGATCCTTTGATTGAAAACTCTTTTCAATCTGCCTGGCAGCAACAATATGAGGATGGCGATAGTTTAAGCATAATGACCGAACCCAACACGGTCTTAATCAGTCGGCAAACCGCTCAGAAAATGCAATTGCAAATTGGTGATCCGTTTCCTGTTACTACTGATACGGGTTTGCATGTGTTAAAAATTATCGATTGGTTACCTGAGAATGATGCTGGGGAATTGTTTAAGCATTTGATTATTACTGATATTGCCACGGCACAGGAAATATTGGGTTTAGTAGGCAAACTCAGTGCTATAGATGTGCTTATTACTGATGTGCAGACAGCAAAAATACAGCGCATAAGAGAGGCATTACCTGCTGATGTTTTATTAATGCCACTCAACAATCAGATTGAGTCACTACGGCATATGACTCAGGCTTTTTCAATCAATTTAACGGCTCTGGGTATGTTGTCTTTATTGGTTGGGATGTTTTTAATCTATAACAGCATGACATTTTTAGTGCTACAGCGCAGGCGTTTAATCGGTAGTCTGCGTTCTATAGGAGTGACTCGGCAGCAAATATTTCGCTTGATTATTGGCGAAGCTTTATTGCTGGCGTTGATCGGCACGGTTTTGGGGATTGTATTAGGCATTATTCTGGGAAAGAACTTATTACCTTTGATTTCAGGAACCATCAATGCCATTTATTATCCAGTTGATCATAGCGCATTAATTGTGACGCCTGTGCAAATTGCTACCGGATTTTTAATGGGTATAGCCGCGACTTTACTGGCAGTATTAGCGCCCGCCTGGGAAGCCACCCGACAGTCTCCTCATCGCGTATTGATACGCTCAGAATTGGAATCGGGTGTACGTCGATTAATTCAATCGGCCGCGATGCTGGCAGTGCTCTTTATTATCGCTGGTTTAAGTCTGATTATGTTGACCGGTAATAACGTCACACTGGGATTAATCAGTATTTTTCTGATGCTATTGGGTTTTGCTCTACTGACGCCATTGCTTACTTTTGTGCTAATGACGATGCTTGAGGGGGTTTTGTCTCGGTCTTCCAGTGTTTTAGCTCACCTACCGGTACGTATGGTGAAGTCTGAAATTAGTAGAACCGGTTGTGCGATAGCTACGTTAATGATTGCTGTAGCTGCAGCGATAGGGATGGATTTAATGATAGGCAGTTTTCGTCTGACTGTTTCTGAGTGGGTACAAGCCAGTTTGCAAGCAGATATGTATGTCAATTTATCCGGTAATATGCAGGCTGCTAATAAATCAGCAGCAGATCACTTATTGAAACAAAAGTTGGCGCAACTGGATGGGGTAGAGATGCTCAGCAGTGTGCTTCGTACCCGATTAATTAGAGGCGATACCCCCAGTAAAATTTCTGTATTTGAAATCAATACCAGATCAAGGCAAGGTTTTATTTTTAAACGAAGTTTGAATAGTGAAGTGTGGGAGACATTTAATCGTCAAAACAGTGTTTTTGTAACCGAGCCCTATGCTTATCATCAGGGTATTGAGATTGGAGATAGCATTAAGTTGCGAACCGCTCAAGGTGAACAAAGCTTTAAAGTCATTGCCATTTATGCTGATTACAGTGGTGATCAAGGTCATATTGCCATGAGTCGTAATATCTACCAAAGATACTGGCCGGATTTAGGCTATAGCGGTATAGGGGTTTATGCAGAGCAAGGAAGTAATGTCGTACAACTGGAAGCCGACATCAAACAGTTACTAAAACCTTATCAAACGGTAAGATCTGAACAGGTGATATATAAAGTATCCATGCAAATGTTTGAACATACTTTCAAAATTACCGAAACCCTACGCTGGCTTGCAGCCATTATTGCTTTTGTGGGGGTATTTAGTGCCTTAATGGCTATACAGTTTGAGCGTACTCGGCAACTTGGCATTCTTCGAGCAATTGGTATGACCCCTGGGCAATTATCTCGGCTGATCAGCATCGAAACCGGATTGATGGGACTGGTTGCCGGTTTATTTGCTGTACCCGTCGGTTTTATCATGGCTTATCTGTTGATTTTTGTGGTGTATCTGCGTTCATTTGGCTGGACTATGGCTTTTCATTTTGACCTTAGTGTGATTTTTCAGGGTTTGTTGCTAGCTATAATATCTGCTTTACTTGCCGGTGTACTGCCCGCTTTAAAAATGGCACATACCAAACCCGCTGATGCCTTGAGGGCTGAATAAATATGCGACGATTGATGCTATGGGGTTTAATTATTACAGGCATATTAGTACTAGGCTGGTTTTTATTGCCACAACAAATCCCTGCTAAACCTGAATCAAAATCCTCTATCAACGACATAGTATCAACAGAAAAAAAAACGTTTACTCAGGTGTTAAAACCGCGCGCATTTATTTTCCCGCAAGATCATGGCCCACATCCGAAATATCTGATTGAATGGTGGTATTTCACCGGTAATTTACAGACCGATAGGCAACGCAAATTTGGTTATGAATTGACTTTTTTCCGTTTTGCACTGACACCGGAAAGGCAAATAACTGCATCAAGCTGGCGTAATAATCAGCTGTACATAGCGCATTTTGCCTTGACTGATGTTGAGGATCAACAGTTTTATACCGATGAACGCTTTAGTCGTGCCGGCAATGACCTGGCCGGAGCGGCAACAGATAAGTATCATGTCTGGTTGTATGACTGGAAGGCAGAAGCCATAGATGATTCCGGTTTGGCAATTCGTTTAGAGGCAAAAAATGACGAGATCGCTATTTCTTTACAGCTCAATTCAGAAAAGAAAATTGCTTTGCAAGGGCTAGCTGGTTTTAGCCGGAAAAGCCCGAAGACGGGTAACGCGTCTTATTATTATTCATATACCCGAATGGCAACGACAGGGACTATGCAAATCAAGCAGCAAAAATTTTCCGTAACTGGAACTAGCTGGATGGATAGGGAATGGAGCAGCAGCTCTCTATCGGCACAGCAAATAGGTTGGGATTGGTTTGCCTTACAATTATCCGATAACAGCGAACTCATGTTTTACCGCTTTAGGCGTAAGGATGGTAGCTTGGATAAAAACAGTGCCGGTGCCATGTTTCATGCTGATGATTCCAAAACATCTTTAAACGTATTAGATGTTGTGATTAAAGTTCTGGATCATTGGAAAAGTCCGCATACACATATTAGCTACCCTTCAAAATGGCATTTATCCATTGCTAAATTAGGATTGGAATTGGATATTTCTCCTCTAATCAATGACCAGGAACTCAATGTCACATATCGTTATTGGGAAGGCGCGGTAACTATCAAAGGCAAAAAAAATAATCAGATTATTTCTGGGCAGGGATATGTTGAACTAACAGGTTATCAATAACGTGTGCAAGCAAGCCTGATTCAGTTGAATTATTCAAGTTACAGTGTATGAACAAATTCTTGCTTCCTTTTTGAACAGAAAATAACTCACAGTATAAAACCATGAAAGCAGATACTGAAGATGAAAAATTAAAGCAGGTTTTCCATTACCATCAACAGACGAAGCATGCATTTCATCGTTCTGCTGATGGACCGGGTTATCTGGATTGGAAAAATCAACCCGATCCCTTTCGACGTTATCATGGCTCTCGATTAATTTCATTACCACTCGATACAGATATTGCCCCCTCGCTTTATGACTCGCTCTATTATCCTGACAATAATTTAACCCAGGCATTTAATTTACAAACTATCTCCAGTTTATTTCGGTACAGCATGGCTTTGTCCGCATGGAAACAGGCAGGAGAGTCTCGGTGGGCATTACGTGTTAACCCTTCTAGCGGTAATCTTCACCCCACGGAAGCTTATCTGTTGACTCCAGCTATAGATAACTTATCATCTACGCCAATGATTGCTCATTATGCACCTCAAGAACATGGCTTAGAAACGCGTTGTGTGTTGTCAGATTCAATCTGGGAGTTACTGACAGAAGCTTTTGAAGGGCCTGTGCTTTTTATAGGTATCAGTAGTATTTATTGGCGAGAAGCCTGGAAATACGGTACAAGAGCTTTTAGATACTGTCATCTTGATGTAGGACATGCATTGGCTGCAATCAGTCTCTCTGCTGCATCATTAGGCTGGCATTGTCAGATACTGGAAAATAGTTCTACTCAGCAATTAAGAATGCTGTTGGGGTTGCCGGACAATCATAACGATGAAACAGAACAACCTGACTGTCTGATTGCAATTACTCAAACAAAAATTAACCATCCTGTTTTATCCTTACCTGATCAAGTCATTCAACAAATCGCTTTATGTGACTGGCAAGGTGAGGCTAATGTTTTAAGTAGTACTTCTGTGTGCTGGGATGCAATAAATACTATTGCTATTACCTGTGAAAAACCGACAACTCAACTGTCTGTTGCAAACAGGGATATTCACAAAGAGATAATGGGGCAGCACGCTCATTTAACTGTCAATGCACAGCAGTTAATACAGCAGCGCCGAAGTGCAGTCGCTATGGATAAGCAAACGTATATTCAAGCTGAGCAGTTTTACCAGCTACTCTCCAGACTAATGCCGGAACAGGTTGAAACACCTTTTAATTTATTGATTTCAGCAACCAGAGTACAGTTGATATTTTTTGTGCACCGGGTAGAAGGAATCAAACCTGGCGTATATTGCCTGGTTCGTGACTCAGAAATATTAACCGAACTAAAACAGCTTATGAACGAGCAGTTTGTCTGGCAAAAACTGAAAACATGCCCCGAAAAACTGCCGTTATTCTGTTTGCTTGAAGGCGATGCCAAGTCACTTTCACAACAATTGTCTTGCCAGCAAGAGATAGCTTCCGATGGTTGTTTTTCCATGGCAATGTTGTCCCAATTCAAAAAAACGCTACAAAATATAGGAGCCTGGTTATATCCACAACTCTATTGGGAATGTGGCATTATTGGACAAGTGCTTTATCTGGAAGCTGAGGCGATGAATATTCAAGGTACAGGAATAGGTTGTTTTTTTGATGATCCTGTCCATGAATTTCTTGGTTTGCAAAACATGAATTTTCAAACGCTGTATCATTTTACTATCGGTGGAGCAATTCATGATGATCGAGTCCTGACTCTCCCTGCTTATGGTATAAGTAAATGAACTACTTAGAGTTGATAAAAACGCACATCAAAAAATATTGGGCATATGCAAAGAAAATTAATATTGCTTTAAAGTGTCGCTTTTTCACAACGGTAACTAGTAATGCTGTCAAAAAAGGGAATTACTCTGGTTTTGAAAGTACAGGATTTTGTTTGAATTATTTTGTTGTCATATCACGACAAGTCTTTATTTGTTATAAATAAACTTAAATTAACTTATTATTACATTAGGTTACAATGTTTTTTAAATGTAATTTAAAGAGTTTTGTTTTTTGTAAGGAATCTATTGCTTATCATGTGGGGTTTTGACTTGTCGGGAAATTGAGACACTTTGATTGAAATATAGGGATTTTATTCTTTTAAATAGTCTTCAATAAAGTATTTATCTTCTGCTCTCACTCGTGTTTTATTTGATTTATTCGTATGTGGCGTATTAATTGCTTAACTAAGAATTATGTCGCAATGTTAACGGTGTTAATTTGCGTTTTAAATATGAATAATAATTTTTTGACTGAATATTTAGATGAAATACTTAATAAATTTTACTACAGCAATTACGCTCTTGGCAGCAATGAATGTCGGTGCATCAATAAAAACCATAGATACTGATTATTACGGTAAAACTGTATATATAGATGTTGACACAAAAGAAGTCATTTCTGTAGGGACAGGTTGGCGCGGGAGTTATGGGGCTAGTGGTACCAAGGAACAAGCAACCCCTCACGCGCTAGGCATAGGTAATGCTGTTTCAGTCATTGCATCGGTAGGAAGACAATTTATTTTACAAGCAGACGGGAATGTCTGGATGGTTGATAGGCGGACTGATTATAACGACATCAAAGTTAGACCTCTTGTTAAGTTACCGATAGCTAAAGTATCTGATGTTGAAGCAAATGCTGATCATGCTTTTTTTATTGTGGATGGTTCTGTTCATCAAATGGATCTGGCAAACAAAGGCTCGGTAGAATTAGTAAAAGGTTTACCTAATAATATTGTTGAAATCAGTGTGGCAATTTTTCATTCAATTGCCAGAACAGCGAATGGTGACGTCTATATTTGGGGACAAAACAGGAAATCCCAAGCAGCGGATGGTGTAATCATTGACAGGGCAACACCTCGAATCATTGCTGGTCTTCCCGCTATTAAAGCAATTAGCACAGCTAGATACAACACAGTGTTAACTGATATTGATGGAAATGTCTGGACTATGAACGAAGGCAGAACTGAAAACAGAAATGGAGCTGATTTTGCTGAATGGTCACCGGTAAAACTACCTATTAAAAATCCGCAAACAGTGACTAAAGGTTATGCTGGAATGAAACAGACAATGGTGTTATTTAATGATGCTCATGTTGAAATGATTGGCTGGCATAATGATAAAAAAGGGTGTGACTTTAATATGGCATACACAATGTCTACATCACCTGAGCTAACAGGAATTCAAGATCTTGATTCAGGGAACCACAGTATGTTCATCAAGCAGAGTGGTAGGGTTATTGGCTGGGGAGTAAACAATCATGGTCAATTAGGTAATGGACTTTATTCTGAAACCCAAATATCGGGTGGTATGCTTCCAATTATCTGGCCTGATAACTATGGTGTTAAACTGAAGATATTGCAGTTGAGCCTAAAGTAGAAACATTTGACCAGTTTCTGTTGAGGAACTCGACTGAAAGTAAGTTGGTTATTAATGCAGCGTAATTGGTGCAGATAGGAATAATCCTAGAAAAATTAGTTTGCTCCCTGTTTCTAGCACAAGCGCTTGATTCAACAGCACTTCACAGATAAATACTCCTGCATTATCTGCATTCACCACATTCATGTGGTTTACAGAAAAGTGCTCCTGCTTTGTCTGCATTCACCACATCCATGTGGTTCAAAAAATGCTTGCTTAACCTAATGGGTGAAGCTAAGATTTTTTGACCTACAAGGAAGTAGGAAATGCAGGTTTTGCAGGAGCAAAAACCTGTTAAATCACTGTGAAACTAATATCTCGCACTATAATTCCGCGCCCAACTGATCTTTTTAGGATAATTGACAATTACGTTGTTTCATTTGCTTTATCCTAGAAACCGTGAGCCAACGGATCTTTCTAGGTTTAGGGGGATAGGCTACTGTCCGTTTGATTCTGCGAGTTAAAGCCTGCATATTTTCGGACGCGTTTCAGCTTTAAGAGTCTTAATGTAGCGGATCTCTGATCCACTACATTTGTCATCTTGACCCAGTTTGTCGCATTGTATTTAAATTATTTCACTCTTTATTGTTTAATCTTGTTATTTTCACTACACTTTAATAACTAACCCAAACCACGGAGCTATAGTGATGTCATCATTAACCGATTCAGTCATTTGGCATGACCTGCAAAATCATTTCAGTGAAGTTGCTGATTTACAAATGCGAGATATGTTTGCTGAAGATCCACATCGTTTTGATAAGTTCTCGTTATGTTTTAATGATATTCTGTTTGATTATTCAAAAAATAGAATCACCGAAAAAACCTTGTCTTTGCTATTCAAGCTAGCGAGAGAAAGAAAATTAGATGCTAAGATTGAGGCCATGTTTGCTGGTGAAAAAATCAATCAAACTGAAGATCGGGCTGTATTACATGTGGCTTTGCGCAACCGTAGTCATCACCCCATTCTGGTTGATGGCCATGATGTCGATGTCGATGTAGATCAGGTGTTAGATAAAATGCGTGGTTTTTGTGACGCGGTACACACGGGTATCTGGCGTGGTTATACAGGTAAAGTCATTACTGATGTTGTTAATATTGGAATAGGGGGTTCTGATTTAGGACCCAAAATGGTTGTTAGAGCTTTGCAACCCTACTCAACCGGAAAAATTCAGACTCACTTCGTCTCCAATGTCGCTCAAGCCGACTTACTTAACACCTTAAACAAGCTGAATCCGGAAACCACCTTGTTTTTAATTGCATCAAAAACTTTTACCACTCAGGAAACCATGACTAATGCGCTATCGGCACGTAGTTGGTTGCTTGAGTCACTCGTTGATCAACGTGCGGTTAATAAACACTTTGTCGCTATTTCAACGAATCAGGAAAAAGCAGTCGAGTTTGGTATAGATCCCGATAATATTTTTGAATTCTGGGATTGGGTTGGAGGCCGGTTTTCACTCTGGTCGGCAATCGGGTTATCGATTCCCTTGACTATTGGTATGGATAATTTTGAAAGGCTATTGGAAGGTGCCCATCAAGTTGATGAGCATTTTCGGTTGGCACCCTTTGAACAAAATATTCCGGTTATCATGGCGTTATTGGGAGTTTGGTATAACAATTTTTTTAAAGCCGAATCGCAGGCAATTTTGCCTTATGGTCATTATATGCGTTATTTTCCTGCCTTTATGCAACAAGGGGATATGGAAAGTAATGGTAAACGGATTGATGTTGAAGGTAATGCTGTTGACTATCAAACGGGGCCTATTATATGGGGGCAAACGGGTACCAATGGGCAGCATGCTTTTTACCAGCTAATCCATCAGGGTACCAAACTAATCCCCTGTGATTTTTTAGTTCCTGCCACAAGCTATCACGACCTGCCGGATCATCACAATATGCTGGTCTCAAATTTTTTGGCTCAACCGCAAGCCTTAATGCAAGGAAAAACTGCAGAACAAGTATTGCACGAATTTGATCAATCTGAACCCAATAAGGTTCTTGTCAATGCCAAAGTATTTCCAGGCAACATACCTACAAACTCATTTTTATTTAAAAAACTGGCACCAGAAACCCTAGGCTCATTGATTGCCTTGTATGAACATAAAGTTTTTGTTCAGGGTGCAATCTGGAATATTAATTCCTTTGATCAAATGGGTGTTGAACTTGGAAAAGTACTGGCTGGCATCATATATCCAGAACTTCAGCATGACCAAGTGGTAACCAGTCATGACAGCTCAACTAATGGATTAATTAATCATTTCAAGAAAATTCGCTGAATATAATGTCATCACTACGAACAATATTAATATGATTCAGTCAGTTGCCGAGGGTGGTTTTAGGTCTGTAGAGTATATGTAATTTAAGACAGAAAAAACTGAATCATATTATAAAACGCTATCCAGCGTAATGGTGAAATTTGAGTTATCATCATTTAAATAGATTTCGCCATCCTGTATATTGCATTGTAATTGCATAGAACGTTTGACCATTGAGTCCACGCCTTGTGCATTAATGTGGATGACTTTAAGGTTGTCAAAGCGTTGTAATTTTTGTTGTTGCTGTTGCCACCAAACTTGTGCTTTTCGTTGATGATAGGTGTAGATAATCACTTGTTTGGCGCGTCCACACGCTTTACGAATTCTTTTTTCATCAGGCTGCCCCAAATCAATCCATAGTTCAATGTCATCAGTGAGAGTCTTTTGCCAGAGTTCAGGCTCATCATCACAGTCCAGTCCTTTAGTAAAGCAAAGCTGTTCACTGGCATTTGCCATAAACGCTATAAGACGCATCATAAAACGAAAGTCATTTTCAGAGGGGTGCTGCGCCACAGTTAATTCATGACTTTGATAATAATGCCGGTCCATATCTGCAATATTAAGGGAGACTTTATTGATGGTAGAGCTAATAGCCATAAGCTGATATCTGTTGAATTGAGATCTCCATTTTAAAGCATTTAGGGATCGGGCTGTTAGACGCATTGGAAACTATGTGACAGAAGTAACATAGCATGAATCCAAGATCATGTTTCTTGCCTACATTGATGTAGGCAAGACCGAAAACAGTAAAAAAGTGAAACGAGATAGATGGATTAATTATTCAATATAGTTATGATTAAAACAATCCAATGATTTTTCCATCATCCGTAATATCAATACGTTCAGCAGCTGGAACTTTAGGTAGCCCTGGCATAGTCATCATATTACCGGCGATAGCGACAATAAAACCAGCACCATTAGCCAGCCTTACTTCACTGATTTCGACCGTATGTCCCGTAGGTGCACCTTTAGCGGTAGGATCTGTAGAAAAAGACATTTGAGTTTTTGCCATACAAACAGGAAATTTGCCATATTTTTCCTGCAAGGCATTAATGTCAGCTCGTACTTTTGGGCTGGCCGTAATACCAGCTGCTCCATAAAGTTTGGTGGAAATAGTTTCAATTTTTTCCCACAGAGGTAAGTCCTCCTGGTAAACATAAGTAAACCCAGGTTCACGGTTATCAATAATATTGAGTACTTCCTGGGCTAATTCTTCAGCTCCGGCACCACCTTGGGCCCAATGTTTGGAGACCACGCATTTTGCACCCAGGGCTTCACATTTACCTTTTAATAATGCAATTTCAGCATCTGTGTCAAAAGTGAAATGATTGATACAAATAACACATGGAAGGCCAAAGTTATTGTTGATGTTGTGTAAATGACGTTCTAAATTGACAAAACCTTTCTCTAATGCCGCAAGGTCTTCATTGTTTAAATCATCTTTGTCTATTCCGCCGTGGAATTTTAATGCTCTGACGGTTGCCACTAAAACCACGGCGGATGGTTTTAAATTAGCCATACGGCATTTAATATTGATAAATTTTTCAGCACCCAGGTCAGCACCAAAGCCAGCTTCTGTCACTGCATAATCAGCTAGTTTTAAAGCAGTTTTTGTTGCTGTTACTGTATTACAACCATGAGCTATATTAGCAAAAGGACCGCCGTGAATAATCGCTATATTATTTTCTAATGTCTGGACCAGGTTTGGTTTAATAGCATCCTTTAATAATGCAGCCATAGAGCCATGGGCTTTTAAATCACTAGCATAAACAGGTGTGACTTTGTCAGCTTTGTAGGCAATAACAATACGACCCAGGCGTTCTTTTAAATCGGCCCGGTTGGTTGACAGGCATAAGATAGCCATAATTTCAGAAGCGACCACAATATCGTAGCCATCTTCACGCAAGTAGCCATTCGCAGGACCCCCTTGACCGATAGTGATATGACGCAAAGCACGGTCGTTCATATCGACTACACGTTTCCATTGTATACGTCTTGGGTCTATAGCTAATGCGTTACCATGGTTGATGTGGTTATCAATCATTGCTGAAAGTAAGTTGTGAGCTACACCAATCGCATGAAAATCACCTGTAAAATGCAGGTTTATATCTTCCATGGGAACGACTTGAGAGTAACCGCCTCCAGCAGCTCCTCCTTTCATACCAAAACAAGGGCCTAATGATGGCTCACGCAAACACATAATAGTTTTTTTGCCCAGGCGGTTCATAGCATCGCCTAAACCAACAGTCGTTGTAGTTTTACCCTCACCCGCAGGTGTTGGACTGATAGCTGTTACCAGAATCAGTTTGCCATCTTTTTGTTCGGTTAAGCTGTTAATGTATTCCAGTGAAATTTTAGCTTTGTAATGACCATAGGGGTCCATATGCTCTGCCGGAATACCGAATTTTTCTTCGGCCAAGCTAATAATAGGCTGCATTTCCGCTTTTTGAGCAATTTCAATATCAGACATTTAAGTCTCCTGTATTTAGTATGAATTCTTTAAACCTAGAAAAATCAGTTGACCGCTAGGTTTGTACGTAACTTGTTGTATATTAATTGTATCCAAAGCTTTTACCTGTCACCCGTTTGGTGAGATGAAAC
>Ga0256847_1001288_pt1 | contig 13128 bp, 11 predicted proteins | sample TeddybearmetaG_FD_189099 | JGI IMG/M metagenome (GOLD analysis project Ga0256847, IMG submission 189099) | Hydrothermal vent microbial communities from East Pacific Rise, Pacific Ocean - Teddybear | ecosystem: Environmental > Aquatic > Marine > Hydrothermal vents | place: Pacific Ocean: East... | reverse complement strand
TCTTCAGGAGTATTAAAAACATAATGCAAAGCCACCGTGAGTTCAACCGTACCCAGCCCCGCAGAAAAGTGGCCACCGGAGAGGCTGACTGTGTGGGTTAAATATTCACGTAATTCCTTAGATAAATCTTTTAGTTGCAGTTTATCAAGCTTGCGCACATCGGCGGGAAGGTCAATATTTTTTAGCAGTGGGTATTTTGAAAAATTCATAATTAATAGAGAGGTTCACGGTAGAACATTAAAATAATGCCTATTTGCAATAAGGAATATACCGAAACAAAGCCGGCCATCTTATTGTTGGGAGATTTTAGTTTTAAATCTAGCCATCGTCCGGAGGTTAGAATTAAGTAGATAAAGCTCAATAAGGTACGTCCTGGTGCAAATAACATCTGATTAACCCCGGCTCATTCTAGTTAAGTAAGATCGCTTCAAGACAAATAAAATGTGGTATTTCATTACTAGAATTATTTGTTTTTATTTTTTATTGCATGACTAGCCAGATTTTTACCTAAGTCCCAAATTGAACCAGGCACCTGATGGGTTTCACTAATTGTTTGATCAAAAGAGTTAATTATCCAATCTCTATCTTCTAGCGTAAGATTTAGAGGAGGTAATAGTTTGACAACGTTCATACCATGCCCTGCAACTTGAGTTAATATCCGATGTTCTTTAAATAAGGGAATAGTTACCATTTGACAAAAAAGTCCTTTATTGGCAGCTTCCAACATGGCCCATGCTGCTTTTAATGACAAGCTTCTGGGTGATTGGAATTCAACTGCAACCATTAGTCCTTTGCCTCGCGCTTCTTTAAGGAATTCATATTTGCTGGCCATGGCATTAATTGAGCTAATAATGTCTTCGCCTATTTTGGCACTATTTTCTACTAGTTTTTCATCTTCCATAACTTGTATGGTTGCAAGACCAGCTGCCATAGCCATATTGTTTTTAGAAAATGTTGAGCCATGAACGACTGCTCTATCCATCCGGTTAAATACGGTATCCATGATTTTTTTTGTCATTGCTACTGCACCAACAGGGATGAAACCACCGGATAATGCCTTGGCCATTAGAATCATGTCAGGTTTGACGTTCCAATGATCTATAGCCCAGAATTTGCCTGTGCGTCCTAAACCGGTCTGAATTTCATCGGCAACAAACAAGGTGCCATATTTTTTACACAGACGTTCCACTTCAGGAAGATAGTTATCATCAGGAACATTAACGCCTTTACCTTGAATGGGTTCAACTATAAAAGCTGCAACATCTTTATTGCTTAAGGCTTTTTCTAAAGCATTAAGATCATTGAATGGGATAGCATTGCAATTGGGTAGTAAAGGTCCGAAACCTTCTCTAAAAATTTCTTCACCGTTTAAGGATAAAGCGCCTAGTGTCAGACCATGGAAACTATGCTCGCAATGGACTATGCGCTCACGTTTAGTGGTATAGCGAGCAAACTTGATAGCAGCCTCAACTGCTTCTGTACCTGAATTGCTGAAAAACATTTTGTTAGTGTTTTCCGGTGTCGTTGCCAGAATTTTTTCAGCTAATAATCCACTTAATAAAGAGACATCCATTTGTACCAGATTAGGCAACTCAAGTGTTAATGTTTCTTGTAAGGCACTGATAACAGTAGGGTGGTTTCGGCCAACAGCAAATACACCAAATCCACTAAGTAAGTCCAGGTATTTATTGTCATCTTCATCAAACAAGTACTGACCGAGAGCTTTTTTATAGTTTCTATCATAACCAATAGTTCTTAACACTCTAACCATTTGGTTATTGAGGTGTTGTTCGTGTAACTCGAATTTATTATCGAAATGCTGAGAAAAAAGTTCGGCGATGCTAAAAGACATGGAAAACCTCGATTAAATACTGTTTGATTTGTTGCCGTAAAAAGCTGGAAGCACAATAAGCGTGCAAACTAATGTAAAGAAAATTCCTACAGCGAGTAATAATCCCATGCTCGCCGTGCCAACGTGGGATGTAAAAGCTAAACTGCTAAAACTGCACATGGTCGTTAATGAGCTAAAAAAAACACCGCGTGCTGTACTACTCTGTAGTATCTCTTCGTTACAGGACAGACCCGATTTAAGGCGCTGCATAATATGGATGCCGCTATCGACGCCCATTCCCATCAGTAAAGGCAGTGCAATAATATTGGCAAAGTTAAATGAATTGTTCAGTAATACATTGGTTGCTCCGGTTAATAAACCGGCAAGAAGAAGAGGGCCAATAACTAATAATGTACTTTTAAATTCTCTAAGAATGATCAGTAACAGTAGAAAAATAGCGAAAACAGCGCCTGTAAAAGCCTGGATAAAAGCTTTGACGACAGCGGTGCCTGACGCTTGGTCTGCAACGGGTAGACCGGATGATGATGGAGCTGCCGCTTGAACTTCTGCAACAAATTGTTTTAAATTTTCTACTTTGTTTTGATCTTTTTCCGGTGTAATAAGAATTTTATAAAGTCCATTAGGGCTTAGCCAATGCGAGCGAATATAATCTGGCAAATCTGTTAATTGATAAGGTGTCGCGGTTAAACTGGTTCTCAGGCGCTGCATGGTGTAGGGTAATAGGCCCAAAATACTTTCTTCTAGGGTATTATAAGGTTCATTATCTGCCTCAATATGACTATTTAAAAACTGAGTTATATTTTTTTGCAGTAGTTCTAGTGTTGCTCTTGGGGCATTTGTAGTTTCATTTTTAAGTGCTTCGATAATATTTGAATTAAAAACCAGTAAGGCTTTTTTAGTATTGGTTTCTGTTAATTCATTATCAAAATTATTGAGCTGATTACCTAAAACAAGATCCAGTTCTTCAATAATTTCTAGTTTTTCATCCTGATTTTTAGCTTCAAGGTCACTCAGGAAAATAGTATTGTGAACGGATGGTAATTGTTCCAGTTTTTGAGCTAATTTTGTTGCATTTTCTAAGTTGGAGGCAAGGACAGAGAGTGTAAAAGGCGAATCAGTTTGTGACTTAAGTAGTTCTTTTATGGTTGAAACGGATTCACTGTTAGGGTCTCTTAAATTAATAGGATTAGAGTCAAAAACCAGTTGTGTTAACAACATGCCGGAGAGCAGGGCAAATATGATTGAAAAAACACGAATTCCAGTTGAGTGACGAAACGGAAAGGTCGCAAAAGATCCAAGTGTGAAAGTAGAACGGATTGGCTTGACGTTGTTGATAGAAAATATAGTTAACAACGCAGGTAATACTGTTAATGAAATTAGTAGTCCGATAAACATGCCGCCTGCTGAAATAATACCCAGTTCAGAAACGCCTGAATAATCAGTGGGTATAAAAGCTAAGAAACCCATCGATGTAGTAATGGCACATAAAAAAATTGAAAAACCTACTGTATGTATACTGTCGCTAATGGCGTCTTTGTTTCCCATGCCTTGAACACGGCACTCCCTATAATGTAAACAAATATGTATAGCATAATCGACGCCTAGCCCGATATATAACACGGCAAAAGCAATAGAGATTAAATTTAGATGACCGATTGAAATAGTTGCAAAGCCAGCGGTTAAAATAAGTCCCATTATTAATACGATAAATGTGGCCAGCAGTAATTTAAATGATCGTAAGCCAATCCATAGAGAGGTGCAGACCAGTATCAAAGAGGCTATACCAGCAATAGCAGCGCCTTTACTAACACTTTCCAGTTCTTCATGTTCTAGGGCGGTTTCACCCGTAATACGAATCCTGACGCCTGGTTTGTCATGCATTACCAGATTGACTGTTTTTCTTGCTGCAGTTAGCGCATGTTCTGCAGGCATGATTTCATCAAAGTTCATTTTGGGTCTGGCAATGACAATTGTACGGTTAGTTTCAGTGTTGAGTTTGTCTGCTGCTAACAGATTTTGCCATGATACATGGAAAGGCTGGTCATTCAGTTGGTGAGAAATGGCATCATTGATTGAAAGTAACAATGGATCAAGATCCATAGGTAGAGACTGATCTGATTTCTTTAATGCCTGGGTGATAATATCGAACAAGCCTTCCAGATGATAGTGTTGAGAAAGATAACCAATAAAAGGCTGCGCATCGGTTAATTTTTCTGCAAGATCTTCCAGTTCATTCTGATCTAGAAAAAGTAAAGCCTGTTGTCTAAAAAAATCATTTTCAGTCGGTATATAGACGGAAGAAAAACTATCAGTCTGAACACTTAATTTCTCTGCAACTAAATTGGCTGCTTGTGATGTTTCTTCTGGTGTAGGGGCATCGACAACTAAAATAATAACGCCAGCATCTTGAGGGAACTCTGCTTCTATACGTAAACGATTTTTTTGGAAGGGCAGGTCGGGTGACAGCATTTCAGCTGTGTTGGTATTGACTCCAAGGTTGTGTGCAGTGTAATACAGGCTTGCTGCACTTAACAAAACAGTGAACAGAATTAAAAGCCAGGGAAAACGGAGAACTTGACTACCCCACCAGCATAAAAACCGGTCAATTATTGAAGAAGAAAGTGTGCTCATTTGATGGCTGTATTTTGTTCAAAGCCGACGATTATATCAAGTTGGTTTGCGACTAACTTTAATTTGTTTTTTGCAGCGTTAAAATGTAGACCGAGTTTGATTAAACCGGGCAGTTCACTTGGATGAGTCAGTAGAAACCAGAGTAGTTTGGCAAGGATAATATCACCTTGCTTGTTGAGCGCATAGCTAACCGCTTTAGGTAAACTCATAGATACAGGGTCTGCAATACAACGAATGACAAGAACGGGAATTTTATATTCTATGGCTATTTTTGCAACGGCAATACTTTCCATATCCAGTGCTATGGCTCTGGTTTGTTTGTGGATTAATTTTTTATCTGCACTTTCCGCAACAATAAAACTGCTTTCAGCCAGTGGCCCCGTATATGGATTAAGTGGTGATAAATGATCAAGGACATTTTCTAACCAAGGGGTATTTATATGAAGATTAGAAAATTGTCGTTGTTCTTCCGTTATTAAAGTTTGAGGTAAAACGAGATCTCCAGGATGTAAATTAACTTTTAGAGCAGCAGCACAGCCCCAGCTAATTAATCTTTTGGCGCCTTTGTTAATGAGTAGCTGGCTCGCTTTAGTCGCATTTTCAGGGCCTGCACCTGAACATGCGACTAAGATGTTTTCATTAATAAAAAAACAGTCACCCTTGCATATTTTTTTGCTGGTGAGACTGCTGATTTCTTCAGGTAGTGCAACAATAATTCCGGTGATCACTTTTTAGTAAGCTCGTTGCGATAGCGAGCTAAAGCCCAAAGAGGAAAAAATTTATCATAGCCATGATATTTTAGAAAAAAGACTTTAGGAAACCCCGGTGCGGTAAAACATTTATCATCCCAAACGCCATCGGTTTGTTGCTTGCTAAGAATAAATTCTATACCTGATTTAACTTCAGGGCTATTTACTTCGCCTGCCGCCATAAGTCCTAAAACAGCCCAGGCTGTTTGAAATGAGGTACTAAAATGATATTTTCCGCTGTATTTTTCAATTTCATAATAACTTTTATTGTCTTCACCCCATCCCCCGTCATGGCGTTGAACACTTTTAAGGTAACTGACTGCTTTAGTAAACATTGGATCTGTTTTGGGAATGTTCGTTTGTTCCAGGCCTAATAATACAGACCAGGTGCCATAGATATAGTTAGTTCCCCAGCGACCAAACCAGGAGCCGTCGTGTTCTTGTTCACTACGGATGTATTCAATAGTACGTTCCAGAGCGGGTATATATTCATCATGATTTTGTGCAACTTTAGCCATTAACATGGCACATCTGGCACTTACATCTGCTGTTGGTGGGTCGAGTAAGGCACCATGGTCTGCAAAAGGAATTTCATCCAGATAATAGTAAGTATTATCCACATCAAATGCACCATAACCCCCATTGAGGGATTGCATGCCAACAATCCAGCGTGTTGCTCTGTGGATTGATTCATCAAGGTCTGGAATAGAAGAGTCTGCCATTGCAAAAGCAACGACAGCAGTATCATCAACATCTGGATAATGGGGGTTTTCAAACTGGAATGCCCAGCCACCACCTTCAACATCAGGTCGGGTTGTGCGCCAGTCTCCCGGTTCATCGGAAAGTTGTTTGGTTTTTAACCAATCATAAGCGCGAGTCAGGCTTTCACTATTTCCTTGCTTATCTGCTTCTTGCAGAGCCAGTGCAGCTAGACCTGTATCCCATACCGGAGATAAACAAGGTTGGCAATAGGCATCGTTTTCATTAATAACTAATAATTTGTCAATGGCCTTGCGAGCGGTAATGACGTGCTTATGATCTTCAGGATAGCCAAGCAATAACATGGTTTCGTAAGCATTTACCATAGCGGGAAAGATTCCACCTAAGCCGTCTTCTCCATTTAAACGCTCAGTAAACCAGGCGACCGCTTTTTCTACAGCTAAATCAGTCAGTTTTTTAGGGTAGAATCTACGGGTTACTCGTCCCAGTCTATCTAGTGCTAAAAAACATTTGTTGAGTAGTGTACGTTCAGGAAAATAATGTTTTTCTTTATCAGGGTCGATAAGGAAAAGTTCACGAACACCCACTTTATTAGGGTTTTTTGCAGTAGCTTTAAATGTACATAAAATAAATAAAGGTACCATTACTGTCCGTGACCAATAGGACACTTTATCCAAATGGAAAGGGAACCATTTGGGAAGCAGCATGATTTCGACAGGAATATAGGGTACACCACGCCACGGAAGTTGTTCAAAAATAGCTAATGCAATACGAGTGAAAACGTTGGCTTTAGCTGCTCCCCCCTGACTTAGGATATATGCTCTATTCTTTTTCATGTGAGGCGCATCAATAGAATCGCCAGCCATTTTTAAAGCATAATAAGTTTTAATACTAGCGCTTATATCCCCTTCGCCGCCAGTAAATAAGGGGTAGTATCCTTCTTCTGATTGCCTTGATCTTAGATAATTTGCAATTTTTGTCTGCAGTTCTTCGTTAATATCATCAAGATAATGCATCATCATGATGTATTCAGCCGGAATAGAGCAGTCTGCTTCCAGTTCAAAGATCCAAAAACCTTCTTCATCTTGTAGATTTAGCAGTTGTTCCTGCGCTTTGTTTATAGCACTATCAAGATTATATTTGCGTTTGTTGGGTGTTGAGGTATTAGGTATTTCACTACATATAGGGTGTTGAATGGAATCATCAAACATGGTGTTGTACCTCATTCTTTTGCGGTTTGTGGAGCATATTGCCAATCTGGAGTCTTAAGCGGTCGGCTGATTGAATTAAATAGCAAAGATAAAAGCATATTGCTACGGGCCGTTAATTTACAGGCGAGGATAGTTGTTTTGACATCTTTACGTGTAATTTTTACCTGATCAGAATCATTGAATCCCAGGTTGTTCTTGATGTTTTTTAGTGTAAGAACAGCCATCCCTATAGCCCATAAACAAAAATTTCGAAGTCCTGTTTCATTAGCAGGTAAGAGTTGCGTGTATTGCAAGGCATTTTGTAAATGCTGGTCGGCTATGCTGATTAAATGTTCCAGGCCTAGCCGAAAATTTTCGTCATTTGTATCGGGTGTCAGGTTATTAAGATCAAAGCCTGTCTCAATAAAAATATCCTGGGGTAGCCAGCACACATCTCGTTTTGCATCGTCCCAGATATCTTTTAGAATGTTTGTCATCTGCAAGCCTTGGCCGAACGAGATGGATAGTTTCAATAATTCATCCTTATGAGTATTAATATCAGCGGAGTAATGACAAAAAAGTTTTGCCAGCATTTCACCCACACAGCCAGCGACGTAATAACAATAGTCATCCATGTCCGCCATGGTTTTTACACCAGCATGTAAATCCAGTGCCTGGAATATAGGCATGCCTTTTGCCATAGTTTCAACACAACAGGATAACGCATCAATTTGTTCTGAATCAAAGGAATGAGTAATCTCAATAACTCTAGGTGTTAAATGAATTAAACTATGCTCAGCCAGGATAGTTTGATCTGAAAGTAGAGGGGCTAACTCTTCTGCAAAGGCTGCGGCGTTATTACCTGTTTTAACAATATCTATAAAAGCTGAGCAGAAATATTTTTTTTGTTCAACAGTGAGTGAAACTTCATCTTCAATTGTGTCTACTATCCGGCATAGTAGGTATGCGTTGGCAACTGCCGGATAAAGTTGATCAGGCAGTTGAGGAATAGTTAAGGCAAAAGTCCGCGATACGCCTTCCAGTAAAACAGCTTGCAACTCATCATTGGAAAGGTGAAGGAGAGACTCTGGATTTTCTATGGATATTTGAGGTCCGTTCATATTAATTGCAGGTGCAGATTATAGTTTGTTTAGAACAATAATAGCCTTTTTGTTGGTGTTTTGCAAAAAAATGTTGTTTTTAATACAAATCTTGTTGTGGCTTCAATATTTAACTCCATGTTGGGCGTTAATTAAAATGATTAATTTATTTTATTATAAATATTAGTAGCTTGTGTGTTGTTAGATCAGAAGTTTTATTTGAGAGACTTTGTTGTATTTATGGAAAGTATAGGTAAAATAATGCCTAAAAAATATTAAATGTTGTTTTTTTGTGTAGATTAAGGTGGTTTCTGTTCAAAAAAGATAGTATTCTAGAGAGCATTTATAAGCTATCGTATTTCTTAATTGCATCCGTTAAAGTCCATATTGTTATTGATATTTAGGGTGTGTTGTTGTTTTTTTACAACTACAGTAGCTGTGTTTTTCTTATATTATTTTTTTGGAGTAGCCAAATGAGTGTTCCTTTACGTCAGCAGTTGGCAGTTGGTAGTTATTTAATTAAACAAAAATTGAAAGGAGTTGAAAAATATCCTCTTGTTCTTATGTTGGAACCATTGTATCGCTGTAATCTGGCTTGTGCCGGTTGTGGAAAAATCGATCATCCAGATGATATTTTAGATAAACGTCTTTCTGTTAAGGAATGTTTAGACGCAGTCGATGAATGTGGTGCACCTATGGTTTCTATTCCTGGTGGAGAACCATTGATCCATAAGGAAATGCCTGAAATAGTGAAAGGTATTGTAGAAAGAAAGAAATTTGTTTATCTATGTACCAATGCATTGTTGTTAAAGAAGAAAATTAAGGATTATACGCCATCGCCTTATTTAACATTTTCTATTCATTTGGATGGAAATAAAGAACGGCATGATAATTCTGTTTGCCAGGATGGAGTTTTTGATATTGCTGTAGATGCAATTAAATTGGCTTTGGATAAAGGATTTAGAGTTACAGTAAATTGCACTTTATTTCAAGGAGAAAACGCTGAAGAAGTTGCTGAATTTTTAGATTTTGTTACTGAATTAGGTGTTGAAGGAGTCACTATTGCTCCAGGTTTCAGCTATGAACATGCACCTAAGCAAGATGTGTTTATCAAAGGAAAAGATGTTAAAGATTTGTTCAGAGGAATTTTTTCCATAGGAAAAAATCGTAAATGGAAGATAAATCACTCTTCTTTATATCTGGATTTTCTTGCCGGTAATCAGGCTTATGAATGCACACCATGGGGAAACCCTACCCGTAGTGTATTTGGTTGGCAGAAACCTTGTTATTTATTGGCTGATGAAGGATATGTTGATACATTTCAAGAGTTAATAGAAACGACACCTTGGGAGAAGTATGGCAATGTACATAACCCTAAATGTGCAAATTGCATGGCGCATTGTGGTTATGAAGCTACTGCGGTAGAGGATATGCTAGCTAATCCACTTAAAGGATTGATGGTGTCTTTAAAAGGGCCAAAAACTACGGGTGATATGGTTGAGGTTGCTACTCCTGATTATTCTGAACAAGATGAACCATCATCGCTATCAGAAATTCCGGTTAAAGTTGAATCTTGATAGATTAACGTGAAAAGTTGTTCTAGGATTTTTAAAATAATTATTAAGAAGCGGATATTTGCCTTGGGAGATTGTGTTTTGGTTATGTTAAAAAATATTAGACTGTTTGCCGGTTTTTTTATTATCTTTCTTGGGATTAATAATTCATTTGCAGCAGCAGTAAATGGAATTGATGTAAAGCAGGAACCTGTAAAGTTACTTGGAGCAAAAGAAATTGTTCTCACTTTTCAGGATGAACTTTTAAATGTAATGAAGAAAGGTCAGCATTTAGGGTTTCAGGGTCGTTACAAGCAACTTGAAGCTGCAATTATCAAGAGTCATGACTTAACTAAAATTGCCAGAATTGTTGTCGGTAGAGAATGGAAAAAATTATCAGACGAACAGAAAGTTAAATTGACAAGTGTTTTTAGTCAGTTAAGTATCTCTGCGTATGCCCATAATTTTAAAGAATATTCCGGCGAATCCTTTAAGTATTTATCAGAAGATAAAACTGCCAGAGGGGGTGTAATCGTTCATACAGTTTTTGTTCTTCCTGATGATAAAGATGTTAAATTTGATTATATGCTGAAAAAAAAGGGAGATAATTGGCGAATAATTAATATTATTGCTAATGGTGTTAGTGATTTGGCTTTAAAAAGGTCTGAATATACAAGTGTCCTTAAGCGCGAAGGATTTGATGAATTAATTGCAAAAATCAACGAAAAAATTGATAATTACGCCAAACATTAAATTAAGGTCATTCCAATGCATACATTTCCACACAATAAAGGAGTATCAACTTTATTTATTACTTTGCTTATCTCGTTAACACTTTTTCTGGCGGGCTGTGCCAGTACAGAAGTGATTGAGGAAGATATTGCTGAGGTTGACGTTGCTACGGAGGCAGATCCCTTTGAGGACTTCAATCGCTCGATGTTTGGTTTTAATGAATCATTGGATACATATCTTGCTGAACCTATCTCTGATGCCTACTTGTGGGTTACGCCTCAGTTTGTACAAACGGGAATTGCTAATTTCTTTAATAACCTTAAAGATATTAATGTAGTGTTAAATGATATGATGCAAGGTAAATTAATGCAGGGAGTTGGGGATACTGGACGGTTTACTGTTAATTCAACCGTTGGCTTGCTTGGTTTATTTGATGTAGCGACAGAAATAGGTCTGGAAAAGCATGAAGAGGATTTTGCCCAAACATTAGCTGTCTGGGGAGTTCCAGCAGGGCCTTATTTAGTATTACCAATTCTTGGGCCATCAACTTCCAGAGGTGTGCCCGGGGCTGTTTTTGATACAGCGGCAAATCCTGCCAGTTATATTGGTTTACCTATTCAAGTGGTCCAAATGTTGAATGCAAGAGCAAATGCAGAAGGTGCGCTAAATTTTATAGATGAGGCAGCTTTAGATCCTTATGTTTTTACTAGAGAATCCTTTTTGCAATATAGAAAGCATTTGATTACTGATGGCGAATCAGAAACTACTGATGATTTGTTGGACTTAGAAGATGAGTTCTATGATGAAGACGAGTTGTCTGATGAATTTGAAGCGTTAGATACTAACGAAATTCCTGCTAAAGTGTCTCCTGTTACAAAAAAAGGAATAGCCGAGCAAGTCATCGAAAAATCAGGCTTTCAACTAGAATTAAGTTCTGAAACTAAAGATTTTGAACAAGCTTCTGATTCGCTTGATGGTGCAGTGCAATCCCTTGATGAGGCAACAACATCTTTCGAGGAAGCAGGGGACAAAATTATTCAGTTGGAAAATCAATAAAAAATTAAGCCGCAGGGACGTGGTTTAACTAATTGATTGAAATTTCTCAAGTTGGTTTCTTTTACTAAAAGATCTATTTCAGCATATTTATATACACGGATCTATATTCATTCTCAGTTTTAAGCTTTTCTAAGTAATATGTAAAGTGCTGATTTAAGTAAGTTATGAATGGCAGTATATTTGTATTATATGAAGGACTGAGCCTCTTTTGGGGCTACTTTAACCAATTAAATTGAATTGTGAGCAGCTGATTCCAGTGATGCTAATTGAGATTTATGTGTCAAAATTCTTAAAGTGGTTGCTACTATATACATAAATCCGAAAGACCAAACCAATCGGTGCTAGCAGATTCATTATTTATGGATTTGCTAGCTTCTTTTTTCTCATCAAATTCATCGAGAATATACTCCAGTCCGTAGATATTATTTCCATTAAACTCTTTGGACAAATTGTCTAACATATTTGGGTTGTTGTTGAATGTTTGTATTTTCATCGTTTTCTCCAAATCCTTCTTTTTGTTAACCATGAAACAGAATTAATGACAGATATCCTATTAAAAAAAATTAATAGACTCTGTTTCAAATTCAATTCTCAATTTTGATAAATTGAAGTTGAATACAGCTTAACTCCCAGCGGATAAAATAGGTATTGTCCCCAGGTACTAATTGAATAATTTTTTTATATGTGCTGCATCTATTGGATTAGTGCCTATACAAAATGAATCAGGATCTAACCTCAGAGGAAGGAGTAGATTATCTTAAGTTGAAAACCCAGTCATCAGAGCTAAGGTCTATATGGCTGCCATTTCAGCACTACAACATAACCCTGATATTAAAATACAAAATCTAAGATTGCTAAAAAATGGTAAATCTAAAATGAGTGCACATTTGTTTTGGTGTTATAAAACACCAAAGACCTTATCAAGTTCAAGCCAACTTATTATAACTTGAACCTTGTACTGAGAGATGGTATCTGCGTCCGCCTCAACTACGCATAAAAGCCACTCAATTGGTATTAATGTATTTTAAATTATGTGTCCGGTTTAGTGTAGCTACATCAATTATTGAGATGGTAGAGTTATCCCAAAAACACTCCTGAGTCTCGAGTTATAACCATTAAGTTCGAGGAGATCTTCCCCAACCTCTATTTCTATGACCGATCGATGGTGCGCATCCGTTTTCTAGAGCCCGCTCCCACCGGCACCTATGTTATTACATGGGCCGAAGGAGTGCATGAGGTGGCCGATTTCCACGACCTCGCCATTGAGGGTGACTATGGACCGCAGACGGCCATGAGCGGCCGGGAGCTGTTCGAGATATTCTCGCTGCCGATCTCGGCCAATCTCGAACGCATGGTTACTTTCGGCGTGCAGACGAAAACGACGGGCGGTTTTGTGTCAGACTATACAATCCTCCCGGTTAGCCTGCCCGTCTACCAAACTTGAGCGAAGAGGCCGTGTATCCCATTCCCAAATTACTGCCATACCAAAATCAAATAATCGGAAAAGTCGGGGACAGAATAGATTAAGAAAGCTATAAAAAACTC
>Ga0256847_1001287_pt1 | contig 13133 bp, 9 predicted proteins | sample TeddybearmetaG_FD_189099 | JGI IMG/M metagenome (GOLD analysis project Ga0256847, IMG submission 189099) | Hydrothermal vent microbial communities from East Pacific Rise, Pacific Ocean - Teddybear | ecosystem: Environmental > Aquatic > Marine > Hydrothermal vents | place: Pacific Ocean: East... | reverse complement strand
TCATTTAAGTCATTTGGTTCGGCAATATGAATTTTTAACCAAACATTTGGAGTATCATGACTCTAATGTGTTTAAATCCTTGAGTATTTATTTCTTATTTTCTGGTGCCATAGTTGCAAAAATAGACCTTTTTTACGTACAAAAAGATTTATCAGCGGTATTGGTAGGTACGGTGGGAACAATCTTTGCGCTAATGTTATTTAGAACGGCTGTTTTACTTTCAGAATTAAAGGTACAAATAGACGAAATCGACACTCAAATATATAAAATACACAATCAGATAAAAATTCCATCCATATCATCTGTATACACGGGAAAAGGAATATGGAATTGGTTTAGGACATCAGTAGTTGGGTGTATTTTATCAATTGTACTAACAGGCTGTTTAGTTTTGCATTTGATTAATTATCAGATACAAGGTTAGATTGTGATTTTCGTGCAATGATGGAAAATAATTCTTGTCCGAAATGCGGTGTCTGCCCCCTGTGTCAGGATAGTTGTCCGATGAAGATTGGCTCAATAAGACCCTTGCATTGGGGTAGCCTGAAAAATACAATCCCCTATATATTCAAGGTCACGTGCAGGGTGTCACTTGGTTAAGCTCAAAAGGAGAATGCAGATTAATATTACTAATTACGAATCTCTATTATTGGCTTCAAAGCAACAGGCGGAGCCACAACGGTTGCTATTTGTTTTCCTAAGAGTCTGCCTGCCGGAAGCCGGTAACGGCAATGAAGCAAGCAGCGTTGGTTCTAGTCAAGGCGGCGAATTAGAACCGATTATGTGTGTTGATAAAGCACCCGATGAATTGAGCTGTTTTTCGGCTTTGGTCGCAGAGTCAGAAAAAATGAAACAAGACTGGCAAATCGTATTGGTGGCAGGTCTTTCTGGCAAAAATGGTTTGGCTCCAAATACTGAGGAAATAGAACGGTCGCTAAAGACCATGGTAGACACTGTCCAACTTGGCGGTGATCTTTCACAATACGTCGCCTTTGATAAGGAGGGTGCACGCATACAATTTAGCTAACAAGCTTGGCCACCCCCTGTACTTATTTGCCTTCGAATGCTTTTAATAGCTGGTTTTTAATGTTTTTATTCGGATAATCTCTGGTCAGATCCAGCGCCGATTTTCCATCATCTTTCCGGGCGTTGATGTTGGCACCGTTTTGAATGAGGTAGGCGACGACGTTTGGGTATTGTCCTCGGGTGGCGAGCATCACCGGTGTCCATTGGCGTTTGTTGTTGACCTGTAAATTGGCACCGGTTTTATGCAGTATTTTCAGGATGTCCAGGTGGCCATAACGGGATGCGAATAACACCGCGTCCCATTGCGTTTTGGTGTGGAGATTGACATCTGCATTGTGTTTGATCAGATACTCGGCAATATCAAACTTTCCCCGTTCGGCTGCGCGCATTAAGGACGTGGCGTTCCTTTGACCCAGATTATTGACCTTCAGGCCTTGTTTAAGCAACAGTTTGACCAGGCTTAAATGCCCTTTGTAGGATGCCCAATGTAGGGCGCTGTCTTTTTTGTCATCACGAATATTTACGTTGACGCCTGCTGCCAGGAGGGTTTTAACGCCTTTTTCATGTCCTTTTTTTGCCAGTTGAATAAACAGTTTGTCTGCTTTCTCACCGGCGGCCAATAACATGCGCACAATGGCGGTGTGGCCTTTAACCGCAGCCCAATAGAGCGCGGATTGTTCCTCTTTATCTTCAATCGTGGTATCAGCTTTGTGTGCTAATAAATGTTCGATAACGTTTTTGTGGCCATTTTTGGTGGCGGCGATCAACGCGGTGTAGCGGTCTTTGCTGATGTGGTTAACATCGGCTTGATGCTTTAATAATACGTTAACCGCGTCTGCATGGCCTTCATCCGCCGCCAGGATTAAGGGCGTCCAACCATTTTTTTTCGGAAGGTTAGGGTCAGCACCGTAGCGCAATAGGTCAACCACAAGCTCCGTCATGCCCTCATCCGCAGCACTCGCCAGGGCCGTCCATCCGGTGAGGCTTTGGGTGTTGGCGTCGGGTTTTTGCTCGAATAAGGCGCGTAGTATGTCCGTGCGTCCTTCCCAGACTGCGTATCTCAGCACTGAGTTGTGTTTTTTATCCCATGCGTTGGTGTCCGCACCTCGGCTGATCAGTAAATCAACGATGCCTAAATGGCCATCTGAGATGGCACTCATTAATAGTGTGCGCTGATATGTGGGCTCTCGGTTATCCACCACGGCACCAGCATCCAGCAAGTGACGCACGCCTGATATCTGGCCTTGTTTGGCCAGTTTATGCAGTAATGCGGTGTATTTCGCACCTGAGGTCAGCAGGAATTTGATCATATCGGCGTGTTTTTTGAGCACGGCTTGGCTCAGTGGCGTGCGGTCTTTATGGTCACTGGCGTTGAGGTTGGCACCGTGCGTTAGCAGTAGCTTGGCTACGCCCAGGCGGCCATGCTGGGCTGCCATCATGAGTGGGGTAAAACCGAAGCGGGTGCTTTGTTTAACGTTGGCCCCGTGTTTGATTAGCAGCTCAGCGGTGTCAAGGTGACCACTGTAAGCGGCACTGATTAAGGGCGTGTTGCCATCGTTATTTTGGGCGTTCACATTGGCACCGTTGGCCAGCAATACCTTAATGACTTCATTGAGGCCTTGTCTGGCAGCCAATTTCAACGGGGTTTCTGCTGTTCTGTCTTTAGTCTCAGGGGAGATGCCTTGCGCCAGCAGTTTCACCACAATCTGGACATGCCCTTGCTCAGCAGCTTCACTGATCGGGGTTGTGCCGCGTTGTGAGAAGTCAGCGGAAATCCCCATGTTTAACATCTGTGTCACGCCATTGGTATGTCCGTAGTAACACAGCATCAGCATCATGCCTTGTTGTCGACTCAAGCTTGCTGCGCGAACTTTTGTTTCATCCAGCTCCTCGAATAAAGCCGGTACGGTGGCGAATGCCGGGGGTAAACACAGTAAGCTGGCAATGCTTAGGGAGAGTAGCCAAGTGATGCTTTGTTGTGCTGCGGTTTGAATATTCATGCGTTAACCGATGGGTTATTGATATTTTAATATTGTAGCAGACAGCCTATCTATAAAATTTTGCGTAACGTTCTATACTGAATAGGAGTGTAGAGCGATGAGGTGACATGTGTTACAAGCAATGATAGAAGCGCATCGGCATGAGCTGCTGTCTGCCATGCCGCAGGTGAATGAGTATCAGGAAGAATTAAAAAGTTTACGCAGTTGGTGGAACATTGTTTCCCTGATTGGGAAAGTGAACTGTGATAAAGCGTCTGGTAATGTTTTGTTGGAAATGGAAGACACCCAGAAAAAGTTTTCAGAGTTACAAAAAACCCTGGTGCACCACCTCATTCTGGAAAATTTGCAAAAAATCATTCTCAACGATTCTTCTATTGCTCAGGTTTCAATTGATATTCTGATTCGTAATTTATTTGAGCGCACAGCCGATGTGGGTTTTTTAGCGACGGATGATGATATTCGGTGTTTTTTACTGAACCGTGACAAGACCGAAAAAGATCAGAAATTTATCATTAAGCGCCTTCAGGAATATGTCAAAAAATACAGTGTGTATGATGAAATTATTGTGCTTGACCCCCAAGGCCGGGTGCAGGTTCATTTGAATGAGCGCAACCGGATCATCGTGTGCAATGACCCACTGATTCGTAAAACCTTGAGCACGACCGAAGAGTTTGTGGAAGCCTTTGGCCAAACTGATCTACAACCCGGGGTCGAGCATGCGTTGATCTATGCTGGCAAAATCACCGCAAGCAATGAACCCAACTCAGCAGTATTGGGTGTGCTGTGTTTGTGTTTTCGGTTTGATGATGAGATTGCGGGGATTTTTCAAAACATGGCGTTGGATCCAACCTGTGCGTTGGTGCTGCTCAACGATGAAGGCCGTGTGATGATCAGCAGTAAGCCCGATATTGTGGCCGAGTCCGTTCGTTTTGTCACAAAAAGCCCCTATAGTGTGGTCACTCATGAGAATGAGGCATACATTAAAAATACTGCAAAAACCAAAGGTTACCAAGGTTTTTATGGGCTGGGCTGGGCCGGGCAAGTGATGACCCCTCTGAAAACGGCGTTTAAATACAATAAATGTAAGCAGGCTCATCAGGTCTCTAATGCAGAAGTCCAATTGTTCTCGGATGAGTTAAAAGACATCCAAAAATCCTCACTGGATATTAACAAACAGTTACGCTTGATTATGTTCAATGGCAAAACCATTGCCTCTCGGAATAATTTAAAAGAACTCGTGCCGGTATTGGATGATATTTCAAAAATCAGCGAGGAGACGGCAAAGATTTTTTCCGCGTCGATTGAGGATTTACAAGCCACCGCGATCTCATCACAAATGAATGATGCTCAATTCATCGCCGGGTTGGCGATTGATATTATGGATCGGAACCTCTATGAGCGGGCGAATGATTGTCGTTGGTGGGCATTAACGTCGACCTTTCGGGAGATCCTGGCCAAAGACAAGCTGTCGACCAACGATGGGCGGGTACTGACCGATATCTTGAGTTACATTAATGCGCTGTATACGGTATACACCAACGTTTTTCTTTATGATTTGGAGTGTCGCGTGATCGCGGTTTCCAACCCGGCAGAAAACCGGGCGCTGGGCAAAACCTTGCCAGAAGACAGTGGCGCGCAGGCGGCGTTATACATTCGGGATTCACAAAAATATGCGGTCTCAGGGTTTGTTGAAACGCCTCTATACGACAACAGACCGACCTATATATACAATGCCTCGGTGACTGATTTGCATAACTCAGGGTCTATCGTCGGTGGCATTGGCGTGGTTTTTGATAGTGAAGTGGAATTTAAAGCCATGTTGACCGATGCTTTACCTGTGGATCACCAAGGCCAAACTTGCCAAGATTGTTTTGCGGTATACACCAATCGTGCGCAACATATTCTTGCCGTCACCACGCACTCAACGTTACAAGTCGGCGATGTACTGGGGTTGGATCGCTACTTTTTCAGCTTAAAAAATGGTCACAAAGAGTCACAAGTGATTGAGTACGAACAATCCACCTATGCACTGGGGGTTGCGGTTTCCAAGGGGTATCGGGAATACAAAACCACCGATGGGTATGAGAATGATGTGTTGGCTTTTGTGTTTTTGCCTTTTTGACGGTGGCTTACCGGGCCAAAGTGAGCCGATATAGTCTAAACTAAATACGCAATAATAATAAAAACAATGAGACTCCTTGCATGTTACACAAAGCTTTATGGCTGGGCCTATTATTGACGCTGCTGTCGGTGACGCTTGTCTTCATTTTTTTCCATCGCAGTGATCGCGAAGGCACCCTTGCCTCACTTAAAAATGGCGAATCACTGGCTTTACAGGGGCGTAATACGATACCTGCGTGTGTTTCCTGTCATGGGCAGGCGGGGGAGGGCAACGACGCGCTCGGTTATCCTCGGTTAGCGGGGTTGAATGCGGTGTATTTGGCCAAACAATTGGCGGATTTTGCGCGTGACCCATTGGATGTGGGGGTCAAGATGGAGTCCATTTCGCGGGATTACAGCAAAACGCCGAGGATCTATAAAGACTTAACCATTTATTCACCGGGTATCCGCGAGCATGCGGGGATGCATAACATCGCCAAAGCCCTCAGTGCCGATGAAAAACGCGATGTGGCCGCGTATTATGCGGGTTTGCCGTTTATCGCCACGCCCAAAGCAATTGATTTCCAAACCCTGGAACGGGGGCGTGATTTGGCGCTGCGGGGCAAACCTGAGTTTCAAGTGCCGCGCTGCGAAGCTTGCCATGGCCCGAATGGTGAGGGCTTTGGGGAACACTTTCCGCCTTTGGCCGGACAACCGATTCAATACCTGCTCAATCAAATCAACCAATGGCAGCGAGGGGCGCGAGATAACGACCATTTATCGATGATGAAAAACGTGGCCAATATGCTCACCGATGGGGATAAGTTGAATGTGGCTGCGTATTACAGCAATCGATCTTATCGCGTGAATGTGGAGTAGCCCATATGAAGTTTTTTTTGCTACTGCTCGGTGGCGTCAGTACGCTGTGTTTCATGAGTTTGACGCAAGCCCGCCCTTTGGTGGGGGCGCTGGATCCCTTAGAAGTCCGTCCCAGCTTGGTGCAGCCACAAGTGAGTTTGCCCACGCATTTGATTACGGTGCCGGTGGTGAATCCGGGGGAATACTTTGTCCCGCCCAATTTTGAAGACATTCCCGATGATAAATATGGCGATATGGTGCGTTGGGGCCGAAAGATTTTTATTAACACCCAAGTTTATGGCAAACGGTATGCGGGAAATGGCTTAAATTGCAGTCAATGTCATTTGTCAGAAGGTCGGCAGCCCTATGCCGCGCCCATGTGGGCCGCGTATGGAAAGTACCCGATGTATCGGAATAAAAACCGCAGTGTGGTGACCCTCAGCGAACGCATTCAAGACTGTTTTAAATATAGCCTGGATGGTATTGCCCCGACCATTGATGCGCCGGAAATGGAAGCATTGATTACCTATTTTCATTGGTTATCCAAAGAAGTGCCGATTGGTGTGACGTTACCTGGCCGTGGTTTTGCCAGCATCAAAAAAACCCGTGACCCCTCTAGCATTAACGGCGAGATTATCTATCAATCTCAATGTGCGTTATGCCACGGGGAAGATGGGCAGGGTTTTAAACATCAACACCAGGCCGGTTATATGTTTCCACCGTTATGGGGTTCGGACTCGTTTAACCGGGCGGCGGGTTTGAATAAAATCAAAACCAACGCCGAGTTTATCAAAGCCAACATGCCACTTGGCGCAGGCTACACCTTGAGTGATGATGAAGCCTTGGATGTGTCCATGTATATTTGGATTCAACGCCGCCCAGATGACCCGCGCATGGGCTGGTTTATGAATGTCTTCTCCCCCAAACCTGGATCAGGCCGTTAATGATGCAGCTGCGCCAGCCCAATGTCTCGAAACTGTGTTGCCGTTTACTGCCATTTTTTGAATGGTTGCCTTTACTCAATCAAAAAGTCATTAAAGCGGACATTGTGGCGGGCATTATTGCGGGGGTTTTGATTTTGCCGCAATCCATTGCGCTCGCCACCATCGCCGGTATGCCGCCAGAATACGGCTTATATACGTCGATGTTTCCGGTCATCATCGCGTCTTTGTTTGGCTCTTCTTGGCATGCGTTATCTGGCCCGAATACGGCATTGGTGGTGATGATTGCGATGGCCGTCGGGCCTTATGCCAGCATTGGCACGCCGGATTATATTATCTATACCTTAACCTTGTCTTTTATGGTGGGCTGTATACAACTGACGTTGGCATTATTGCGTTTGGGGGCGATTTTTAATTATTTTTCCCACACGGCCATGGTGTCTTTGGTGACCAGTGTGGGGGTCTCGATTATTGTGCAGCAGATGGGCAATTTTATGGGCATCACCATGAACATGCCAGAAGACATTGAAGACACCCTCTATCAACTGTGGCACAGCCTGTATTTGGCCAATCCCTATGCGCTGCTGGTGGGGGCTGTGACCCTCCTGTCGGGGGTTTTATGTAAACGCTATAGCCGCTGGCCACACCTGATTGTGGCGGTGGTGGTGGGTATGTTGAGTGCCGTGTTGTTGAATTTTCTGTTTGGGTCGGCGACCACCGGGATTGACCGTTTGGGGGTGCTGGATCTAAAACTCCTGCCTTTATCAGCACCGGATTTTAGCCCACAAAATTTCGCAGAAGCCGCTGAAGGGCTGATACCGGCAGCGTTTCTGATTGCCACCATGGGCTTGATTCAGTCGGCGGTGATCGCACGCGCGATGTCGGTGCATTCAGGCCAACACTTGAACATGAATCAGGAAATTGCAGGCCAAGGTTTATCCAACATTGCGGGGAGTTTTTTATCCTGTTTTCCCAGTTGTGGTTCGTTTAACCGCTCTGCTTCGAACTTAGAATCCGGCGCGGTGACGCCACTGGCGGGGGTGATTTCCGCTTTTGCTTTGGCGGCGTTGGTGTTATTGGCTGCGCCGGTGATTGCGGAATTGCCCATTCCCGTCATGGCCAGTGTGCTGTTTTTGGTCGGTTGGGGGCTGATTAAATTGCCGGACATCAAAAAACTGCTGTCACTCCGGGGCGAATCACGCATGGTGTTCTTGCTGGTCTTGGGGACAGCGCTGTATGGGGGATTACAAAACGGCGTATTTTGGGGCGCGTTTTTATCGATTATTTTATATCTGAAATCCGTTTCCACGCCAGAGATTGCGTTATTGTTTGAAGAAGAAGCCAAACAATATTTACCGGAGGGGGTGGATAAAGCAACCGGGTTGCACATCTCAGGGAGTTTATTTTTTGGCTCCGTACAAACACTGGAACAAGCGTTTACGGACTTCGCCAGCCAAGACCAGCACCAAAGTGTGTTGGTGATTGATGGCGTGTTTATTCAAGACATCGATAAATCGGCGGCGGATGCGATGATTCAAGAAGTCAAAAAACGCAGGGCTGCCGGTGGGGATTTCTTTTTATGGTGCCGACGTAACAAACTGGATGTTGTGATGCAACAAACGGGTCTGTTGGCGGCGTTGGGTGCGGATCATATCTTTTATGTGGACACAGATTAATGACAACAAGCAGGCGCTTATGCAGCCTCATGGGGCTGTTAATACTCATGAGCAACCCGGTTTTTGCGGTTGAACAACTAAAATATCACTTACTCTTACAAGTCAGTGAAGACAGTGTCGACCGTTTGAATCTGGCCTTAAATAATGCCCGCAATGTGATGCAAGCATTTGGCCCCAAAAACATCGAAGTGGAGTTGGTGGTGTTTGGTGCCGGTGTGCAAACGCTAAAATACTATGCGCCGATTCCAATCAAAGACAAAGTTAAAGAACTCACCAGTGAAGGCCTGCGCATTGTGGTCTGTGAACAGGCGTTACGCGCCGCCCATCTGCGGCCTGCGGATATGTTAGAAGAGGTGCGTTATGTGCCTTCGGGGGTCGCGGAGATTGTGGAAAAACACACCCTAGGCTGGGCCTATATTCGGCCATGAAAGCCTTGCTCACCTGTCAAATCTGCCTTTGTGGTTTTATCCTGTGTGCCTCATCCCTGGTGCAAGCGGCGGATGGTGAGCTGACCTTAATTCACATGGGGGATATTCATGGCCACTTAGTCCCGCGCCCCAACATGCGGGAAAGCGACCCGGATGCGTGGCGCATGGTCGGGGGGCTGGCTTATGTGTATGACCAGATCAAAAAAATTCGGCAACAACACAAAAATACCCTGTTGATCAATACCGGCGACAGCATACAAGGCTCTGCAGAAGCGTTATATTCTTCTGGGGAGATCATTGTGGACATCCTCAATGAGTTTAAGATAGATGCGTTTGCGCCGGGTAACTGGGATTTTGTGTATGGCACGGCGCGTTTTATTGAACTCTTCTCGGGTCAACAGGCGCAAGCCAATTGGCACGGGTTAGCCGCGAACCTGTATTATGCGACATTATACGAATTTCCAGCGACGCCCTATGCGGATAAAGCCGGTACCCGTGTGCTGCCGCCCTATAAAATCATGCATGTGGACGGCATCAAAATCGGCATTATTGGTTTAACCGCTGACCGAGGCCCCCAAGCCATCAGCAGCCGCGTGATGGATGGGTTTTATCTGACGCCGGGTGAAGACGAATTGCGTGATGCCATTCCGTTATTACGCGAACAAGAGCAAGTTGACCTTATCATTCTGATTTCAGAGCGGGGTTTGGCGGGTAATTTGGAATTGGTCGAAACCTTTCCGGGCATTGATATTGTTTTGTCTTCAGACATGCATGAAGAAACCCATCAAATTTTGCAGGCAAAATCCGGTACGTTATTGGTGGAAGAAGGCCAAGACGGCACCATGCTGGGGGAGCTAAATTTAGTCATCAAAGACAAAAAAATTGCACGTTACACCTGGACCGCACACCGCATTAACACCGCGAATAATCAAGCCGATGAAAAAATCGCAGAAAAAATTGCACAACACCGCACACGCTACCTCAAAGGTGACGCCTTTCACCCGCATGTGAACCCGATCAGTGGCGCGGTATTACGCACCCCGATTGACACCATTATTGGGTACACGCGCATCCCGTTGCATCGGTCCAATTTTTCCGATGCGGCCAACATGCCTGCCGTCATTGAAGGCTCCTCGCATGATTTTTTAAGTGATGCGTTTAAAGTCGTCTGTGATGCGGATGTGGGCATGATGCGAGGTTTTCGTTATGGCACACACATTGCGCCAGGCCCAATCAAACTAGAAGACCTCTACCACTTTATCCCGATTGGGCCACAAATCGCCTGTGGTTTGATGTCTGGAGATGACTTGCGCTGGTTGATTGAGCGGGGCGCGCAAGGCTCGCTAACACAATGGGTGGGGGCTTGGGGGGGCGGCTGGTTAATCGCCTTTTCTGGGATTACCTATGCGCTGGATCCGGCCAATGAATTTGGCCTGCGTGCGAGCAATATTCGCATCAATGGCGAACGCATGGATGCGGAAAAAATGTACTCAGTCGCCGGATATTGGTATCGAGATGATCCGGGCAAAATCAACCGCGCCCCGGCCTTGGAAATTCGCGTCATCAAAGACCGTGTGCAAGGCATTGTGGATGCCACCGCCGTGGTCGCCAGTTACTTGCGCAGGCTGCCAACACACACCGTTTCCCCACAATTGAACCGGGTGCGCTTACGCCACCCGTTGCCTGCCCCCATCGGTAAAAATAAAGAAATACAGCCCTTAAAAGGGGTATTAAGACCCGATTATTAACTACGCTTAACCCGAGTATGATTTTTTACGTTTAGGCAACGATATGACCCCAAAAGCAGTGGCATTCCTTGCGGTAATGGCCGCTAACGCAGCGGCAAACAGCGCACCTCATGAGGCAACAGCCGTGCCTCAGTATCAGCAATCCAACCCCTGGTATGAGGATGGCGTCAACCATCTGAAACGCAAACCCGCGCTGCCCACGGCTGTGGCAAAGAATATCATTCTGTTTGTCGGGGATGGTATGGGCGTCTCAACGGTCACTGCTGCGCGTATTTTGGCCGGGCAGTTAGCCGGCCAAAGTGGGGAAGAATATAACCTCAGTTTTGATTTGTTGCCTTATACCGGCCTGGTAAAAACCTATAACGTTGATGCGCAAACGCCCGATTCTGCCGGCACCATGACGGCGATCATGTCGGGTGTGAAAACCCTGGCCGGGGTGCTCGGGGTGGATGAAAATGTCACGCGGGGAGATTGTGCCAGCAGCATCGGGCATACGGTGGTCAGTGCGCTGGAATTGGCCGAAATCGCGGGTAAAGCGACCGGGATTGTCTCCACCGCACGGGTCACACACGCGACACCGGCGGCGACCTATGCCAAATCCCCAGAACGTCACTGGGAAGGCATCTCTGGTATGCCCAAAAAAGCCATTAACGCCGGGTGTGTGGATATCGCAGCCCAGTTAATCGGGTTCGAATCGGCTTTGCAGGCGCGTTACCCCAGCGCCACCACAATCAATGGCATTGAGGTGGTGATGGGCGGCGGCCGACAGCATTTTTTCCCGACCCCATCGGTGCTGAACCGCTTCGGTATTGTTCGTTCTGGGCGAGGCTTGCGCACCGATGGTCGTAACCTCGTCGCCGAATGGCAAGCGCATTATCCACAAGGCCAGTATCTATCCGACCGGGCCGGGTTCGAGGCGTTAGACACCGAATCAACGCAACGCGTGTTGGCGTTATTCAGTGCCTCACACATGCGTTATGACGCAGACCGTGGCCAGGGCAAAGACGCAGAGCCGACTTTATCGGCGATGACGCACACCGCCATTAATATTCTGAACAACCAACCCGCAGGTTATTTTCTTATGGTGGAAGGTGGGCGGATTGACCATGGGCATCATGCAGGCAGCGCGTATCACGCACTGACCGACACGATTGCGTTTGCCAAAGCGGTGCAGACAGCACTGGATTTGGTCAACCTGGAAGACACCTTGATTCTGGTGACAGCTGACCATAGCCATGTATTAACCATTTCGGGTTACCCCAAACGTGGCAACCCGATTCTGGGTAAAGTGGTTAGCGTCGGCTCAAAATACCCGGCCTTGGCCCTAGATGGCCTGCCCTATACAACCTTACATTACGCGAATGGTCGTCATGCCAGCACATCGGATACACCCGGCCGGGTGGATTTAAGCCAAGTCGACACGGAAAAACCCAGTTACCACCAAAGCGTGCAGATTCCCTTGTATGCGGAAACGCACGGCGGGGAAGATGTGGTGATCTACGGCCAAGGCCCAGGGGCGCACTGGGCCAGTGGTACGCAGGAACAAAACAGCATTTTTCACCTCATGAATGCAGCGGCCAAATTGGTCGAAAAAGCCAATAAAACTTTAAATCGGCCTTAACGTTTGGGACGTTAATGCGGAAAAACCGGGTTTGAAAAGTCTGCCTATCATTTCTATACTTTTATATTCATAATCCAAAAGCAGGAAAATCAGATGAAAAAAATGGCGGGTATTATTACCTTACTCATGTTTTTTAGCGTGGCGCATGCGGCCGAGGATGCGGGGGAACATTTTGATTACCGTACTTTTCATAGCGACGGCAACATCACCTATGGACATATCGGGGATTCATACACGGCGGATCTGGTTATGTATCTTGCGGGTAATCAATTCATGGCGATGAAAGCGGTGATCCAGGATTTTCAGGCAAAAAACCCGGACATCAAAAGCATTTATGTTGAAACCATTCCCCCCGGCAAAATTCTGAAACGACAAATCCTCAAGGCGGGCAAAATTAACGGCGTGAAAACGGCGCAAAACCCGGACTTGTTTGCCAGTGTCAATTTGGGCCACTTAAAACGGGTGAAAAAAATTGGCCGCATGAATGACTACATGGTTTACACCCACAATAAACTCATGTTAATGGTGGCCAAGGGTAACCCGAAAAAAATCAAAGGCGTGGAAGACCTGGGCCGGGATGATTTAGTACAGTCACAACCCAATCCCGTGAATGAAGGCATTTTTAAATTCTATATTTCCAAAATGTTAAAAGATTTAGGGCTATATTCAAAAGTGACCGGGGATAAGGTCTGTGAAAGTTGTTGGGCGGTGCCGGGCAAAACATGGTTCACAGAC
>Ga0256847_1001286_pt1 | contig 13147 bp, 7 predicted proteins | sample TeddybearmetaG_FD_189099 | JGI IMG/M metagenome (GOLD analysis project Ga0256847, IMG submission 189099) | Hydrothermal vent microbial communities from East Pacific Rise, Pacific Ocean - Teddybear | ecosystem: Environmental > Aquatic > Marine > Hydrothermal vents | place: Pacific Ocean: East... | reverse complement strand
ATTATTGACGAGGAGTTAGAATAATAGAGGGCAATTATCGCCCGGTGCGACGGGAAAGTTATTATTCTAGGGCGATGCTAGCAAAATTAGGGCCTTTCGTTGTTATTTAGGGCTATAGACCCCATGATAATTCAAATTCAGCGGCTTTGACTAGAGTTGCGATAAGCAACAAGGTACAATTCCGCGATTAAATTTGTGTCCAAAAACCATCCAATAACCTAGGTAGTTGAAATCCATGTTTGGAAATGCATTAACAAAAGTATTTGGTAGTCGAAATCAGCGTCTGCTAAAACAGATGAACAAGCGTGTTGAACGAATTAATAGCTTCACAGATACTATAAAGGCACTATCTGACGATGAGTTAGCGGCTAAAACAGTAGAGTTCAGGGAACGCCTGCAACAAGGTGAGATACTCGAAGATATTCTTGAAGAAGCTTTTGCTGTAGTTAGAGAAGCAGGCGAGAGAGTGTTAAACATGCGCCACTTTGATGTTCAGCTAATTGGTGGAATGGTACTTAACAACGGCAAAATCGCTGAAATGAAAACCGGTGAGGGTAAAACCTTAGTGGCCACGCTTGCAGCTTACATCAATGCGCTAAGTGGTGAAGGTGTGCATATTATTACGGTGAATGATTACCTTGCGCAACGTGACTCAGATTGGATGGGACCATTATATAAATTTCTTGGTTTGACGGTCGGAGTGATCCTGTCTGGACAAGACACTGAAACAAAACGCACGGCCTACGCCTGTGATATAACCTTTGGAACCAATAATGAATACGGTTTTGACTATTTAAGAGATAACATGGCTTTTTCTATTGAGGAAAAAGTCCAGCGTTCACTTAATTACGCGATCATTGATGAGGTGGATTCAATTTTAATTGATGAAGCTAGAACGCCTTTGATTATTTCCGGGGCAGTGGAAGACAGCTCAGATCTTTACCGTGCCATTGATAAGTTGATCCCGAGTTTAGAAGTGCAAACTGACGAAGAAGACCAAGAAAGTGGTGATTATTCGATCGATGAAAAGTCCAAGCAAGTGCACTTGAGTGAGCGAGGACAAGAAAGGGTCGAAGAACTACTGGTCAGTAACAAATTATTAGACGAAGGGCAAAATTTATACAATGCTGTGTCAATTTCGCTTTTACATCATATTAACGCGGCGTTAAGAGCCCATGTTTTATTTAAAAAAGATGTTGACTACATTGTTAAGGACAACGAAGTCATCATTGTAGACGAACATACTGGCAGAACCATGCCGGGACGTCGTTGGTCTGATGGGCTCCATCAAGCGGTTGAAGCAAAAGAGCAAGTTAATATCCAAAACGAAAGCCAAACACTGGCGTCCATTACCTTTCAAAATTTATTTCGACTCTACAATAAACTTTCCGGTATGACCGGCACGGCCGACACAGAAGCATTCGAACTAAACCAAATTTACGGATTAGAGGTGGTTGTCATGCCAACCAATCAACCGATGCTTCGAGAGGATTTAGGTGATTTAATATTTCTTACTAAGCAAGAAAAATACTTGGCGATTATCGAAGATATTCTAGAACGTCGAGAAAGTGGTCAGCCAATTCTTGTGGGAACTGCTTCAATTGAGTCGTCTGAAATATTATCCAAAGTGCTAAAAGATAAAAAAATAAAACATCAAGTTTTGAATGCAAAATTTCACTCTAAAGAAGCTGATATTATTGCGCAGGCGGGACGTCCGGGCAATGTAACCATCGCAACTAACATGGCGGGGCGTGGAACAGATATTGTACTCGGTGGTAATTTGCAGGCCGATTTAGTCGGGCTTAAGAATGCGAGTGATGCTCAAATTGAAAAACTCACTGAAGAATGGAGCGTTAGGCAACAACGGGTAATTGGTGCAGGCGGTCTTGCGATTATAGGTACTGAGCGGCATGAATCTCGAAGAATTGACAATCAGCTTAGGGGGCGATCGGGTCGTCAAGGCGATCCTGGACACAGTCGTTTTTATCTTAGTTTAGAAGATGATCTCATGCGTATATTTGCCTCCGAAAGAATGGCTGGCATGATGCAAAAAATGGGTTGGGAAGAAGGCGAGGCTATCGAACATAAATGGGTTTCAAGAGCCATCGAAAATGCTCAGAAAAAAGTGGAGACTAGAAACTTTGATATTCGCAAGAATCTTCTAGAATACGATGATGTGGCTAATGATCAACGGAAAGTTATCTACGAGCAAAGAGCAGACTTAATGGCAACAGAAGATATATCCGAGACGATAGTTTCTCTGAGAGCCGATGTTCTAAATAGCGTGATCAATCAATATATACCACCACAAAGCATCGAAGATATGTGGGATGTTTCAGGTTTACAAGAACGTGTAAAAGCGGATTTTCTGTCGGATATGCCTATTCAAAGCTGGTTAGATGAAGATGAGGAATTACACGAGCAATCTTTAAGAAAAAAAATACTAGATACTTCAGTCATAGAATACGATGAAAAAGTAGCCTTGGTGGGCGAAATCGTTATTCGTCATTTTGAAAAGTCAGTAATGCTACAAAATCTTGATAGTCATTGGAAAGAACATTTGGCTTCAATGGATCATCTGCGACAAGGAATTGGTCTACGCAGTTATGCACAGAAAAATCCCAAACAAGAATACAAAAGAGAAGCATTCGAACTGTTTGCTGAAATGCTCGATAATATAAAGTTTGAAGTTATAACTATTTTGTCTAAAGTACAGGTAAAGGATCCGGAAGATGTCGAAGCGGTAGAACAGCAAAGAAGAAAAGAAGCACAGGCCAGTGATGTTAAATATGCACACGAGAGAGGTTCTGCTATGCCAGAACAGAGTCGTCCGGAAGAGCCGCACACGCCCTACACGCGAGAGGGAGTTAAAGTGGGTAGAAACGAGCCCTGCCCTTGCGGATCAGGCAAAAAATACAAACAGTGTCACGGAAAACTAACTTAACATCGAGCCATGATTGAAGTAGCCGCTGGAATTATTCTGCGTAGTTCCGATCAGTCACCACAACAAGTGCTGATCGCCAAAAGACTCGCTAGCAAAGATCAGGGAGATTTGTGGGAGTTTCCAGGTGGAAAGCTAGAAAGGTCCGAAAGTCCTGAGCAGGCCCTGGCGAGAGAGTTAGAGGAAGAAATTGGTATCAAAGTCACCGATTTTAAGCTGTTTAGTGAAATTACCCACCAATATCACAATAAAAAAGTCAAACTCTGGTTTTATAAAATACTTGAGTTCCATGGTGAACCAAACGGTTTGGAAGGACAAAAGATCGCTTGGGTCAATGTCGACCAGCTTTCACAACTAGATTTTCCTGCTGCAAACCTCGAAGTGATTCAGAACTTGATGAGACAACCAATCTAAAATACAGGCGATTTGCTTATTCCATGTCCGCCTTATTAGTAAGAACTACGACCCGATCTGGAGTTATTTTGTAGCAATAGTCCTTATCGCCTGTCCATCTAATTTCAGTAATCTTACTGCTAGAATCATAAGCTACGATACGGCTACAAACATCATCGGAACCTCCCAAGTCAAATAAAGTCAAACCGAGTCCAATTGAACTGTGCCTAGAGAATGAGCCAGTACCAACCGATACCGAGGTATTGCCCGGCGAGCTCTCTTTGTTTATCCATTCGGCAAAACTTTTTCCATTAATTTGTTGCTGTTTGCTGGGTAGGCCCCAGTATTTGATGACATCTTCAATGCTACTTGCTTTCCACGATTGAAGTCGGTCGTTGACTTGATTTAAAGGAATGTTTGAACAACCACTTACTAAGAGGGAAAGAAGGAGAAGTAATGTTTTGCTGGGAGTCGAAGGTATCTTCATTAGGTGTTAGCTAGTTTTTATTTGCTGCTTAATTTATCTGGGATATAAGATTTAGATTTAGTAGAATATACCTGAGTATAGCAGTAGTCGCATTTTTTACAGATTTTAGAGACGAAATACCGAATACAAGATGATAGAAGTTACTTCCATAAGAGAACGAATCAAAAGCTTAAATGCGCGCAAAGAAACGCTTAGGGGGTATCTTTGACTATGATGTGAGAAAAGAGCGGTTAGTCGAGGTTGAAAGAGAATTGGAGTTGCCAGATGTTTGGAATGAACCTACAAAAGCGCAAGCTTTAGGAAGAGAACGCGCTGAGCTCGAAATCATAGTAACAACAATCGACAATTTGGACTCAGGTTTAGCGGACTCAGATGATCTGCTGATGATGGCTGTTGAAGAGGATGATCAAGAGAGCGTCGACGAATTGGTCGCTGAAATGAATGATTTGGATCAACAATTGGAAAAGCTGGAATTTCGCCGGATGTTTAGCGGCGAAATGGACAGTCAAAACGCTTATATCGATATTCAGTCAGGTTCGGGAGGAACCGAAGCTCAAGACTGGGCTGATATGCTGCTTCGAATGTATTTACGATGGTGCGAAAAACGCGGCTTTAAGACAGAAATTATTGAGCTATCTGATGGTGAAGTCGCCGGAATAAAAAGTGCCACTATTCAAGTGAAAGGAGAGTATGCTTTCGGCTGGGCTAGAACCGAAACGGGTGTACATCGTTTAGTCAGGAAATCACCTTTTGATTCCGGGAGTCGACGGCATACCAGTTTTGCTAGTATTTTTTGCTATCCAGAAGTAAAAGATGACATTGACATTAATATTAATCCTGCAGATTTAAGAATAGACACCTATAGAGCGAGTGGTGCTGGTGGACAGCACGTAAACAAAACAGACTCAGCGGTTAGAATAACTCACTTGCCGACCAATGCTGTTGTACAGTGTCAAAATGATCGTTCTCAGCACAAAAATAAAGACCAAGCCATGAAGCTCTTAAAAGCAAAATTATATGAGCTTGAAATGCAAAAACAGAATGAAGAGAAACAAGTCATGGAAGATGCAAAATCCGATATCGGTTGGGGTAGTCAAATTCGTTCTTACGTGCTCGATCAGTCAAGAATAAAAGACTTGAGAACCGGATACGAATCGACAAATACTCAAGCCGTATTAGACGGTGATTTGGATGGTTTTATCGAAGAGAGTCTAAAAGCAGGATTGTGACGGAGTAACTCTTTTATTCATATTTGGTAGGAGCTGCGTTCCGCTGCGAAAGGATGCTAATAATCGCGAGAAACTGGTTGATTGTGAGGTAGCGTGTTCACACCATGAGAAGTGAACAATGTAGATCATTGTTCGCGCCGAGACGGACGCTCCTACCAGAGTGCACTGGTCAAGAATAAATAATTAAATATACGAAGAGTAATAAATTTATTATGAACAATCAAGAAATACAAACTGAAGACAACAAATTAGTCCAAGAGCGAAAAGACAAACTTGTCGCCATTCGAGCTAACTGTCCATCGAATGGTCATCCTAATCATTTCAAGCCAGATAGTTTTACTCAAGATCTACAAGATGAATTCGGCGCTAAAGATAAAGAAACGATTCTAGCGTTAAATAAAATTGTTAGCATCGCTGGGCGGGTAATGGCAAAACGCGGACCATTTTTTGTGATCCAAGATATGAAAGGACGCATCCAGTCCTACGCCAATAAAGATGTGCAAAAAGAAATCAAAACAAAATGGAATGGAATTGATATTGGGGACATTATCGCGGTTAAAGGGCAACTGAAGTTATCGGGTAAAGGAGACTTGTTTGTCGGTATGGATGAGTATCATCTCTTAACTAAGTCACTTAGGCCACTACCAGAAAAATTTCATGGTTTGTCTGATCAAGAAACAAAGTACAGGCAGCGTTATGTTGATTTAATTACTAACGAGCAGACGCGAAATAATTTTAAAATCAGGAGTCAAGTAATCGATAGTATCAGACGCTTTTTAGTCGCTCGAGAATTTATGGAAGTTGAAACGCCAATGCTGCAAGTCATTCCAGGTGGCGCAGTAGCAAAACCGTTCGTCACACATCACAATGCCATGGATATCGATATGTATCTTCGCATTGCGCCGGAATTGTATTTGAAACGATTGGTGGTGGGTGGATTTGATAGAGTGTTCGAAATAAACCGTAATTTCAGAAATGAAGGCTTATCAACTCGACATAATCCTGAGTTCACTATGCTGGAGTTCTATCACGCATATGCGGACTTTAATGATTTGATGAATTTAACAGAGGATATGTTAAGAACAGCGGCTGAAGAGGTACTAGGAACGACGACTATTGTTAATACGATTAGGGATAGTGAGGGAAATGTTACTGAGGAAATCAAATACGATTTCGGCAAAGATTTTGAACGCTTGTCTATGGTTGATGCGATTATGAAATATAATCCTGAGTTTGACGAAAGCGTGTTTAGAAGCCCAGAAGATAATTTCGAAAAAGTAAAAGCCTATGCGAAACAAGTCCACGTAAAAGAACCCGCGGTTGACGGGATTTGGGGTGCGGGAAAATACATTTGTGAAATTTTTGAACAAACCGTAGAAGAAAAGTTAATTCAACCCACATTCATTACTGAATATCCTTGGGAAGTTTCACCTTTGGCGAGAAGAAACGATAAAAATCATTTCGTCACCGATCGATTCGAATTTTTTGTTGGTGGGCGGGAACTCGCGAATGGTTTTTCTGAGTTGAACGACGCAGAAGATCAAGCTGCAAGGTTTAGGAAACAGGTAGAAGAAAAAGATGCGGGTGATGACGAGGCGATGCATTTTGATGAGGATTATATCAACGCTTTAGAGTATGGTTTACCGCCGACGGCAGGCGAAGGGATTGGCATTGATCGATTGATCATGTTGTTTACTGATTCGCCGACCATTAAAGATGTTATTTTGTTTCCTCACATGAAACCTCAATAATGTCACTATTGGGTGCATATCAAGCACTTCTAGATGGTAATTAGCGTTATACTTAAGAAAGTAGTTGGGTTTAAGTATTTAATGGAAACGACCGAAGGATATGTTGCATAAGTTACTCAGTCAGGATGCAAAAATACTGCTCATAGGAGAGCGGACTGAATTTAACGCTGAAATCCAATCTTTACTCCAGCAATACCCACTAGTTATTGAAAGCGCGATACCTCAGGAATATCATGGTGGAAAGTACGCGGTCATTATTCTAGCACCGTCTTATCATGGCGGTTCGCCTCCAAAAGCTGTTAGTAAAAGATGTTTTGTTGTCTCATTTTCGAAACACTGCGTTGCTGACATTCAAATAACTCAACCGGTTAACCTAGAACAATTTGAAGCTGCTATTGGCTCTGCTATCGATTATTATCTGACTAAATCTAGTTTTAGAACTCTCGAGAAACAACATTTGATTGTTAGCAAGGAGCGGAAAAAACTCAGTGCTATTGGTGTCGCACTCAGCGCCGAAAAAGACCTAGATCACCTCCTAGGAATGGTGCTAAAGGAGGGGCGTTCACTAGGAAAGTGTGAGGGAGCATCGCTATATCTGATAGAGCAAAACGCTCAAGGCGATCGTGAGCTGGTTTTTAAACTGACTCAAAACAGTAAGATCAGTTTTGATTTTCAAGAAGTACGTTTTCCATTGACTAGTCGATCTTTAGCGGGCTATGTCGCTCTTCAAGGCGAGCCGCTGAACATTAAAGATGTCTACCAGCTTGACCATACCTATCCGTTTTCATTTGATGAAAGTTTTGATAATAAGGTGGGATACCGCACTCGTGAATTGCTGGTTTTGCCGATGCGAAATCATAAGGGAAAGATCATCGGGGTGCTTCAATTCGTTAATACCTTTGGCAGCAATGTTATTGAAGAGCTCAGTGATGAAGCTGGATCTCATGTCGGTTTTCCTGAGGAGACTTGCGACATTCTGGCAGGGTTAGCAAGTCAAGCAGCGGTCGCTATTGATAACACTCACTTAATTGAAAATATTCAAAATTTATTCGAGGGCTTTGTTTCCGCATCGGTGAATGCAATTGAATCTAGAGATCCAGTCACGAGTGGTCATTCTTTTAGAGTGGCAAAGTTAACTACTGGGCTGGCAGAAATGTTAGATAGTGAGACCAGCGGGGTACACAAAAACTTAAGTTTTAATTCCGAGCAAATTCGAGAAATCCGATACGCTTCTCTGTTACATGATTTTGGCAAGGTAGGTGTTAAGGAGAACGTGCTTCTCAAAGCGAATAAACTTCATGCTAGTCGTTTTCAATACCTAGAGCTCAAGATTGAATGGCAAAAGCAAGTACTGCAGAAAAAGTTTTATCAGCAACTACTCAATCAGGAAACAACAGATGTCTTATCCAATTTAAGGCATGAAAGTATTTCGCAGTTGGGGCTGCAAAACCATAGTGGATACAAAAGTTTACTCATGGAGTTAGAAAAACTAGACGACTATAGACGAATGCTGTTTCAAGCAAATCAACCCAGCATAATGGAAGGAAATGTTGCACACGGTTTAGCTGAAATGGCTGAATATCGAGTGCATGAGGAATACCCTTTTTCGGACAAGTTAATCAGTGATGGTGATTTTCTTTCTCTGTCTATTCTCAAAGGAAGTTTGACTGAAAAAGATCGAGTTGAGATCCAATCTCATGTAATAAACACGCAAACTTTTCTCGAACGAATTCCTTGGACAGACGAGTTATCCTCTATTCCTCAGATCGCTGGCGCCCATCACGAAAAACTCGATGGCAGTGGATATCCGTTGGGACTAAAAGCCAATGAAATTCCCATAGCCAGTAAAATAATGACTATTGCTGACATTTTCGATGCCTTAACCGCTCAGGACAGACCTTACAAGAAAGCGGTAAAACTGGAATTGGCGCTGGATATATTAGTCGATGAAGCCAAGCGTCATAAAATTGATAGTGATATTCTGTCTACTTTTATTGATAGCAAAATCTACAAATGTGTCAGCGAACTTTAATGCATAGATGATCTTAATGTTTTAAGAAGTTGGTTTGGGGCTGAGAGGATCATATCTGATTGAATTCATCTATAAATTATCACACCACTGGTCTGAGCACTTGCTTTTTACCTTGTAGAGCGAGTAGGATTAATGGCTCAGCAATTTAATTGGTGATAAACCGAAGGGTTATGTACGGTGAAAATCAAAATAACAAACCAAATCCATGAATGAACAAAACCCTAATGTACAATCTTTACAGAATTGAATCAGAACATTAACGGGAGATTACGATGAGAAAACCTAATTTTATACTTTCAGCAGCATCGGGTATTGGCCTGGCATTTGGCCTAATCGGTTGTGGTGGTAATGGGGGAGGGAATGATCCATTCATAGCAGAACCCGTGAAAGCAACACTACGAATGCAAGCCACTTATGATTTGTCGGCTTCGGATATTCCGCTACCGAATGATTTACTTTTTAAGGACAGTTTAGATCTGACCCTGAACCTACCAGCTGATGACGAGTCTGATTTTTCAGATCCTTTTGCTGCAGCTAGCACTCTAGATGGTTGGTCAGCGGTTGCTCCTTTCTCAATCAGTTTTAAGAGTAGAGATGCAGAGTTAGCGCTTGATCCAAGTTCAATCGTCGCGGGTAGTTCGGTGCGAGTTTTTAAAGTAAGCACTTTCAGAGCTGAAGCGGTTCCAGGAACAGGTATTATTGCACCTACCGGGCCAGTGACGGGAGTAGAGCGTGAACTAGCAGGTGGTTTAGAGTATGTTGCTATTCAAGCATCTGCAACCTCCATCGCAATTTTGCCTACGGTTCCCTTTGAACAACAAGCCGGTTATATGGTTATCGTGACGGACGACTTGAGAGATACTGATGGGCTTGCTGTTCTTAACGACTTACAATTTGCAATCGTGAAATCTCCGGTTCCTATTGATCCCAATGATGCCGCTCAGGCTCCACTAATTCCGGTACAAGGCTTAGTCGGCGCTATGATTGGAGCGGCCAATGCGTTTGATGGGGCGATCAGTACAGCTAACACGATTCTTGCCTATCAGTTTACTGTTCAATCCATTGGTGCTGTCATGGAGTCAGCTAAAACACTATACGTTGATGGACCCATTGCCACGGGGCTCGGTGGCGGGCAAATTCCGGCGACAAGCTTTAGCAGTCTAGGAACAGATACGACGCCGTTTACTGGTATCGGTGCCGCCGATCTTTACAAAGGATCAATATCACTTACGTACTTGCTGAGTGCTCCCACAGAGGCGAATCCTACCGCACCATTAAATACTCATTGGAAAGCACTTCAACAGGTGCCATTGGGACCAGAAGGCGCGTTAATCCCCAACCCACTCGGGGACAATCTTTCTTATGCTAATTCTTTTCCACGCGCTAATGGTGTGGAAACTGCTCCGCTGCTAGTTTCTATGCCCAAGGCTGCAACGTGTCCTAAGCCAGCAAATGGGTATCCAGTGACTATTTTCCAACATGGAATTACTTCTAACCGAACAGCGTTATTGCCTATCGCTGATGCATTAGCGGCAGCACCCAGCTGTCGTGCAGCGGTCTCCATGGATTTACCTTTGCATGGGATTGATGCTAACAATGCTGTCCATTTGGGATTACAAGCGGCTTCCGAAGGAGCTGTTGGCTTATTTGAAGGCTATGATGCAGGTGTTCTGCGCGAAAGAACGTTTGGTGTTGACTACGTTAACAATGCTACCCGTGCTCCGGGAGCCGACGGTGCGGTAGATCCATCTGGTGCTCATACTATTAACTTAGCTTATCTATTAGTGTCTAGGGACAACACTCGCCAAGGTGTTTTGGATCTACTTTACCTTGAGCAGGTCATTCCTTTTATGGATGTTGATGGTCAAGAGGGCTTCGACTTCGATGGATCGGATATTAGTTATATTGGTCATTCATTGGGTGGAATTGTTGGGACTTCTGTATTAGCTTATTCAGGAACCAATCAATTTCTGGGGGAGGTTTCTCCGGTTATAAAATCGGCTGCGTTGGCAAATCCCGGCGGTGGAACTATAGCAATGCTATTGGCTTCTCAATCTTTTGGTCCGTCCATAAGAGCAGGCTTATCAGCGGCCTTTGGGCTGGCACAAGGCACACCAGAATTTGATGCCCAACTCGCTAGTTACGGGTTTGCCGCACAAACCATTATTGATGCGGGTGATCCCGTTAATACCGGTCGATTAGCTGCTCTAAACGGAGTCCCAACTTTATTGCTACAAAACTTAGGTGATACGACAGTTCCTAATGAGGTAGCAACCGCGCCGCTTTCCGGCACAATACCTTTGTCTAGAAGTCTTGCCGTTACAACACTTTCGGCGACAGAACCAGGTATTGTTGTAGGCGATCGTTTATTTAGCAAAATAAATATCGGTGGACATGCTTCTATTCTTATTCCGGATGCTGCAACAGCTGAAATGCAAACTCAGGTAGTGAGCTTTTTGAGCTCTGGTGGTACCTCTGTACTAGTATCTGATCCAAGTCTGTTGGATGAATAGTATTTGATAAGTTATACATCCGTATACAAGAAACAACAAAAACCCTCTAGTTTGAGGGTTTTTCATTTTGGAGCTATTGATGATCAAAAAATTCTTATTCGCCGTTGCACTGTTAATACTAGCTGTGTTGGTTGCCGGGTCAATTTATCTGTCAAGCAAAATGCCACAGCGGGATGGTGAAATTAATTTAGTTGGATTATCAAATCCTGTCGAAGTATTGTATGACAAATATGGTATCCCCCATTTAACTGCCAGTAATGATCAAGATCTCTATCGAGCTTTTGGTTATGTCCATGCTCAAGATCGATTGTTCCAAATGGAAATGGCGCGAAGATTGTCTCAAGGTCGCTTAGCCGAGATATTCGGTGAGAAGCTGATCGATGTAGACAAGTTATTTCGTACACTTGGATTGCAGGGATACTCCAAGAAATGGCTTGCAGCTATGCAAAAACGCGGCAATAAAGATTTGTTCAAAACACTGGATAGTTATTTAGCAGGGGTTAATGAATATATCAAAAATGGAGCGCGTCCAATTGAATTTGAGTTGCTAGGATTTCCGGAGCATCTATATACCAGAGAAGACATTGCATCAGTGGCGGGTTACATGGCTTTTTCGTTTGCGTTTGGAATGAAAGATGACCCGCTAGTGGATCATCTTGCAAAAACATTGGGTAAGGATTATCTAGTTGATTTGGGCATTGACTACACTCCGGGCTTTAAACAAATCCCGGTCGATGCGATGGAAACCAAAATCATTAGTCAGAATGTGAGCAACATCTTGCAGCAGCTCACCGGCACACCATTATTTCATGGCAGTAATAGCTGGTTAGTTTCACCATTTCGATCTCAGTCGGGAAAGGCTATGTTAGTCAACGATCCTCACATTGGTTACAGTCAGCCTAGTGTTTGGTATGAAGCACAACTCAAATCTGATCAGACGGATATCTATGGACATTTTTTGGCGTTGACGCCATTGCCTCAGCTTGGATTTAATCACGATATTGCTTGGGGCCTCACCATGTTCGAGAATGATGACATGGATCTTTATGTGGAAAAAATTAATCCGAAAAACAAAAACCAATATTGGGCAATTGATCATTGGGATACATTTAGTTCTCGAATTGAGACCATTAAAGTCAAAGGGCAAGAGTCTTTGTTATTTGAGGTTAAAGAGTCACGTCATGGTCCAATTATTAATTCCACTTTTAAAGGTAATAAACGTTTTATCAATGCCGCTGCTGACGTTAATCAACCGATCGCTCTTTGGTGGCTGTTTAAAAATACCAACAATCAAATCATGGAAGGATTTCATCAATTACCTAAGATCAAAACACTTGATCAAGCCGCCGAAGTCGCTTCTAAAATTCATGCGCCGGGGCTTAATCTAATGTTCGCTAATTCAGAAGGTGATATTGGCTGGTGGGCTTCGGCCAAGCTACCGATCAGACCAGCACATGTAAATAGCAAAATGTTGTTGGACGGCTCAAGCGGTAAGGATGACGTGTTAGGGTTTTACGATTTTTCTCATAATCCTCAAAAGGTCAATCCGAAAAGTGGCGTTTTATACTCCGCTAATAATCAACCAGCGGATATGGGGGATGGATTAGTCTCTGGATATTATGCACCCACGGATCGTGCCAGCCGAATCGTTGAATTGCTCGCTAGTCAGAATAAGTTATCTCCGGAAATTATGAAAAAAATGTTGGTAGATAGTCAATCGAAAACAGGCTTATTATTCAAAAAAATAGCGATTCCTGTATTAGAAAATAAGAAAAATATATTAACAAAAATAGAAAACGAA
>Ga0256847_1001285_pt1 | contig 13161 bp, 8 predicted proteins | sample TeddybearmetaG_FD_189099 | JGI IMG/M metagenome (GOLD analysis project Ga0256847, IMG submission 189099) | Hydrothermal vent microbial communities from East Pacific Rise, Pacific Ocean - Teddybear | ecosystem: Environmental > Aquatic > Marine > Hydrothermal vents | place: Pacific Ocean: East... | reverse complement strand
GCACGAATATAGCAAAAATTAAAATGGACAATAAATCTGATATGTCGCTGCTCGCTAATAGGATATTGAAATTGCATGTTGAAATTTTGCAGATTTCGGACAAGAGAGCTAGCACTAGATGCTACAATATCACTATCCAGCAACAGAAAAAAATCATGAGTGAAAAGAATGAAATGCTAAGTTTCTCGGAGCTAGTACAGCATAAAATTATTCGATTGTCAGAGTTAAAAGTATAGTAGGTGCTGCACGGAATGACCCTGCCCGAACAATCGCAGGGTCATTAACTAGTCTAGTTTTCTACTGTGTCTTCTGCTTCCAGGATAATCACTTTTCTTTCAACGTGAAGTTGTGAATCTCCGTCCTTTAATCTAATTATTTTGACGTTATCTCCGCCTTTACTGACCCATTTTTTAACATGCTTTAGCTGTTTGTCATCACCGGAGAAAAAGAATTTCATCTCGTGACCACTGGTGAAATTGATTTCTTTCTCAACCCCCGCTGCTGCAAATCCGTCCTTTATGATGGTTATTTGCTCCTCGGTTAAATCCCCAATAACTTGAATGTCATTACTTGTATCTTTATGAAGAGGCATCGTACCTTTTAGAAAGTGAGCTTGCATGTCGCCACCAACATGTGGAAGATCAATATCTTCTCCGTCTATAGAGACTGAAAGCCCATTTTCGCTTCGAGACACATAAATGTTTTTGCCTGATTCCGTTACAATGTTTCTTGACTCTCCAACTTCTAGTTCTGGTAAAGAAAATACTTCAGCGTTCCCGTCAACTTCAAGATCAACTAACAGTTCGCTATCATCAGTCTTATGAACTTGAACCATAACATTCCGTTCTTCATTCTCGTTGGCACTGGTGGAAATGGCAGCAAAAGAAAGCATGCCGACGCTAAATGCTATTAGGGTAGATTTAATCGATTTCATAGGTTATTCCTCATTTGTATAAAGTTAATTAATATTGAATTACAAAGTAGGCTATTCAATAGTCATGCCAATAGGTGGTTTTCTGTTGCGAAATCAATATATTTTATTTTAGGAGCGGCGTCTCGCTGCTAAGAAATGTATCTTTGTTAGTTTTGGCAATTACTGATTGTTTTGTTTTTCTAAATTCAAAAGGGTTCCGCAGCGCTGCGCTCTGACTGCGAGCTACTTTTGGCTAGAGGCCCAACCAAAAGTAGGCTCTCTTAGGAGAAGTAGCCAAAAGCCCCCTCACGTTCCCACTGGGGAGTGGTTTGTAGTCAAGGTCAGCCTAATTGTTTTTATTGTGGGATTTGATCAGCTTTCACCTCTGCTTTAACCGTACAATCAGGTGTTTAGATTATACGAATGAGGGGGATTTAACACTTGTTCGCGGCGGCGCGCTTCCTGTGCTTCGACTCTATGGTTTTGTCCATCTCGTAGGTCGGGAACCCTTTTCCCACAAATCTTACGGTATCCATCATCTTTTTGAGTTTATCACTCTGCGGCTACTATACAAAAACTTCCTTATATGGGGAGTTGGTTCTCTAAATGGGGATGTTTTTGTAACGAGGGAGTATTTACAAATTGTGCTTCTCGAGTCGATATAAGAAAGCTTTGTAGGCTAAACCAAGTAATTTCGCAGCTTGCGTTTTGTTATTATTACATAGACTCAATGCTTGTGTTAGACAGTCTTTTTCATGATCTTCCCACTGCAAGCCATTTTCAGGTAGCAGAAATTTATTAATATTGCTGTTCCCTTGTAATTCGAGATCATCGACATCTTCAAGTGTTATAACATCATCTGCAGATAAGAGAATTAAGCGTTCCAAGCTATTTCTTAATTGCCGGACATTTCCAGGCCATGAATAAGCCAACAATTTTTTCAATCCGGAACTCGCAATGGTTTTGACTTCCAGATGATGTTTTTTACAAAAATAGGATAAAAAATGCGTAACCAATAAGGCCGTATCTTCTTGACGATGACGCAATGGAGGGATAGTGGCTGGAATAACATTTAGGCGATAATATAGGTCTTCTCTAAATCTATTTTCCTTAACTTCTTCGACTAAATTCTTATTTGTCGCGGCTATTACCCTAACGTCAAGTTTGATTTCTTTATTTGCCCCGACTCTCGTAATGGTACCTTCCTGTAAAAAGCGCAATAATTTACTTTGTAAAATTAATGGAAGTTCGCCAATTTCGTCCAAAAAAATTGTCCCGTTGTCAGCCGCTTCAAACTTGCCAAATCTTGTTTTGTTGGCACCAGTGTAGGAGCCTTTTTCTGAACCAAACAGTTCCGCTTCCGCAAGAGTTTCAGGGATGGCTGCACAATTGACAGGAAGGAATATACTTGATGCTCTTTTTGAGAGCTGATGAATAGCTCTAGCGGCTAGTTCTTTACCGGTACCGCTCTCACCAGTAATTAAGACAGTTGCGCTTGTCGGCGCCGCTTTTTCGATACGGGTGAACAACCGGTTCATTTTAGTTGAACGACCTATCATGTCCACCAATTGCGAGCGATGCTTTGACTCTTGTTTAAGTTGCTTGTTTTCTTGTTCTAGAGATTTGGTGTAAATTAATTTGCTAACAGTAAAAAGTAACGCCTGCCTGTCGAAGGGTTTTGGTAGATAGTCATCCGCCCCAGAACGGATCATGTTTATCGCATGGGAGGCATCGCTATGCCCAGTAATCATGATGAATCCACAGTCGGGATGTAGGCTAGACAGTTTGCTAAGTAATTCTTCCCCACTCATGCCAGGCAATTTCCAATCCGAAATCACAATATCTGTGTCTTGCTTTTCTATTTCCTTGAGCGCATCTTCTGCGTTGTTAAAAGCCACAACATCATAACTCTCCTTAGTTAGGATTGAACTGATTATTTTTCTCTGATCGGCTTCGTCTTCAATCAGAATAATCTTAACTATTTTACTCTCGAACATCGTTTAAACCCTGTTTTTTAAGGTTAGTACAACCTTAGTCCCGTTATTGCTAGACGAATTTGATTGATTATTTTCAACCTCAGCTTCAGACACATTGATCTGTCCGTCATATTTCAAAGTCACGATTCTATGTGCTAAGTACAGCCCCATACCAGCACCATAGGTTTTGTTAGTATTGTGAGGTGAAAATAGCTTATTTCTAATCGAGTTCTCCATACCTTTGCCGCAGTCAATAATAGATATTCGAACGGCGCCAGATTTCTTTTGTTTACCCTGAATAATAATTTTAACAAAATTACGTGTTTTAGAAGACGAGTTTTCGAACATGGATTCGACAGCGTTAGTAATTAATCCCTGTAGAATGCTTTTTATTTCTGGTTGGATAACTTTGAGTGTGTTGCTATTATTCTCGTTCTTGGCGGCATCTTCAAATATGATTTGAATGTTAGTATTGGTAGTCAATCCCAGCTTAATATCTGATATGACTTCCTTGACTAAAATAGAGAGATCCGTTGACTCTATAAGATCATCATTATTGGACAGTACATCCATTAACGAACGAACCCATCCATCAATTCTTTTTATTTGATGTTTGGATATTTGCTTCAACTCTAATTTAGACTTCTCGTCTATGTTGGTCGACATTTCATCAATGGCTAAATTGAGAGTGTTCAACGGATTACGAATAGTGTGCGCGAGTCCTCTGGTAATTTCAGACAGTTCGGAAAGTTGAGCTTGTTTTTGCAGTTTTTCATTTTGTTGACGGAGCGAGTCAATTTGTAACGACATTTCGTTAAACGCCCTAGTGGCCTGTTTCATTTCTATACTCTGAAACTGGCTTCGTTCAGAGACTTGAAAACCAAATTCTCCTCGGCCTACATGTTTGGATGCTAACTCTATATCTTTTAGAGGTTTCGCTAAACGTTTTGAAAAAAACGAGGCAGCTAATAGACCTGCGAAGATGAAAGCAATCGCACTTAACAATATTTTTTGCGACATGCTCTCAAGTGACTTTTCAATGCCAGTTCTTGGTATATCTATTTTATGATCTAGTCCTGCGGATTGTAACGTTATAAAGGTGTCAACTTGACCATCACCCAACCTCAAGTTTACATCTCTTGGGATGTTGGTAAATGATCGAATTATTTCATCTTGTTCTGAGCTTGATATACGAGTGGATATGGCAAATGTTTTGGCATGAGAGTCTGGTTGATTGAATATCAATGTTTCTATTGTAGAGCGACTTACTTCAAATGCCGCTTCACCAATTTTACTAGAGACATCTTTTGTGAAGCTTTGAATCAACCAAAACTGCAATAACAGTAATGAACTCAAAAGTAATGCAATGAAAATGAATGTTATTCGTCTGAAGGTCACGGTTTTGCCTTTTCATTTTACTGTTTAACTGGCTAAACGAGCATATTGTGTGCCAATTTGAACGATTTTCTGGTCAACATGATATTAATTTTCTATTAGTGTTCCTTTCATGATTAGCGGGGCTTATGCAACTCTCAAGCAATCTTGTGTAAGAACAACAGAACGGCTAAACCAAATAGCATCCCAAGTAGTTCCCAGTTGTCAGGTAACAGTTTTATCCAAGATCTTGGCATGTTTTCTTGTTTAGGTTTAACTTGATGCTGATGAGCGTGATCATGCTTTTGGCTGGTATGCATACAGCCATCTTCGTGGGGTTTATGAAATACGACATGAAGCAGTGAACCGCTTACAAATGCTTGAATTAAGGCAAAACTATCAGTTGTTTGGTATTCACTAAACTGCATACTTAGAATGAAACCAATCACTGTGGCTAGCGCAATTCCAAGCAAGGTCAGCAATGCGTATTTCTCGCCTAACAAAGGTTTTAATAACCACCAAATAGTGAGTCCAACAGGTAATCGATGCAAAATTACCGCTAATGCTAGGGAGTCTTTGTTTTCGGTCAGGTTGGTGGACTGTAATGCGCTACCGTCAATGCTAGCGTGTAAAATTAAGCCGCCGATTCCTAGAAATATGGCAAAACCATGGGTTTTGCTGGCGCTGTTTGCAAATAGTTTTTCAACTAAAGTGGGACCAACGAATCCGAATAGCGCGAGTACAAGCGCGGAACTACCTGATTGCTGAAAGCTATTGGGTAAAATTTCTAAAAAGAGGGAACCGGCGATTACAGACAAAATAAATCCACTAACAATTTTATCAGTGCGTCTCATGGGGCCAAAAGTTTGATAAATCAAAGGCCCGATACCGAGTGCAAATATACTAGCGATTAATCCCATCATCGGAAAAGTTTTCCGGGATTCAATAGGTTGTTGGGATCAAAAATAGCTTTTATAGCTCTCATGAGACGGATTTCTTCTTCAGACCGAGTGAAACTCAGATATTCTTTTTTAACCAGCCCGACGCCATGCTCAGCGGAAATGCTACCTTTAAAGGACTCTAGTATTTTAAAAATGCTGGGGTTGGCTTGTTGACATTGGTGCTTAAATATTTTTAATGACATTGATGCGGGTTTTAATATGTTTAAATGTAAATTACCATCACCAATATGTCCAAACCAAATGTTTTCAAAATCAGGGTACTTGTTAGCAACGAATTCATCAACTTGGTTCAGGAAATCTCCCACCAAAGACGGCTTTACTGATATATCATTTTTATAAGGTGGGTAATGCGCGATGGATTCCGATATTCCCTCACGGTATTGCCAAAGCTCTTTAGCTTGCTGCTGACTCTGACTAATTATTCCGTCGACTAACCACTCGTTCTCAGCGGCTTGTTCAAATGCGTTCAGCGCCTGCTCCATTGCGCTTTCATTGGTGACTTCAAATTCTATGAGTACATAATAGTTGGACGGGGTCGTGAAGGGTGCTTTCATAGCACGGTGTTGCATGACTTTTTCTAAGGCTTGTTGTGAGAAGAACTCAAAGGCGAGCAGATCAATCGTCGATTGGAAATGGACAAGCAAGGCTGAAATGTCAGCCAAATCTTGTAGAGCCAATAACATCACAGTGGGTTCTTGAGGCGGACTAGTTAATTTCATAGTCGCTTGGGTGACTATTCCAAGAGTGCCTTCACTTCCGATAACTAAATGTCTAAGATCATAACCAGTAGCATTTTTAACTAATCCGTTGTTCAAATCTAATATTTCACCTAAAGGCGTAACTAATGTTATCCCAGCGACCCAATCCCGGGTTAGACCATATTTGAGAACTTTGATACCGCCGGCGTTGGTCGCTATATTTCCGCCAATTTGACTTGAACCCGCTGAGGCAAAATCGACAGTATAATATAAATTTTGTTGTTCCGCGAAAGATTGAAGTTGTTGGGTAATTACACCAGCGCCGCAGCTTACTGTTTGGTCAATCAGATTAAAATCCTGAATCTGGTTTAAGCGATCTAATGATAGAACCATCTCCCCATTAGCAGCCACTGCTCCGCCACTCAGACCTGTTCTTCCTCCAGAGGGAACAATTTCCACCTTTAATTTGTTGGCAAGAATAACGAGTTCAGCTACTTGCTGAGTGTTAGCAGGCTTTACGATGAAGCAGGGAGCAGGAGTGTATAGTCGACTCCAATCTTGACCATAATGATCTAAGTTGTCTGCATCAGACAATAGATATTCTTTGCCTACAATTGCGGCAAACTGGGAAATGGTATCGGGCATTAAACGGTCTATAAAGGGCGATCGATTGGTGCGACAATTATACCAGATCTGTCCGCGCTTAATCACAGGCTATTAAGTTTTGTTTTGGAATCTGATCAATAGACAAAAAATTTAGTATTATGTCTAAAGAGTAGGGATCTAACAAAGCTACAAAAAGCAAAGATCCTTCAAGCTTTATCGCCCTGCGCTTGCGGTCTAAGAGCATCCATGCTCAAAACCACGGAGGCAGAAAAAATCAAAAGATAAAATCACATTTACCACAGAGGCACAGAGGCACCGAGAAGCACTAGTTTCAAGATCTATTTACCCTAACCCTTTCGTCACGGCACCGCTTCATGTAGGGATCCCGACAAACGGAGGGATCTTGCGTGATTTCATATCGCAAGATCCTTCGCTAGGGCTCAGGATGACAGAGTTTTCAGCCGGATAACGGAATTAGTATTGTCATACCGATAGCGGAATTATGTGCACTTAACTAGGAAACGAAAAGGATGCGCCCTCCCGCACTCCACTGGACGGCCAGCGCTGAGTAATCGTCTTACGCTTAGTGTAAAAGCGCACACCATCTGGACCGTAGGCATGTAAGTCGCCAAACAATGAACGTTTCCAGCCGCCAAAACTGTGGTACGCCACCGGAACAGGTAACGGAACATTTATGCCCACCATGCCCACCTGAATATTGTCGGAAAAGTATCGTGCAGCTTCGCCATCTCGGGTAAAAATACAGGTGCCGTTGCCGTATTCATGATCGTCAATTAACCTCATTGCTTCTTGCATTGTTTTTACCCGCACGACTTGTAAGACAGGGCCAAAAATTTCAGCTTGGTAACTCGTCATTTTTGCGGTCACCTTGTCAATTAAAGTTGCGCCTACAAAATAACCTTGTTCATATCCCTTAACATTCACGTTGCGTCCGTCAACAACCACTGTTGCGCCTTGTTTTTCAGCGCTATCAATGAAGCCGATTACTTTTTGTTGCTGTTGTTTGGTTATTAGTGGTCCAAAATCATTGTTTTCATCTCTGTAATTGCCCACCGATAGGTTCTGCATTGCATCACTCATCTTTTTAACCAATAGGTCGCCAGCTTCATCGCCAACGGCTACAGCAACTGATAATGCCATACAGCGTTCACCACAAGAGCCAAAGGCTGCGCCGAGTAATTGGTTGGCTGCATTGTCAATGTCGGCATCTGGCATCACTATGGCGTGATTTTTTGCGCCGCCGAGTGCTTGGCATCGTTTGCCATTAGCGCTCGCCGTTGTATAAATGTGTTCTGCGATAGGGGTAGAGCCCACAAAACTCACTGCTTTGACCCTTTCATCCGATAGTAAAACGTCTACTGCGTCCTTATCGCCGTTAACAACATTCATCACTCCGTCAGGCAAACCGGCTTCTCTTAATAACTGGGCAATAAATAGAGGTGCGCTAGGATCACGTTCAGAGGGTTTAAGCACAAAACAATTTCCGCAAACGATCGCCAAAGGATACATCCACATGGGAACCATTGCTGGAAAATTGAAAGGCGTTATGCCTGCAACCACTCCGAGAGGTTGGAATTCACTCCAGGAGTCTATGTTAGGCCCCACATTTTTGCTGAATTCGCCTTTTAGTAGTTCTGGGGCGGCACAGGCAAATTCTACGTTTTCAATGCCTCTTTGCAGCTCACCTGCGGCGTCGTGACAAATTTTGCCATGCTCTTGACCGATTAGCTGACAGATTTTGTCCGCGTTTTCTTCGAGCAATGTCTTAAAGCGAAACATGACTCTCGCTCGTTTGACTGCGGGAGTTTTGCTCCATGCCGGATAGGCCGCATGAGCGGCAGTAATCGCATCTTCAACGGTTTGTTTGGATGCTAAAGCGACTTGTTTTTCGACCGTACCTTTTGCTGGATCAAAAACATCTTGAGTCAGCTTAGTCTCAGTTATAAGCTCACCATTAATGAGGTGTCCTATGATTTTATCTTTGCTAGTCATTGTTAATCTAACTCCTTAATTGATTCACCTAATGCATTGATTAGTAAGTCTATTTCTTCTCGCTCCACTGCAAAAGGCAAACCCAATTGAATGGTATCGCCTCCATATCGAACGTAAAAACCTTTTTGCCACATTTTCATCGCTATCAAGTAAGGACGCAGTAAAAATTCGCCAGGAGCCGACTCTATAGTCAATGCTCCAGCGAGTCCATAGTTGCGAATATCGGAGATATACTGAACTCCGCGCAAAGAATGAATGTAATCTTCAAAAATAGGTGAAATACATTTGACTCTATCGATAAGTTTTTCTTGTTCGAGTAGTTCTAAACTAGCGAGCCCCGCTGCGCATGCAACCGGATGAGCAGAGTAGGTATGACCATGTGGCATTTCCACCGCGTATTCAGGTCCCCCAGTTTCCATAAAAGTATCATATATTTCTTGTTTTACAACAACTGCACCCATCGGCACAACACCATTGGTTATTTGTTTGGCAATATTGATCATATCAGGTACGACACCAAAGGCCTCAGCCCCTGTTTTTGCTCCCATACGTCCAAAAGCAGTAATAACTTCGTCGTAAATTAGTAGAATGTTATTTTGGCTACAGATTTCTCTCAACCGTTTTAAATAGCCTACGGGAGGGGGAATTACACCAGCCGAACCTGCTAGGGGTTCAACAATTACCGCTGCAATATTTGATGCATCATGAAGCGCGATTAATTCAAGCAAATCATCTGCCCGCTCAGCCCCAGTCTCAGGCATACCTTTTACGAACTTATTCTCAGGTAATATCGTATGAGGCAGATGATCCGCTGTAACGGCCTCGCCAAAACAAGCACGATTACCGCCGATGCCGCCTACACTAATTCCACCAAAATTGACGCCATGATAGCCTTTAATCCGTCCAATAAGCTTGGTTTTACTCGCCATACCCTTGTTACGCCAATAGGCACGGGCTATTTTTAGAGATGTGTCAGCCGCTTCTGAACCAGAGGTTGTATAGAAGACACGATTAAGGCCTTCGGGCATAAATTGAGTGATTCTTTCGGCTAATTCGAAGGCTTTTGGATGGCCAAATTGAAAGGATGGGCTATAGTCGAGTTTTTTGACTTGTTGGCTAACGGCTTCCACAATCTTCTGTCGTCCATGACCTAAACCCGTACACCAAAGTCCTGACAATCCATCGAATTTAGTTTTTCCATCAGCGCTGGTGTAGTACTTGCCCTTGGCAGACACAATTAGACGCGGATCTTTTTTAAACTGTCGGTTTCCAGTAAATGGCATCCAATAGGAATCGAGTTGTTCTTGGGTTAAACCCGCTTGGTTGTCTATATTTTCTGCATTGCTCATGAATAAACTCCTATTAAATGTCTTGAAAATGCTAGGTAGCGCACAACACATTTTACTTTTCTTATAAAGTTGTATAAATTACTATCTATCGATGTTTAGTTTGTTATTTATCAAACATAGATCACACTGACGTAGACTACTAATGAGAGACAAACATGGTTAAAACAGCACTGTTAGGGCAATTAGATGACATAGACATCCGCAGGCTTCGAGTATTTCGAGCGGTTACTGAGTCCGGAGGCATTTCTGCGGCAGAACTAGAGCTCAATATCGGCCGATCTACTATTTCTACACATATTAAAGATCTAGAGATCCGATTAGGCGTTACACTCTGCCGTCGAGGTCGCAGTGGTTTTGCATTGACCGAAGAAGGTAGTCATATTTATAAGTCGACTATCCGATTATTGGGTGCTCTGGATGAATTTAGAGCAGATGTTGGTGATGTTCATTCTCGTCTTAGTGGAAAAATTAATATAGCGCTATTTGATAAAATCGTCTCCAATCCCAAAGCTCACCTCTCAAAAGCTTTTAAACAATTTAATCATCTAGCGCCTGAAGCGGAACTCAGTGTTTATGTTGAATCATTAAATGAGATAGAGCGAGGAGTGATGGAAGGGCATTTTCAAGTTGGTATCATACCGGGGCATCGTGTTTCTTCTAGTTTGGACTACCATTCTCTTTTTGATGAGCAGATGTATTTGTTTTGTGGTGTTGAGCATGATTTATTCGGCAAGGCGGATGAAAAAATCTCTAATTCTGATATATTGTCCTGTAAATATGCGGGATTAGGTTATCACTCTCCAAACATGGAAGTCGGTCGTCGACTTGGAATGATTAGGGCGGTTACTGTTTATGATCAAGAGGCAATAGCCCATTTGCTGATGTCAGGTTGTTATATTGGTTATTTACCCGACCACTATGCAAAGCCATTTGTGGATCAAAAATTAATACGCGCCATTGGCATTGAGACTTTCAAATATGAGTGTGAATTTTTTGCGATTAGCCGAAGCTCGCCAAAGCCTTCAAGGCTAGTTCAGACTTTTTTGGATGGCTTACGGGATGCTCATTAACTGCAGAGCAGCCTAATATAAATCAGTGAAAATCTCTTGAGCCACGATCAAAGTCTTGTAACTGATGACTAATGTCTTGAATATGCCCCGCGACAATATGAATGACCGATTTTTCTCGCTCTATTTTACCTTTAATTAACAATAAGTGGCTGGTTAAAACTTGTTTGCGGAATGTTTCTAAGGTTTTATTCCATACGACTATATTCATATTACCTGTTTCATCTTCTAGCGTAACAAAAAGCACACCAGCGGCGGTCTGTGGTCGCTGTCGTCCTGAAACAATACCGGCTACTTTTACAAATTGGCCATGGCGTAGCTTATTTAAATGTTTTGCCGATTTACATCCTTTTAGTAAATTCTGCTCTCTTAAAATAGCGATAGGATGCTTATTCAAGGTTAAACCGGTTGTATTATAATCTGCAATCATGTCTTCAATGATGCTGGGCGAGCTAATAACATGTTCTGAATCGGAAATGGTCAATGGGCATGAGTCTAGTTCTTTTAATAAGGGTTTATTATTCTCAATCGCTAAAGATTGCCATTGAGCTTGATGTCGATGTTTAGCGAGTCGATGAAGCGTATTTGCTCTGACCAACGAATCCTTTTCATTGGCATTTAACTGGGAACGAAAAACGAAATCTTTTACGTTTGAAAAGCTTTTTTCTTGTCTAGCTTTAATAAGTCGAGTAGCAGCATTAGCGTTAAATCCTTTAACTAAATTCATTCCTAAACGAATAGTGGTGGGCGAATTTGATGATTTTTTATTCTGATTTGTGTTCACGTTTTTCTTCAGTGTCGAATCCCACAGACTGAAATCTACGTCTATCGGTAATATATTGATTTTATGGCGTCGAGCATCTTGCACTAACTGCGAAGGACTGTAGAACCCCATTGGTTGACTATTGAGTAAAGCGCAATAAAAAGCGGCGCTATGATGAAGCTTTAACCAAGCTGAAAAATAAGCAAGAATTGCAAAGCTAGCAGAGTGGGATTCCGGAAAACCATAACTACCAAATCCTTTTATTTGTTCAAATAACCTTTCTGCAAATTCTCTTGAATGGCCTCGTTCGAGCATGCCATTAACTAGTTTATCTTTAAATTGATAGAGATCACCGTTCTGCCCCCAACTTGCCATGGCTCTTCGCAATTGATCGGATTGCCCACCACTAAAACCTGCTGCAACCATGGCTAATTTAATCACTTGTTCTTGAAATATTGGAACACCTAGCGTTCGTTCCAAAACACGCTTTACTTCGTCATTAGGATAACTAATCACTTCTTCTTTATTTCGTCTTTTTAGAAAAGGATGGACCATATTTCCTTGGATGGGCCCTGGTCTTACTATGGCAATTTGTATCACTAAGTCATAAAAGCAAATTGGGCGTAATCTTGGCAGCATACTCATTTGTGCTCGAGATTCAATTTGAAAAACGCCGATAGTATCCGCTTTACAGATCATTTTATAGGTGTCGGGATCTTCTTTGTTTATGTCGCTAAGCTTGCAAACGTTTGAGTAGCTAGACGTTATTTCTAGGCATTTGCGGATCATGGTCAACATGCCTAAACCGAGAATATCTATTTTTAATAATCCTAATGCTTCAATATCATATTTATCCCACTGAATAACTGTTCTATCCGGCATGCTAGCATTTTCAACAGGTACCAAGGTAGACATAGGGCGACGGGTGATAATAAAACCACCAACGTGTTGTGATAAATGCCTAGGAAAACGCAAAATACTCATTACTAATTGATAAAAATGATTAGCTAGTCGGTTTGGGTTAGATGAGGAAATTGGTGATAAATTGAGTTCCTCAAAATAGGTTCTAAGTGATTCAGGTTTATCCCACCAAGCAAAAGATTTACTCAAGTGCTCTAAGATTGGCTGATCGATCCCCAGTGCTTTACCAACATCACGAACAGCACTTTTCATGCGATAGGTAATAACGGTAGCGGCCAAAGCAGCACGACCTCGGGAGTATTTTTTATAGATATATTGAATCACTTCTTCACGTCTTTGATGCTCAAAATCAACGTCAATGTCGGGCGGTTCGTCTCTTTCTGCTGAAATGAATCGTTCAAATAACAAATCACTTTGTTGTGGATCAACTTCGGTGATATACAAGCAATAACAAACCGCAGAGTTTGCTGCTGAACCACGGCCTTGACAGAGGATTCCATTGTTTTTTGCGAAATGGAC
>Ga0256847_1001284_pt1 | contig 13165 bp, 9 predicted proteins | sample TeddybearmetaG_FD_189099 | JGI IMG/M metagenome (GOLD analysis project Ga0256847, IMG submission 189099) | Hydrothermal vent microbial communities from East Pacific Rise, Pacific Ocean - Teddybear | ecosystem: Environmental > Aquatic > Marine > Hydrothermal vents | place: Pacific Ocean: East... | reverse complement strand
CCGGGTCTCGACCGCGACGCGCCCGACAAGGTCTGGGACAGCCTGTCTGAGACGCCCAGCCACCCGCAGTTCACCCTCGCGCGCACGCTCGCCAGCCTTGGTACCGCCCCCGCCGATATCGCGCTGTGGCCCAGCCGCGACGCTGCGCCCGGCCAAACCGCCCGCCGCCGCCTGATCCACGAAGCCCTCGCGCCCGCCGCCAGCACCGCCGACTGGACCGAACGCCTCAGCGCGCTGGCCGATGACGGCGACCCGGCCAGCTTCGTCGCGGAGGCCCTGCAAGGCCTGACCCTGATCGAAGCTGCCGACGATACCGACGAAGCCCTGCTCGCTGCACTGCTGCTGCGCGAAACCCTCGAAACCGATAACCAGACCGCCGCTCTAGTCACCCCCGATGCCGGCCTTGCGCGCCATGTCAGCGCCCTACTTAAGCAATGGAATATCGACGCGGCGCCGTCCGCTGGCCTGCCGCTATTGCAGACCACGGCTGGCAGTTTCGCCTATCTGGTTATGGACTGGCTCACCGACCCGTCGCACCCGGTCAAGCTGATGGCGATGCTGAGCCACGAGCATTGCCGCTTTGATCGCGCCGAGATCAGCCGCCTCGACCGCTACGTCCTGCGCGGCCCGCGATATTGGGACAGTTTGCAGGCCTTAAACGATGACCTCAGCGCCAAGCTCAAAACTGAGCGTCCGAAATACGCGCAGTACGAACCCGCCGACCTGATCGCGGCCCAGACCATCCTCACGACGCTGCAAAACCTGCTCACGCAATGCAAACTGACTGACCCCGCCCCGCTCGAAACCACTGGCCCGGACTGGCTCACCAAAACCGCCGCGATGATGGCGCATCTGTCGAGCCAAGGCGCGCCGTGGACCGGCGATGATGGCGGCAGCCTGTCAAAACTGCTGCGCGATCTAGCTGACATGTCCGATCCGCTTGGGCTCCAGCCCCCGCACGTCTTCAACGACCTGTTTCAAGCCGAGGCGACGCTCGCCACGGTGCGGAGCGGCGAGCCACACCCGCGCCTTGCCATTTGGGGCCCGCTTGAAGCGCGGCTACAGACCGCTGACCGGATCATTTTGGCGGGCCTGAATGAAGGCATCTGGCCCGCCCAACCGCCTGCCGACGCCTTCCTGCCGCGCGTCTTCCGAAACCAGATCGGGCTGGCCGACCCGGACGAACGTATCGGCCTGTCAGCGCATGATTTCGCGCAGCTCGCCGCCGCCCCGCAAGTGACCTTGCTGACCTCAAAACGCCGTGACGAGAAGCCGGTGGTCGCCTCGCGCTGGATCTGGCGACTGCGCACACTGGCCCGCGGCGCGCTTGGCAAGCCCGGCGCGCAGGCCGCCCTCGCGCCGCCCAAAGACCGCGACCCGCAAAGCTGGCTCACCGCACTTCAGCAGGCCCCGCCACTACCCGACGGCTTCATCGCAGAACCGCGCCCGACCCCGCCGCTAGAGGCGCGCCCGAACGGTCTCTCCGTCACCCGGATCGAGGCTTTGGTGCGCGACCCCTACGCGATCTATTGCCAATACGTGCTCGGCCTGCACCGGCTCGATCCGCTCAACCTGCCCGGCGACGTGCGCATTCGCGGCACCGCCATCCACAAGGCGCTGGAACTGTTCGAGGAAGATGACCGCGATAAATCCACCGACGGCTTGCTCACCCTGCTTGAGGATGAGCTGCGCCAAAGCGGCGAGCCCGAAGCGGCCCTGATTGCGCTACGCGAAACCCGGCGCACCGTCGCCGCCGAATATATCGCATGGCGCGCCGATACCGCGCATAGTCTTGAAGGCAAACCGATCAATGAAGAACGCGGTGAGATCACGCTGGATATTGCCGGAAAGCCCTTCACCCTGTCGGGCACCGCTGACCGGATCGAGAAACGCGTCGGTGGCTCCGCCGCCATTCTCGATTTCAAATCCGGCCTGCCGCCTTCAGAGAAACAGGTCCGATCCGGCATGGCCCCGCAAATGTCGCTACAGGGTCTGATCGCGCAGCGCGGCGGCTATACCTCGCTCGGCAAGACCGAAGTCTCCGCCCTGACTTACATTCAGTTCGGATCGAAATTCAAAGTCACCGAGATCGGCAAGCCCGGAACTCGCGACGAGAAACCGGTCGCCGAGATTATTTCCGAAACCGAGCAAGGTCTGATCGATTTGCTGACCCGGTTCGCCGACCCGGATCATCCCTATTTGAGCGCCCCGCGCCCGCAGCGCGTGACCTATTGGTCCGATTACACGCGGCTGGCGCGGCGTCAGGAATGGGCGAGGCTCAGCACCTATGACTGATCTTACACCGATCACCTCGCCGGACAGCCCGGCCTTTGACGCCGCCAAACAGGCGCAGGCGCTGGCGGCTGATCCGGCCCGTTCGGCCTGGGTCGAGGCCAATGCCGGATCAGGCAAAACCAAAGTCCTGATCGACCGGGTTGCGCGTCTGCTTCTGCGCCGCCCGGATGGCAGCAAAGGCGCGCCGCCAAGCTCCATCCTATGCGTCACCTATACCAAGGCCGCCGCCAATGAGATGTTGTCGCGCCTGTTCAGCCGCCTCGGCGATTGGTCGATCGCCAGCGATGACGACCTACGCGAAAAGCTCGCAGCGCTGGAAGGCCGCGCGCCGGGCGATTATGACCGCGACGCCCTCAAACAAGCCCGCTCGCTGTTTGCCCGCGCGCTGGAAACTCCCGGCGGCCTGCGGATTGAAACCATCCACGCGTTTTGTGCTCGCATCCTGCGCCGCTTTCCGCTTGAGGCGGGCATCTCGCCCGGCTTTACCGAGATCGAAGACAAGGAAGCCGACGCGCTGTGGACTGCGGTCCTGTCCGACCGCCTCGAAACCGCCGCCGAAGCGCATCCGGGTGCCTTGCGTATCCTGTCCCAGACGACCGGCGGTCTTGGCGTCAACGCGGCGCTCGATGCGCTAAAATATAAACGACAAAACATCGCGGCGTTTGCTCGCCAGCTAAAACAAAGCACGGGCGACGCGGACCAGTCAGCGCTTGAAGCCACGATCCGCGCCGCCCTAAACGCCCCAGACCAAACCCCCGATCAAACCCTGCACACCGCAATGGTTGATGACTTGCCAAAAGACGACCTGATCGCTGCGGTCGAAGAGCTGAACGGGATGGCGCGGGGCAAGTCAGACGACAAATTGTTCGAGGCCTTATGTTCTCTCCTTGATGAACCGGATGCGGCGCTGGCCTACACGCACTATCTGAATGCAATCGCTGGCAGCAAACATGACTGGCCGAGCAAATCCAATCCCTTCACGTCGAAAGTTCCGGCTGGCGGTGCAGTGATTGACTTCTATGCCCGCGATGCCCGTAAAGGCGATCCTGAGGGCCGCGAAATTACCCGTATGAAAGCAGTTCAAGCCGAGCTTTCAGCCGCGCAAGCGGCGGAGAGAACCCTTGCGCTCTTAACCATCGGCCTACCCATGGTTGCGGCCTATGCGCGCGAAAAGACCCTGCGTGCGGCTTTGGATTTCGACGATCTGATCGAATATACCCGCCGCCTGCTGACCCGCTCGAATGCAGCGGAATGGGTGCTCTTCAAACTCGATGGCGGCCTTACTCATATCCTGCTCGACGAGGCCCAAGATACCAGTCCGCCGCAATGGGCGCTAATCAATGCGCTGGTCGAAGAGTTCCAATCCGGCGCTGGCCGCGAAGGTCGTCCTGAGCCGCGCACGCAATTTGTTGTCGGCGATCCCAAACAGTCGATCTATTCCTTCCAAGGGGCCAATCAAGAGCATTTCATCGCTCAGAAGCTAGCCTTCCTGCGGCGCGAGGAACCGGTCGCAGAGGCGCACGGTCACGGCGTCAACCTGCCCGAAATGGCGATGTCCTTTCGCTCCAGCCCGGAAGTCCTGACCTTTGTTGATGAGGTGCGCGCCCGTGTACCGCTGACCGATGCCGCCACCGATACGCTGCCGCCAATCGACGCCGATCTGAAGCCGCATCAGGTTCGCCGCGCCAATCAACCCGGCCGGGTCGAGCTGTGGCCGCTGCAACTGGCGCAACCCTCAGACGGGGCCGAGACCGACTGGACCACACCAACTGACCACATGCCCGAAGACGCGCCGCGCCGCCGTCTCGCCCGGCAAGTTGCCGAGGCTGTGCGTGCGATGATCGACAAGGGCGAAACCATCTGGCGCGAGGGCGAGGACGGGCAATGGACCCGCCGCTCCATTCAGCCCGAAGACGTGCTGATCCTCGTGCGCTCGCGCAATGAATTGTTCGAAGCCCTGATCGATAATCTCAAACAACAAGACCTGCCCGTCGCGGGCGCTGACCGGCTCAAGCTGCTCGACAATATCGGGGTTCAGGATTGCCTCAACCTGATCCGCTTCGCGCTGCAACCGGCCGATGATTTGACCTTGGCTGAAATCCTGCGCGGACCATTTTGCGGCCTGACCGATGACGATCAGCACCTGTTTGAACTGGCGCACCGCCGCGCACCGGGTGAGCCCCTTTGGCAGCGCCTTTCAGACACCTCTCATACCCCTTTCATACCCGCCTCGCACCTTCTCGCAGCGCTGCTCGAAACACGGCATTTACCGGCCTTTGACTTCCTCACCTTTCACCTCACAAATCGCAGCAAAGACGGGTTATCTGGCTGGGACCGACTGGTCCAACGTCTTGGCGAACCGGTGCGTGATCCGGTCCGCGCCTTGCTCAGCGGCGCCCTCGGCCACGACATGAGCGAGCCTGCCAGCCTGCAAGCTTACCTCGCTGAGATAGAGGGCCAAGACACTGAATTGAAAAGAGAATTAGGCGAACCGAACGGCGCGATCCGGGTCATGACCGTGCACGGCGCCAAGGGCCTACAGTCGCCAATCGTCATCCTGCCCGACACAACCGGCGCCACAAAAACCAGCGACGATCCCGTCTTCTTCGACGCCGGCGGCACACCGCTTTATTCGCCGTCTCAAAGGTTCGATTGCCCGGTCACAACCGAGCTGCGCGCGCGCCGAAACATTGCCAGCGAACGCGAGTCCAGACGCCTGCTTTATGTCGCCTTAACAAGGGCTTCTGACCGGTTGATCATCTGCGGCGCGGGGCTCGGAAACTCGAAAACCGGCTATGCCAGGACCTCATGGTATCGCTGGTGTCTAACCGCGATGAGCGCCCTGAACGGCGATGAACCAGACCTCACAGAGCTACCATCTATCCCCGAGCAGACCCTGACCTTCGGACCCGAAAGCCCCTGCACCGCGCCGTATCAAGGCACGGCCAATACAGCCGCCAAAGCCCCGGACTGGCTGCGCAAACCCGCGCAAACCCCAGCGCCGCCTATGCGTCTGGCCGCGCCGAGCCGCTTGCTCGAAGACCAGACCCGGGTCGCCGCGCCGTTCGGCCAGAACCGCGCCGCCGCGATGCGCCGTGGCCGCTTGATCCACGCCCTGCTGCAAACCCTGCCAGATCTAGCACCCGAGACACGCCGCGCTCGAGCCGAACATTTCCTCGCTCGCGACCTCGAAACCACACCAGAAGAACGCGCTGAAATGCTCGCCGTAACCCTGCAAACACTCGATCATTCCGATTTCGCCCCTGTCTTCGCACCGGGCGGCCGCAACGAAGCGGCGATTGTCGGGACACTGCCCGGCGGCCAGATGGTCAATGGCCGGGTCGACCGCCTGATCATCACCGAGACAGAAATTCTGATCATCGATTACAAGACCGACCGCCCCGCACCCGCTGATGCCAGCGCCATACACGACGCGTATATTGTACAAATGGCGGCCTATCGCGCGGTGATGCAGCAGCTCTATCCAGACCGCCCCGTGCAGTGCGCTTTGCTCTACACCGATGGGCCAAAACTCATCACTTTGGACGCCAATCAGATGTCAGCATCACTAAAGCGTGTGAAAAGCCGGGTTTGACGCGGCAAAAGAGTCCCTATCTTATGGCCAAGACGAATTTTCAAGAGGAGGCTGATATGGCCGCTGAACATATTACTGATGACAATTTTGACGATGCTGTTGCAGGCAGTACGCCTGTTGTGGTGGACTTCTGGGCTGAATGGTGCGGCCCGTGCAAACAGATGGCCCCGCATCTCGACGCCGTCGCAGACGAAATGTCAGGCAACATCAAAGTCGCCAAGATCAATGTCGACGACAATCCAATGGCGGCTTCCAAGTACGGCGTACGCGGTCTGCCAACCTTGATGATGTTCCGAGACGGAAAAGTCATCCAGACCCAAACTGGCGCGATGTCGAAGCAGCGCATCACCGAGTGGATCAAAGAACACACTTAAAACCAGTATCTGGATGCCAGATTTGTGAGCGCTGTTTTCCCCTACGGAACTTGTGCATATGTTTGGGGAGTGTCCTATGTAGGGTGGCACGCCGCCAAAATGGAGCTTCCTGATGACTGAATATGTACCGCCGAAAATCTGGACTTGGGACAAGGAAAGCGGGGGCCGGTTTGCCAATATCAATCGCCCGATTGCCGGTAAGACGCATGACAAGGATCTGCCGATTGGCAAGCATCCGTTCCAGCTTTATTCACTAGGTACACCGAATGGCGTGAAAGTAACCGTCATGCTCGAAGAGCTGTTGGCGCTCGGCCATAGCGGCGCGGAATATGATGCCTGGCTGATCAATATTGGCGAAGGCGACCAGTTCTCCAGCGGCTTTGTTGCGGTCAATCCCAACTCGAAAATTCCAGCCCTGATGGATCACTCCACCAAGACGCCAACGCGAATATTCGAGTCCGGCGCGATGCTGATCTATCTGTCTGAGAAGTTCGGCGAGTTCATGCCGAGCGAAAATGCTGCCCGCGCCGAATGCCTGTCATGGCTGTTCTGGCAAATGGGCAGCGCACCCTTCCTCGGCGGCGGCTTTGGTCATTTCTACGCCTATGCGCCGGAGAAGATCGAATACGCGATCAACCGCTATGCGATGGAAGTGAAGCGCCAACTCGACGTGCTCGACCGCCATTTGGCTGATCATGAATATATGGCAGGCGGCGAATATACGATCGCAGATATGGCGATCTGGCCATGGTATGGCGCGATGGTCAAAGGTGTTCTGTATGAAGCCCGCGAGTTCTTGGCTGTGCATGAATACAAGCATGTCATTCGCTGGGCCGATCAGATTGGCCAGCGCCCGGCCGTCAAGCGCGGACGGATGGTCAATCGCCCGTATGGCGAGCCCTCAAGCCAATTGCTTGAGCGCCATGACGCCGGTGATTTCGACACCAAGACGCAGGACAAGCTGCTCGACGCAGAGAGCTGATTATTGCGCGGTCCAGCCGCCATCCATGGCGAGGATCGCGCCATTCATGCTGGCCCCGGCTTCTGAACACAGGAACACCGCGAAATCGGCGATTTGCTGAACGGTGACGAATTCCTTGGTCGGTTGCGCCGCTAGCAGGACATCTTTGATCACCTGTTCCTCGGTCATGCCGCGCGCCTTGGCCGTGTCGGCAACCTGCCCCTCAACCAGCGGCGTGTAGACATAGCCGGGACAGATGGCGTTGCAGCGAACCCCGTGCTGCGCGCCTTCCAGAGCAACCACTTTGGTCAGGCCAGCAATGCCGTGCTTGGCGGCGACGTAGGCAGCCTTGTAAGGCGAAGCGACGAGCGCATGGGCGCTGGCGGTGTTGATGATCCGGCCCCAGCCTTTGTCTTTCATGCCGGTGATCGCCAACCGCGTGGTGTGAAAAGCCGCCGAAAGGTTGAGCGCGATGATCATGTTCCAGCGATTGCCCGGAAAATCTTCGATTGGCGAAACAAATTGCACCCCGGCATTATTCACCAGAATATCCGCGCCGCCAAAATCGCGCGCGACATAGTTCATCATCTCTTCAATCGCGTCTGGGTCGGTGAGGTTGGCACCGGAGAAGCCGACTTCGACATTGTATTCGCTGATCATTCTGGTTTTCAGCGCGTCGGATTCGTCTTGTGTCGCGAGGCCGCTAAGGACGATATTGGCACCTTGCTTGGCCAGACCTTCGGCGATTGCGAGGCCGATTCCGCTGGTCGATCCGGTGACCAGAGCCGTTTTTCCTTGCAGCATATCAACCTTCTGCCTTGAGTGATGTCGAAGCCTTAGCTAGACCATTCGCGGGTGGGATAACAGTCGAGAGACATGAGAAATGACCGCTACGCTTGATGCCTTTCGGCAGGGATTTCCTGCATTCCTTTTAATGACCGGCACTGCAGGCCTATTGCTGCTGCTGGCGAGCGCCGTTTATGTGCTACTAACGCCGTGGAAAGAGCTGGCTTTACTCAAAGACGGCAATTCCGCAGCCGGTCTGGCCTTAGCTGGCGCGATCGTTGGCCTCGCTATTCCCATCGCGTCATGTCTGGCCGCGAGCCTGTCACTGGTTGACCTGCTTCTATGGGGATCGGTCGCATTATTGCTGCAATTATTGACCTATCGTATCATCGATATGATTTTGAAAGATATTCCCCAACGCATTCAGAATGACGAAGCGGGCGCCGCGATAGTGCTGATCGCGTCGAAGATTTCGGTGGCCTTGATCCTCGCAGCAGGCCTGTGGGACCCGAACCTGCAACGGTTATATTAGGAGTTGCTGGTGCTGAAATGGATACCTGACTGGGTCATTTACGCCCTCGCGCTGGGCACAATCCTGTACGTGGTGTTCCTGTCGCCGTCACAAGACGCGCCGCCGCCGCCGCCCGAAGCGATTCAACAAGAGGGCGCAATGTTACCGCCCGCTTCGGTCTTCGACGAGCGGGTTCTGGTCCAAGTGACCAAGCCCAAGACCGGGATCGGTACGGCCTTTGCGATCAATGAGAACGGCCAATGGTTGACTGCGCGCCATGTCGTTGAAGGCTGTGATGAAGTGGCGCTACTGGTCGCGCCGGACCTGTATGTGAAGGCCCGAAAGATTGCGATTTCAGAACGCTATGATCTAGCTTTGGTGCAGACCGATTCAAGCCCGTTTCCAGTGGCGCTGAACACTGAACCTGATTTGCGCGTTGGGACTTATGGCTACCATGTCGGTTATCCGCAAGGACGCCCGGGTGAAGCCGCGTCGCGTCTGTTGTCGCGCTCAAGCCTGATCACCAGCGGCCTGCGTGATGGCACTGAAACGGTTTTGGCGTGGGCCGAAACCGGGCGGACCAAGGGCTTGCTCGGCTCGCTCGGCGGCCTCAGTGGCGGTCCAGTTTATGACGCGAGCGGACGGGTGCGCGGCGTGATTGTCGCCGAAAGCCCGCGCCGGGGCCGAATTTATACCGCTTCGCCTGAAACCCTCCATGCCTTCCTGACCTCTCAGGATGTCGAATTGATCGGTGAGCGTCCGCGTCCGTTTGAGCCCGAGAATTATGGTGAAGAAGCCGACTTTGCCCGCCGCAATTTGCAAGTGGTCAAAGTCGCGTGCCGAGTGGGCGACGACTAGTGAGCGCGTTTGCTGACCGATTGATCGCGGCCACGCGAGAATATGGGCCACTTTGTGTCGGGATTGATCCGCATCAAGGACGTATTCCAGAAATATTTGGCGGTGATACCCCGGATGGCTTGGCCGCGTGGGGCGAAGCTATTGTGCGGGCGGCAGCCGGGCGAACCGGGATTATCAAACCGCAAGCTGGTCTATTTGAGCGCCATGGCTGGCAAGGCATGCGCGCGCTGGCGCGGGTCTGCGACGCCGCGCGCGAAGTCGGATTGGTCACATTGGTCGATGCCAAACGCGGCGATATTGGCTCAACTGCTGAAGGTTATGCCGCCGCATATCTGGGCCAAGATGCCCCGTTCAAATGCGACGCGGTGACGGTCAATCCGTATATGGGTCTCGATACACTGGAGCCATTTGTTCGCCGTGCTGAGGACAATGGCAAAGGCGTGATTGTATTGGCCCGAACCAGCAATCCCGGCTCGGCAGATTTTCAAGCCCGCGACCTTGAGGGCGCACCGCTTTATGCCCGCGTGGTTGAGGCGCTGGCCCCGATGATTGCACGGCTTGAGGGCGATACAGGCTGGTCTGGCCTGATGCTGGTCACCGGCGCGACCGGCCCGGATGAGGCGAGGCATTTGCGCGAACTGGCCCCGCGCGCGCTGTTCTTGGTGCCGGGCTATGGCGCGCAAGGTGCAGGCGCCGGCGAAGCGATGGCTGGGTTTGTTAGCCCTCGCGATGGCGGCAATCGGCTCGAGGGCGGATGCGTCAGTGCTTCGCGCTCTGTGACTTTCCCGGCAGGCAGCGCCGAGGCTGGCAATCGGGCCGAATGGGACGCGCTGATAATTGCAGCAATTGATGCAGCGCAGGCAGATTTGCTCGCAGCCGCAAGCTAGCCTGACGTAACGTCCGGTCTCGACAGCGGCGGGGATTGCCATAGTCTACGCTCAGCAACGACCCGCCAGAGGTCGTCCCCTTTGGAAGGAAACGAGGAAAGCGCCCATGAAACCGCTTCACTTTGCGGCGGCTGCCGCTGTATCGGCTCTACTGCTTACGGCCTGTAGCAGCCCCACCGAAACGCCGGATGTCGAGACCCCGCCAGCGACCGAAAAGTTCGCCAATGTCACGGCTGAACGCCTGCTTAATGCAGCGGAAACACCGGCCGAATGGCTGACTTATGGCGGCACGTATGACGAGCAGCGCCACTCTCTGCTGGCCAAAGTGGATACCGGCAATGTCGCCGATCTCGGCGTCGCGTGGACTTATGATCTGGCCACCGCGCGCGGTGTGGAATCGACCCCGATCGTGGTTGACGGCGTGATGTACGTCACCTCGGCTTGGTCGGTGGTCTATGCGCTGGACGCCAAAACCGGTGAAGAATTGTGGGTCTATGACCCGGATGTAGACCGCGCTGTCGGCGTGAATGCCTGCTGCGATGTGGTCAATCGCGGCGTCGCTGTCTGGGAAGGCAAGCTATACGTTGGCATCATTGATGGCCGGCTTGAAGCGCTGGATGCCAAGACGGGCAGCGTGATCTGGAGCAAGGTCACCGTTGACCAATCGATGGCTTATACGATCACGGGCGCGCCGCGCGTCGTCGATGGCAAAGTCCTGATCGGCAATGGCGGCGCAGAGTTTGCCGTGCGCGGTTATCTGTCGGCCTATGACGCCGACACAGGCGACATGGTCTGGCGTTTCTACACCACACCAAATGCCAACAAACAGCCAGATGGCGTGGCCTCTGATGCCGCCTTTGAGAGTATTGGCAACGTGACATGGGGTGATACGGGCGCTTGGAAAGCGGGCGGCGGCGGCACCGTGTGGGACTCGATTGTCTATGACACGGTCAATGACAGCGTGATTTTCGGAGTCGGTAACGGCTCGCCGTGGAACCAGACGCTGCGCGATCCGGCCGGATTGGACAATCTGTTCCTGTCGTCAATTGTCGCGGTCGACGCCGATACCGGCGCGTATAAATGGCATTATCAGACCACGCCGGGCGAGAATTGGGACTATACCGCCACCCAAACCATCATTCTGGCCAATCTACCGCTTGGCGAAGGCGGCGCAGACCGCCGGATAGTCATGCAGGCTCCGAAGAATGGATTTTTCTATGTTCTGGACGCCACTAGCGGTGAACTCATCTCCGGCAAAGGCTATGTCCCGCAAAACTGGACCACAGGTCTGGATGATAATGGTCGCCCGATAGAGATCGCAGCGGCGCGCTATTCAGATGTTCCGTATGAGCAATTGCCGGGACCGCTTGGCGGGCATAATTGGCACCCAATGGCGTTCAGCCCGGATACTGGGCTGGCTTACATTCCGGCGCAGGAAATCCCGCAGGCCTATTCGACCGACCCGCGCTTTGCTGACAAACCAGCAAAATGGAACACCGGCGCAGATTTCGCCGCCGGTGTCCCGCCGCTGATCCCGGGTGAGGTCGTCACGTTTCTGCGCTCTGGTCTGAAAGGCCGCCTGATCGCTTGGGACCCGGTGACGCAAGAGCCGCGCTGGACGGTTGAGCATGATGGGCCATGGAATGGCGGCGTTCTATCCACCGCTGGTGGAGTTGTATTCCAAGGCACTTTAGGCGGCGAGTTCGTTGCCTATAATGCTGCAACCGGCGAGAGATTGTGGGGCTGGGACGTCAAATCCGGCGCAGCCTCCGGGCCGGGCACTTATGAGATCGACGGCGAGCAATATGTCACCATCACCACCGGATGGGGCTCATCATACGCCCTCGCTGTTGGGTTCGGGTTTGAGCGGAAATTACCGCCTTCAGTTGGCAAGGTTGTAACCTTCAAGCTGGGCGGCACAGCCGTGATTGCCGACATAGATGCGCCGCTGATTGAGCGTACACCGCGCGCCGATGGCTTCGGCAGTGAGACACAATTGGCCGATGGTCTGGTCAACTATGCTCGCAATTGCGCGGTTTGCCACGGCGTGTTTTCCGTCAGCTCTGGCGCACTGCCAGACCTGCGCTGGTCAGATTATTCTGGCTCAGAAGAGTTATGGAAATCGGTCGTGACTGACGGCGTCCTGCAATCGAACGGCATGGTCTCGTTCGCTGACGTATTGACGCCGGAAGACGTCGAGGCGATCCGCGCCTATGTCGTTGCACAAGCGCATTCGCCCGCAGACGCCGATTAGTCAGCCAGCAAGCCTAGCTCTTTTTGTTTCTTCTTGGACAAGCCATCGGCGACCAGTCGGTGGCTTGCCTTTATATAGTCGCGCAGCGCCGCGTCATCGAGGCCGGGCAGGGCATGGTGCTGGATCCATTTCATCCCGCGCGCCGCGAGATATGGCGCTGGGCGCAGACCCGGCTGGTCTTTCAATATATCGAAGGATAGCGGCGAGACTTTGAACGTCACCGCAAATTCGTCACCGTCGCCCCAGCCCGCAATCGCAAAAACTTTGCCGCCAACTTTCCAGACCTCGGAATTGCCCCATTGCACGACATGGGTGGTGACGGCCAAGCTGGCGCAATAGGTGTTGTACTCATCCTTGGTCATGCGCTCAGTGTGGCCTTGATTGATTGTTGCTTCAATGATTTTCGATTCTAGGTTAGGGTGAACCAGACTTATCAGGAGACTGTTTTGCACATCATTGCCGCTATATTTGGAATTATTACGTTCATTGCCGTCTGGTACTGGCGCTTGAAGATGCTCAGCGGCGCGGCGCGTGAGGGTCTGAAAATGGCGGAAGCGGCGGTTAATCTGCCGCGCAAGATGCGGTTTCGCAGCATGACTCGCAAAGGCGGTCTGAAAGTCGTCGAAGACCCACGCGAAGCGGCA
>Ga0256847_1001283_pt1 | contig 13172 bp, 15 predicted proteins | sample TeddybearmetaG_FD_189099 | JGI IMG/M metagenome (GOLD analysis project Ga0256847, IMG submission 189099) | Hydrothermal vent microbial communities from East Pacific Rise, Pacific Ocean - Teddybear | ecosystem: Environmental > Aquatic > Marine > Hydrothermal vents | place: Pacific Ocean: East... | reverse complement strand
GTTGGAGTTAGAGTTAGAGTGCTGCTGATAATTTAATAAAACACTGTCTTCCTCTTGTTTCAAGGATTCAAACTGAGCACCCATCAATAGATGAATATTTTCATTTTTATTTGCGGCCTTAAAAAGCTGTTCCAGTAAAATAGTATTTTCAACAACATAGCCAATAGCTGGTAATCTGAGCTGTTTGGCCAGCATTCGAGAAATGCCCCAATGACCCTGACTGGAGACGTGAATTTGCTCAATGGCGGACATTTGAGATTGAAAACCCGACCACAGGCCTAATGATTTCAACATCTGAACAGATGAGATTGACAGGGCAATGGAGCGAGCATCCAGTCCTTGCGGGTGCTCGGCTAATTCCGTTTTGGTCTCCAGCACAATCACCGAAGCCCCCAGATTAGAGAGCGTTAATGCTGCGGTCAGCCCTACCAGACCACCGCCAACAATAACAATATCTGAGGTCTTTTGACTCATCCCGACGCCATCAGGGACTCTATTTCATCGGCATCAGTCGGTAATGCAGCACTTAATACTTCATGACCATTTTTTGTCACCATCACGTCATCTTCAATGCGGATTCCAATATCCCACCATTTTTTGTGCACGCCTTTGCTTTTGGCTGGAATATAAATACCAGGCTCGACTGTCAATACCATGCCCGGTTCCAGCAAACGCCACTGTTCACCCACTTTATAATCACCAACATCATGAACATCCAACCCTAACCAGTGACCAGTGCGATGCATATAAAACTTCTGGTAAGCTTTACCTTTTAGCAACTGAGCGAATTCACCTTTAAGAATTTTATAATCCAGTAAGCCTTGCGTAATCACTCGCACCGCTGCCAGATGCGGATCATTCCAGTGATTACCAGGTTTTACCTCTGAAATTGCTGCTTTTTGCGCCGCCAGTACTATGTCATAAAGCTGTCTTTGTGCTGCAGAATATTGGCCATTTACCGGAAAAGTTCGAGTTATGTCCGATGCGTAACCTTGAACCTCGCAACCCGCATCGATTAACAATAAATCGCCGTCCTGCAACTTTGACTGGTTCTCGGTGTAATGCAGGATACAGCCATTTTCTCCGCCACCAACAATTGCCGGATAAGCAGCCTGAGCATTATTTTTACGAAATTCAAAAGCAAACTCGGCTTCTATCGCGTATTCGTGTAGCCCAGGCTGGCAAACTTGCATGGCCTTCTGGTGTGCTGCAGTTGAAATTTTAGCGGCTTGTTTCATCAACTTTATTTCTGCCGGGCTTTTGAACAAACGCATATCGTGCAGCAGATAATCGAGTGAGACAAATTCGTGAGGTACCTGCGCCCCTTTTCTCGATTGCATTTTTATATGATTGATCCATTTAACCAGCTTCTGATCAAATTCTGCAGAACGCCCCATATCGTGGTAAACACTGGCCTTGCCTTCGATCAGCCCGGGCAGGATGTCGTCCAGATCGTCGATGGGAAAAGAGTCATCGGCCTGATAATTTTCAACCGCACCTTCCTGACCTTGTCGACGACCATGCCAGGTTTCCTGCCGGGCATCTTTTTCTCGGCAAAACAGGATGTACTCACCATGCTCACGTTTTGGAATCAAGACCAGGACGGCTTCAGGTTCATTAAATCCGGTCAGGTATAGAAAGTCGCTATCCTGACGAAAGGGGTAATCAACATCTTTATTGCGTGTTCGTTCTGTCGCAGAGGGTAATATCGCAATACTCTGCTTACCCATCATGTTCATTAGTTGTTGACGACGTTTTTTAAATTCTACCTGTTTCATTATTGAACCTGAGGACTGTCTAGCACTGGATTAAGTTCATCATTGAGAAATATGACCGCCATACGAACATATTCTTCAAGCTCGGTAAAGTGTAATTCCGCCGCTTCACTTTGTTCTTCATCGTGACTTAGTTGGCTAATCTGAAGTAAATCATCAAGGCAATCATCAACCCCGCCAGCTTTATCCATTTTTGCTTTGGGCGTTAGCGCATAACCGAAAAGAAAACCCTGACACCAACTAGCCAGCCCCAGTAATCGATCTGAAAAATTCTTATCTTCATCTGGCAACAGCAATTGCAAGGACATCTCCTCATTATTAATTTGCTCGCGTGATGACTCAAACACAGATTTCAGCACCAACAGCTGTTCTTTAGCGAGAACATCATTGCTATCTGGCAATACATCCAAAATAGCCTGTAGCCATTTCACCATACCTTGATTATCTAGCAACAATCCGCATAAAACACCCTGCGCTTCTGACGCATCCATTAATGAGCCCAGATTTTCCAACGCTAACTGAGGTTCTGCAAATACTGGTATTTTTGATGATGAACTCATGTGGGTATTCTATCATCCATAAAACGCTCTTTGTATATTCTTGTGAGCTTCTAGCAAAATTCGGGAGTGGATGAGTTGCAAAGCCACATTTCTCCTGTTTTGGATCCGAATTAAGGTGCATAGTTGCGCTACGCATCGAACTTCCGAATGAAAGCAGGGGGAATGTGGTGCAGCAGATCGCCGCTCACGAGTTGTGCCAGGGACTCTATAGTTATTTCTACTGCAGCGCCCGAATTTAATGCTAAGATTATACCTATGGATTTTGAAAAAAATTTTACCGAGAATGATCTGACAATTCTCGAGCAGCGAATTGATGAGCTGATCGATACCATGGGTCAATTAAAGTATGAAAACAGTAATTTGCGTCAGCAACAGGAACAACTGGTTATAGAAAAATCTGCCCTAGTTGAAAAAACAGAGATGGCTAAAACTCGTGTTGAAGCTATGATTACTCGCCTTAGGTCACTTGAGTTAGGATAATGAGCGAAGCCGTACCAATAAGCATATCGATTCTGGAAAAGGATTATAAAATTGCCTGCCCTACCGGAGAACAATCTTCTTTACTGGCTTCCGCCGAATATCTGGATGGCAAAATGCGCGAAGTCCGTGAAGGTGACAATAATATTAGCAGTGAACGGGTCGCAGTAATGACAGCTCTCAATATCGCGCATGAATTATTAAGTTCTAATGAGCAACAGAACAATCTCAATCTAACTTTGCCCTCTCGCCTTAAAACCCTGGAATCAAAAATTACCAGGGCTATCGAAAATGCACGGCAACTCGAATTCCCCGGATCTCGATAGTGTCCGTCCATAAAGGCGGACACTAATTCAGTACAGGGATGTACCGACCCATTTTTATTAACATGGGCGATGGTGATAAGCCATTGCCCATGTTAATAAAAATGGGAAGAATAAAGAAAAATCGCATTTTTCTTTATTCTGTCCATAACGGGCAGGGAGCCCGTTTATGGACGACAACTAGATAAATAATCTCCATCGGAAACCTCAGAAATCAGGACTCGCTAATGATAAGTCCAGCACTTGACAAGAATTTAATTCGCCAGATTTTTCTTTTTCTTTAGAATCAATAGTTTGCGCAGAAACTCTGTATTCTTGTCAAGAATTGTTAAGTTTAAGCTGTACTTTTAAGTTGATTCAGGCGTATAGTCTGCTCATACCGACTGTGGTGTTCGTTAGCAAACTACAAGTATCCTTGAGCCTATTTATCAACTTCGGGGATATCCGTGTAAGCTTGGTGAGCATGCCCGTTTACTCGGGAAGCCTGAGAGAATACCAATAACCCCACCTGAACCATTTGGTTCAAGGTTGATAGTCTGCGACGGCACCGTGGTTGGTTTTATAACCATTCAAATTGACACTAAAGCCTGCCCTCTGCCTGAAATAAAACTAAATAAAACCAAACATCCCGCAGTTTACTTAATTTGATTTAATTTCATGTCTCAGAACGAAATCCGTCAGCAATATCGTCGTAAACGACGTTTACTCTCTGCCTTTGAACAAAACCAGCATGCTTTATTGTTGGCTGAAAATATCTCAAAATTTTTACAGTTTAAGCATCATTTACGCATCGGCTGCTATCTAGCCTGTATGGGTGAAATCGACTTAAATCCCTGGATTAATCAAAATTTGAAAAGGCATCAAATATATTTACCGATTCTTCACGAACAAACTAAACCGACGCTCCGATTTGGCAGGTTGGACGAAAATACTCAATGGAAAAAAAATCGATTCAATATCACTGAACCAGATGCCCATGCGGGAAATAGCTTGCATGCTCGACAACTGGATCTGGTCTTCATGCCATTGGTCGCATTTGATCGCAGTGGAAACCGCATGGGAATGGGTGGCGGTTATTATGATCGACACCTGGCATTCAGACGATTTCGAAAATTCTGGCTAAAACCACAACTGATTGGCGTTGCGCATAGCTGCCAGCAACACTCTCAACTAAATCAACAGCCCTGGGATGTAAAACTCGATGGGATTATCACTGAAAACGAAATTATTATGTAGAACCAGTACTCCAGGCTTATTTCAGAAACAATTGATAAGCCTGATTCCTGGTCTCATCAGAGTATGAAATATCCAGCCCGCTCAGAAATTCATTAAACACATCAAAATCCTGTTTATCCACCTGAAACCCTATCAATACCCGGCCAAAATTTGAGCCATGGTTGCGATAATGAAACAAGCTGATATTCCAGCGCTTGCCTAATTTCATCAGAAACCCTAACAAGGCTCCAGGATTCTCTGGAAACTGAAAGCGATAAAGCACTTCATTTGTCACTGATGTTCCAGGATGTCCGCCAACCATATACCGGGTATGTAGTTTGGCCACTTCATTTTCCGTCATATCAATCACTTCGTAACCTTTATTGGAAAGCTGTTTGACTAATTCATTTTTCTCTGCCAGTCCTTTTCGTAATGTCACACCCGCGAATACAATCGCTTCTTTATCATCCGCGTAACGATAATTAAATTCAGTTATCTGTCTTTTGCCGATAATTTTACAGAATCTCATAAAACTACCCGGTTGCTCCAACAGTTTGACCGCGAGCAATGCCTCGCGTTGCTCGCCAATTTCAGATCGCTCAGACACATGCCGCAAGCGATCAAAATTCATATTGGCACCGCTATTTATGGCAAGCAATGTTTTACCTTTCGCGTTCGACTGTTCTATATATTTTTTTAATCCAGCCAAGGCAATAGCGCCGGCCGGTTCGCAAATAGACCGAGTGTCCTCAAAGGTATCTTTGATGGCTGCACATATTTGATCAGTCGATACTGTAATTACCTCATCGACAATTTCTCGAATCATATTAAAGGTTGTTTTTCCGATTTGATTCACCGCAACTCCATCGGCAAAAATACCCACATTATCCAGTTTGACCCGTCTATTGGACTTCATTGCGGCATACAGACAGGCTGCGTCTTCAGGTTCGACCGCAATCATCTTTATTGATGGCTTGACTGCTTTTATAAACGTTGCTATACCAGCAAACAGTCCGCCGCCCCCAACTGGCACAAAGATAGCGTGAATCTCCTCGGTATATTGGCGTAGAATTTCCAGACCAATCGTGCCCTGACCAGCGATAACATCAATATCATCATACGGATGGATAAATGCCAGGGATTTTTCTTGCGCGAGTTTGATCGCATAATCATAGGCAGCATTAAAATTGTCGCCTACCAGAATCGCCTTAGCACCATAAAATTTAACGGCTTTAACTTTGATTTCAGGAGTAGTCTCGGGCATTACAATCGTCGCTTTCAAACCAAGCTTTTGGGCTGCCAGAGCGACACCCTGCGCATGATTTCCTGCTGAGGCAGCAATTACTCCTTTTAGATCAGGGCTGACTGAGAGCATATGGAATAATTTATTGAAGGCACCTCTGAGCTTAAATGAAAATACTGGCTGAGTATCTTCTCTTTTGAGCAGGATTTTATTGTCAAAGCGGGTTGAAAGGAGAGCCAACGAGTCGATTGGGGTTTCTTTAGCAACATCATAAACCCTTGCCGTCAGTACTTTTTCCAGAAAATTCTGCTTTTTCATTAGTTCTATCCAAAAATTGATCTGGCATTATCATGAATGCGATTAGACGATGCAATATTATTCTCCAGGATAAGAGTAGAATGGGTGGCCAGGAAATCATTCCTTTCGGGTCTTCTTTCACTACTTATGTCACAACAACAAATGAGACAAAAAATATGACCTCAGATGAGAAAAAAAAGCTGGCCGCAGAAGCTGCTTTAGAATTTGTTACGCCAGGCTGTATTATTGGTGTTGGCACCGGTTCAACAGTTAACTACTTTATTAATGCTCTAGCTGAGAAAAAGAAGAGCCATGTGGAGGCAGCAGTTTCCAGCTCCAAAGCATCTACTGTTTTATTGGAAAAACACGGCATCCAGGTTCTGGATCTGAATAGTGTTGGTAATTTATCAATTTATGTCGATGGAGCAGATGAATCTAATAAATATCTACAACTGATAAAAGGTGGAGGTGGCGCATTAACTCGCGAGAAAATTATTGCTGCTGCCAGCGAAAAATTTGTCTGTATTGCTGATCAGAGCAAACTGGTGGGTGTACTCGGAGAATTCCCATTACCCGTAGAGGTCATCCCTATGGCTCGCAGCTTAATTGCCAGGAAATTAACCATCCTTGGGGGTAAAGTAACCTGGAGAGAAAATTTTGTAACTGATAATGGCAATCTGATTCTGGATGTTCACAATTTAAAAATCATGGAACCTTTAAAAATGGAAACACAGATCAATCAATGGGCTGGCGTTGTCTCGGTAGGAATTTTTGCTGATAGACCTGCCGATATACTGTTGCTCGGTGGAGACAATGGTGTTAATTCGGTCACTGCATAATGCAACAATTAGGAATCTGTTTTTGCCTTCTCTTTTTTGAAATAAATGCTAACTTCTAAATAATGTTTTCTAGGGAATAATGACCGTTAGTCCTAATAACTGCCAACCCTGCATGCCACCTCGGTAGTACATTATCTTATCAAGGGGATATCCTAGCTCGGCCAGATCCTTAATTGCCCGAGGCGACTGACCACACCAAGGTCCATTGCACCACAATAAAATCTTTTTCGTTAATGTAAAATCCCATTCATCATTTTTCAGGTCTCCACCCATAAGGCCTATCTTTTCAATAGCGCGAAATAAACTGCCAATCTCTGACCGTCGTTTGGCACCCAAAGTTCGCATTGAATCAATCAACTTTGGATCTTTACTATCGAGACCAAAAATTGTAAATGGGATATTAATAGATCCGGGAATAGTTCCGCGTTTAAACCAGGTTGATGTTCGAGCATCGATTAAAACCCCGGTTCCATCTAGTAGATCTTTTTCCATAAATTCTAATGTTTCTAATTGCCCTACTGTTTTTACGCCTTCAACCGGAGTTATCGGCTGAATACAAAAAGGTGGGCATTTACGTGATGTTTTAGCAAAACTTCCTGTGAGAAGATGATCTTGATCCTGAATACGCTGTACCTTTATTAATTTATCCAGATGGATAACTTCTATGTAATCCCGGTCTGCGGTTAGTTTCACATCCAGTGCCTGTACCAAGCCCGGCATCAAAGCAACAACACAAAAAAGGCACCAATTTTTCAGCATTAATTTTCTCCTATATTGTTAATTCTTTGAAACCTGCATTATTTTTGCTCGAACTTTCACAGAACCTGGGTTTACCAGATAATATTTATAGACCTTCTGCTTCTTATCATTATTTAATCTATTGTAAAAAATATGGCTGCCGATATAGTTTTTTTTCAGAACCTGGTTAAATTGCGTAATTGAAAGTCCCGGTGGAAATTCTAATCTCGAACCAGTTACACTTAAATCGAATTGGTTTTTTTTATTTAGATTTTCACGGGTTGCTCGAGTTGCCTCATCTACAGATAAATTTTCTGCTTCGTCTTCGAGTGCTTTCAAATATTCATTGTCGGTTTGTGCTAAAACAGCCGAATAGTTCGTAAATAAAAAAGATGCTAAAGCTAAATTTACAACTATTCTCAGTTCCATGAGGAAGTTTTTTTCCCACTAAAAATCATCTGATATTGGTTCCTTCAAAATCCTGGCATCCATTAAATGTGCGGACAATTTATCTCAAATCTCGCTTCAATAGTAGGTTTGTGATTATTTTATGTCAAGGTAATAGTTTTAGAAGGTCCTTTTATTCTGATTACTTATAATCTTCTTGCAACAAAATTCTCAAATGATGATCAAGCCTTCAACCGAGTTGTTTTAGCAAACCCTATTTCGTGACGATGGTTCTAGCCCTGAATTCGTTGAAACTTTATCAACCTTCTCTGATGGATAACTTCTATAAAGTCCCTATCTGCTTTGAGTTTTACATCCAAAACCGATCCCACACCAGGTAAATATGCTATCACACAAAAAATAACACATTTATTTCAACATTCATTCTCCTCAAACTATTAATTCTTTGAAACCTGAATTATTTTAGCTCGAATTTTCGCAGGGTCTGGATTTTCCAGATAATATTTATAGACTTCCTGTTTCTGCCCATCGTTTAATCTTTTATAAAAAATATGACTGCCGATGTAATTATTTTTTAGAACTTCGGTAAATTGTGCAATTGAAAGACCGGGTTGTAACTCCAGAATCGCACCAGATTCTCCGGCATCGAATTGGGGTTTTTTTATTAAGTCTTCCTGGTTGGCCCGAGTAGCTTTATCAACAGTTAAATCTTCTACTTCACCTTCGAGAGCTTGCAGAAACTCACTGTTGGTTTGTGCCAATGCATTTAAATAATTTACAAATAAAAAAGAAATTATAGTAACTTTTATAACTATTCCCAAATCCATGAGGTGCTTTTTTATCCCAATGAAATTCATTGAATATTGGCTCCTGATAAACCTGTCATTAATTAAATCTACGGATACATTTTTGAATGTTTTCTACACTCAAGAATAAGTCTGTGACTTTTTATGTCAAGGTAAAAATTTCCATAAAACCCTTTTAATCCGTTAACTTATAACAACTTCTTAATCCAGTTGTTAATTAGGTACTAACAGCATTTCTGATACTTCTGCAATATCTAACAGGCAAAAAAAAACCTGCTATAGCAGGTTTTTTTTAAATATAACGATAAACAGTTAACGTTTCGAGAACTGAACCGCTCTTCTCGCTTTATGTAAGCCAACTTTCTTGCGCTCAACTTCTCGAGCATCTCGCGTTACAAACCCTTCTTTCCGTAAAGCAGGTCTGAAACTTTCATCATAAATCATCAGTGCACGAGTTATACCCAGACGAATTGCACCGGCCTGACCACTTGGTCCACCACCTTTCACACTGACATTAATATCAAATTTTTCGAGAAGGTCGACCGTTGCAAGCGGTTGACGAACAACCATTCTGGAGGTCTCACGTCCAAAATATTGCTCTATGGTTTTATTATTAATCGTAATCTGGCCCGCACCTGAGGTTAAGTAAACTCTGGCAGCAGAGCTCTTGCGACGGCCGGTTCCATAATATTGTTCTGTTGACATGATAGTTTTTAGATTTCCAGAGTTTGAGGTTGTTGGGCTGCATGATTATGGGAATCACCGGCGTAAACTTTTAACTTTTTAAACATTGCTCTACCCAGTGAATTCTTCGGCAACATGCCTTTTACAGATGACTGAATAATTCTTTCTGGATGTGACGCACGTAACTTTCCCAGGTTAATCGATTTCAGACCGCCAATATAGCCAGTGTGACGGTGGTACATTTTGTCACTTTCTTTATTGCCGGTAACACGTACCTTTTCTGCATTTATCACAACAATATAATCACCTGTATCGACATGCGGCGTATATTCCGGCTTGTGTTTACCACGCAATCTGCGTGCTATTTCGGTAGAGAGACGACCCAACACCTTATCGGTTGCATCTACTACGAACCAGTCACGCGTAACAGATTCAGGTTTGGCACTAAAGGTTTTCATATTGTTTCCAGTTAAGTCTAGCGGCTTTCGAACATTCAAATAAAGGGCGCGAATACTAACCAATATTAACCCTATTGACAAGCTGCATTTCAACACTAAAAATCTCCCTTTGATTTATCCGCAGGCTTTATGCCAACATAGGTGAATATCAATCGAACTCATCCAAAACCATGGCAGACAAACCGACACCACAGCTACCTTCAGCCAGCATAGCTATTTATTCCGCCGGTGATCAATCTGAAGACCACTTTATGCAACGTGACGGTTTAAAATTTGCGGGGGAACATTTTCTCGTTGATCTCTGGCAAGCACAACAACTGAACGATCTTCAACATATGGAGAAGGCATTACGTGAAGCGGTAAAAGTCGCTGGCGCAACGCTATTACATATTCATCTTCACCACTTTACTTCCAGTGGAGGTATTTCAGGCGTTGCCGTACTAGCAGAATCTCATATTAGTGTGCATAGTTGGCCGCAACGAAACTTTGCGGCTTTTGATATTTTTATGTGTGGTGACACCCAACCGGTCAAAGCCGTTGAAGTTCTTAAGCAATACTTCAAACCTCAAAAGGTTGAAATTAAGACAATTAAACGTGGATTACTTAAGCTGGATTGATCAATTTTATGAAAGCCACCCGACAGAGGAATTATTGAAGAAATCAATCGTCTAATCAACAGGAAGTGTCGTTTCTATTAAAATTGAGTTCTGGTGCCCTATAAAATGTTTTTAAAATTATTACAGGAAAATGTAAAACAGGGCGTACTTAATCTACACCTGCCACAGGGCGAATCTTACCGTTTTGGTGATCAGGGACTGGAAGCCCATTGGGTTATCAATGGCGAACAGACAATCAGCCGCATTGCCCGTGATTGGGAATATCAATTAGGCGAAACGTATATCAATGGGGAGTGGGATGTAAGTGATTGTGAATTGCGTGATTTATTATACATTTTAAGATCAAATTTCGCCGAATACAGCATCAGTAAGTGGCTCCGGCCAATGGCAAAAATTGCTCATGAGTGGAATAAAGTATCTCGCAGTTATAACAATGTTTCTCAACACTACGACCTGGATGCTTCATTCTTCAAGCTATTCCTGGATAAGGAAATGCACTATTCCTGCGCCTACTTTCCAGATCGCTTTACTAGTCTGGAGCAGGCACAGGCCGAAAAGTGCCGGCTTATCGCTCGAAAGCTAATACTTAAACCAGGACAAAAAATACTAGATATAGGTTGTGGCTGGGGCAGCCTGGCATTTAATCTTGCAAAATATGAAGATATTGAAATAGTCGGCATAACACTGTCAAAAGAACAGCTTGTCGTTGCGCAGCAAAGAGCCAAAGAGCTGGGTATCAAAAATGTACAATTCAAACTACAAGATTACCGGGAACATGGTGGTGAGTACGACCGCATAGTTAGTGTTGGCATGTTCGAACATGTCGGCAAACCTTATTATCATACATATTTTGAATGTATTCAGGATTTGCTCAAAAACGATGGCGTCGCCCTTATTCATACCATAGGACGCAGCGGTCCACCTGGTTTAACAAATCCGTGGATCAGACAACACATCTTTCCTGGTGGCAGTGTACCTTCTCTTTCAGAAATGGCTAAATGTGTGGAAGATGCGAATCTAATCTCCACTGATATCGAAGTATTGCGACTGCATTATGCACAAACACTCAGAGAATGGCTCAAAAGATTTCAGCAGAATCGGGCCGAGATTAAGCAGAAAATGGGTGAAAAATTTTACCGTATGTGGGAATTCTACCTCACTATTTGCGAAGTCTCCTTTCAGTTTTCTGACTCGGTCGTGTATCAATTACAACTGGCAAAACAGCACGATGTGGTTCCACCAACAAGAGATTATTTATTCACGGGGGAAGTGAACGAGGCTCCTATTAAAATTCAGAAACTGATGTGAAACACGTAATTTTTGAACGTCTTTGAGTAAAATGCTTATTGGATCTTTATTTTCAAGGATGAAAAATCATGTTACGTCTCTACTTTTCAATTATCTGCCTAATTTTCTCGAGCAATACTTTTGCCACCGAGGAGAATCAACCTGCACCCGTTCTACTCGCTAAGATATATCGGTCTGACATTAACCTGCAAGATTACTGGGTCAGTGAAAAATATGATGGTGTGCGAGCTTACTGGAATGGTAAACAGCTTATCTCTCGTCAGGGGAATAATTTTTCAGCACCACCGAGTTTTATCCATGGCTTACCCAATTTAGCTTTGGATGGTGAACTTTGGCTGGGCAGAGGCCGTTTTGAACAATTATCAGGCCTGGTGCGAAGACAGTCTGCTAATAAATCAGACTGGTCAGAAATTAAATATATGGTATTTGATTTACCCGGCAGTAAGCGAATGTTTGACCAGAGATTGCAGCAACTCAAAGCAATAATAAGCGACATCAACCAGCCACACATTCAACTGGTTCCTCAGTATAAAATTACTACTCATGAAATCCTGCTGACAAGACTTGAAGATGTTGTGAATCAGGGTGGTGAGGGTCTAATGCTGCACCGTGGCGCTTCATTTTATAAAAGCTGGCGCTCTGAAGACTTGTTGAAACTGAAAAAATATCAGGATGCAGAAGCCGTTGTGATCAAACATTATCCAGGTAAAGGCAAGTTTGAATCAATGCTCGGGTCAATGGAAGTAGAAACTGCTGATGGCAAGAAATTCAGAATCGGATCGGGGTTTTCAGATGATGAACGAAATAATCCACCCGCTATTGGCTCAATAATCACCTATAAATATTTTGGTTTGACTCGCAACGGCATCCCGCGATTTGCCAGTTTTTTGCGCAAAAGGAAAGATTTCTAATTAGTCCCTAACTTATAAACCAGTATCAAAGAATTCAACCAAGCTTAACGATGTTATCATTTAATAATGACGGCTCATGACACCCAATCATTTTTCACCCCTGATGAATTTTTCTGTATACCAGGACAGCTGCTCTCTCGAACTTATAATCTGGCTCATGTCTTACTCAATCGTAGTCATTCTAATCATTTATTCATCCCAATTCGTAGTATGCAGTATCTCGCGATCATCGAAAAAGAGGTATTCTGGTTTGTTGACAGTCTGGCCTATGCAGTGCGTGGCGATGAAGGGGGACGTTTGATAACGGTGTCCTGGCATCCGCTTCTTGCAGCCAAAGACCGAACTAGCCTGGAGCAGAATATGAAATGCCGCATATTGTTTTATGGCAAGGACCACTCTGATATTCAGTTACGTTTAAACGGAGAGTTTTATCAGGCAATGTTGCAGTTGGACCAGCGCTATCGGGACGCACATATTCCAAGTAGTGGGGCAAGAATCCTGCCGTTAAGAAGT